>Ga0182024_10005862_pt1 | contig 27259 bp, 18 predicted proteins | sample P32metaG_FD_120480 | JGI IMG/M metagenome (GOLD analysis project Ga0182024, IMG submission 120480) | Permafrost microbial communities from Stordalen Mire, Sweden - P3-2 metaG (Illumina Assembly) | ecosystem: Environmental > Terrestrial > Soil > Wetlands > Permafrost | place: Sweden: Stordalen...
CGAGACGCACCATGCGCTGGTCTTTGAAGAGAACGCGCGGCTGCTGTTTCGGATTTAGGGCCGACGCGAACCTCCCGTCCTGACCGCCAAATGCGCTCTATAGTTGCACGTCGGCGGAAACTCCGTCCCGTCCGCGTTCCATCAGGGCTGGGAGAAGACAGGTATGAGGATGCACGTATTGCGCGGCTGCGCGCTGCTGGCCGTGCTGGGGCTGACGGGCTGCGGTTCGCAGGCGGACGTCGTTCCCGACCCGACGCCGCCGCCGGACGAGCCGCCGCCGCGTCTCGGCGACAAAACCGACATTCATTTGGCGGATTGGCTCCAGAAACCTCGCGCGGACCTGGCCGAACTCGTCGCCGAATGGTCCGATACCGTCCAGAAGCAACGCCTGCACGCCCAGGAGAATCCGCTGTCCGTGGACCTGTTGCCGGGGTTGCAGCCGCCGGCGACGATGCCGGTCTTCGGCGAGGCCGCCTATTCGACCAAGGCCGGCTTCAGCCTGCCGCCCTATGCCGCGGCCGGCGCCACGGACGCCGCCCTGGCCCTCCACCTCGGCCGCCTCGGCGACCGCGAGGCCGCCCTGAAGCTCGCCGACCCGACCGACAAGGACCTTCTCAACCGGATCGACTTCCGCCGGGCCGACCGCAATTACCCGCTGGAATGGACGCGGCTGGTCGCCCTGGCGTTTCAGTCGGCGGAGCTGAAACTGGCGACGGGCGAACCGCGGGCCGCGACCGACTTGATCCAGATGCACCGGGAGCTGCGTTCGCTGCTCGACGAAAAGGCCGCCGCCGGGCCGCTGGGCGCCGCCCTGTTGCCGCTCGGCCGCCGCGCCCTGGCGGACGCCGCCGCCGCCTGGCGCAAGCCCGCCGTGAATAAGCCGTCGCTGGCGGAGGACGCCGACGCCGCCTTGAAGCAGTGGGGCGATTTGCCGCCGCCGGCCCTCGCCCTGGCGCCCGGCGCCAGCGAATTTGAGGCCGCCCGCGTCTTCCAGCGGCCGCCCGTCCGTCAGGTCGTCGCCGCCGATAAGCCGGAGTCGGTCGCCCGCGCCCTCGACCTGCTGGAGCTGCCCGTGCCGGCCGACGGCGTCCAGGCCGTCGTCGCCTTTTTCGATAGTGATAAGCGTCTTACCGAGACACTCGTCCTTTACCGGGCCAACATCATCCAGACGTTCCCGGCGCCGGTGAACCTGGCTCACTTCCTGGTCGATCACGCCCTGCCGGGCGACGACCCCGTCAAGGGCGTCGGCCTCGTCCGCCGGACGTACAGCGGCGACGGCTTGAAGTATGAAACGGCCGTGTTCAGCCGCGGCGACGCGCTGGGCGGTTATGTGCGGATTTCGGGCGGCAAGACGGGGGGACCGCTGCCGGCCGAGGCGCGCGATTTCGGCGCCGTCCACCTCGACCGGACGTATGAGCAGAACCGCGTCCAGTTCGCGCGCGACAAGTCAGGCTCCGTCGTGGAGCTGAATTGCCGCAAATCGCCGGGCCTGGTCCGGCTGCCCTTTGCCGAGCCGGTCCCCGATGCGGCGACGTTGCGACGCGAGGCGGACCTCGACCTGACGGCCTCGCTGGCGGTCAACTGGCCCGTGGAAGAAATGCCGACGGCCGTGACGAAGCTGGCCCTGCCGCTGATGGCCGCCTACGGCCCCGCCCGCATCGACGGCGTACATGACGTGGAGGGGGATTATCTCGCATTCGTCTGGGAAGACGCCCGCAGCCGGCTGACGCTGCGGCTGCCCTACGAGTCCAGCGGGCCGACGTTCCGCGCCGAGAACCGGCCCGGCGCGGAGGCGGCGGACGCCCGGCTCCGCGCGGCGGCGGCGTTCGACCAGGAGGGCCGCCAGGCCCGCGTGAAGGCGGGCAGTCCGTTGCAGTGGTTGCCGCGCTGGCAGCAGTTCCGCGAAATCCAGCTCGGCATGACGAAGAAGCAGGTGCAGGACGGCTTGCCGCGCAAGACGTCGATCGACGTGCAGAATATCGGAGGCGATTTGTCGCTGATATTCCACGACGGCCCGGCCGCCGAGGCGACATACTTCGCGCGACAAATGTTCCTGCGCTTCGGGCCTGACGACCGGCTGGCCGAAATCCGCCTCCGCTGTCAGGAAGGTCCGGGCCGGGCGGACGACCACCATCCGTCGCTGCTCGGCGTGCTCAAGCGACTCGGCGGCGAACCCGTGTCGGAACCCGCGCCGTGGGCCGGCCTTTGGCCGGACCTGCCGCCGCAGGAGCCGAAGCCGGCGCTGTACCGCTGGGCGGACGACGCGACGGTGTTGACGTGCCAGCGCGACGGCGGCGGCGCCGAGGTGACGTTGCGCGACTGGCCGGCCGACCGGACGCTGGACCAACTCGGGACCGTGCTGCCGCCGCTGCGTTTCTGCGACGAGGGGGCCGGCGGAGTTTCCCTCGGCCAGTCGCGCGCCGAGGTGTTGAAAAGGTCCCCCGAACACAAGACCCTGGAGAATGAGGACGCCGTGGCGCTGGCCGCCCCCGCCGACGGCCCCTATGAGACATTGGCGGTCTGGTTCGACTCCGGTAAGGTGGTGCGCGTCGTGGCGCGGCACCGGGCGCGGCCGGCCAACGCCGCCGACGCGACGGCCAAGATGCAGGAGGCCTGGACGCGCGACTTCGACCGCCTGGGGGCGCTGCGCCGCCAGGAGGGCGCCTGGGGTCCGGTCCTGCAAGCCTACGGCTGGCACGACGACAAGGTGCGCGTCCGCCTGGCGGCTCAAGACACGGCCGACGGCCCGCGCCTGTTTTCCGAATGGCGCTACTGGCCGCCCGCGAAGCGCTGACGGATCGGCCGGACCCCGCATCCTGCCCCAAAACAGATCGCTTGAACCGGCGCCGGACTTTTCGTGCGGCGCCGGTCCCATTTGGCCGACTATCGAGCGGGAGTCGCCGGAACATTATCGCGGCCTTGCACTCACAGAAGCGGCCGTTAGACTGATTCCTAGGCGTTTCCGTCGCAGTCCCGGAGGGCCGATGATCGAGTGACGGCCGGGACTTCACGGCCCCATAGCTCAATGGACAGAGCATCGGTCTTCTAAACCGAGTATGCGGGTTCGATTCCCGCTGGGGCTATTCCTCCTTAACCCTTCGCAACCGCCGTCCCTTGATTCGGACGAATCGGCCGGATAGGTTCATGGTTTCTGTAGTCCTATGGACCAACCGCCTATGGCAGCCCCCACTCAGCCGTCGCTCCCGTTCGGCCCGGTTCACAACGTCGGCCTCTTCTCCAGTCACTGGCTTGAGAACCGTCTGGAACTCGAACCGGAATGGGAGGAACTCCGCGAGCAGGCGCGGGAAGTCCTCGACAACTTGGCGGATCTCTGGAAGGTGCAACACAACCGCGTGGAGCGGTACGGTGACGAACAAGGGTTGGAAGAAGGGTTCATCCAGCCCGTCTTGCGGGAACTGGGCTGGAAGCTCAAATACCAAACCTGGCTGCAAGGACGTGAACCCGATTACGCCTTGTTCCTCGACGACGCCGGCCTGGATGCGGCGCTCGCCGCGGATCGGAAGTCGGAAGACTTCTGGGCGGCCGCCAAGGTCGTGGCGGATTCCAAAGCCTGGCACGTCCGTTTGGACCGCCCCACGCAGGTCAAGAACAAGCGGGAATATCCGCCGGAACAGATCGAATGGTATCTCGACCGCAGCCGGCTCGATTGGGGCGTCCTGACGAACGGGAAGACCTGGAGGCTGGTCCCCCGGCAGTTGGGGCCACAGCAACGCCGATTTCAGACCTACCTTGAGGTTGACCTGGCGGCCACGCTCCAGCATTGGGCCTCCCCTCCCGCCAACCAGGCGGTCGCGGAGCGCTCCGCCCAGTTCAACGACTTTCTCCAGTTCTACCTCTTCTTCAGTCCCGCAGGGTTCAAAGAGTCGGTTCAGCGCAAATCCCTGATCCGCCGCGCCGCGGAGGGAAGTTCCGAATACCGCCTGGGCGTCGGCGAAGGTTTGAAGGGACAGGCGTTTGAAGCCCTGCGCGTCTGCATCGAGGGCTTCCTGGCCTACGGCCCCAACGGGCTGGAACCCGAGCGCGACCTGCTGCCGTGCCGGGAGCATGGCTTCATCCTGCTGTGTCGCCTGCTGTTCGTCCTGTTCGCCGAAGACCGACGCTTGTTGCCCTACGGAGTCAATCCCCGCTACACGAGAAACCGTACCCTCGGACGGGTGCGCGATGAAGTCGCCCAACGGATGGAGCGTGTCCGCCAAGGGGTCGAAGAGGATTACGGCCGCAACGCCACGGCGCTGTGGGACGACCTCGACGGCCTTTTCGACCTCATCGACAAGGGCCATGCGAGCTACGGCGTCCCCGCATACAACGGCGGCCTGTTCGATGCGGACCAACACTCCTTTCTCGCGGAAAAGAAGCTGTCCGACTGGCACCTGGCCCGCGTCATCGACCACCTGGGCCGCGCCATCGACCCGGACAAGCCGGCCGCCGGCCCCTTCCGCGTCGATTACCGGGACCTGGCGATTCAGCACCTCGGCGGCATCTACGAGGGGTTGCTGGAACTCCACCCCCGGCTCGCCAGCGAACGCATGATCGTTTACAGCCGCCGCGTCCACGGCGTGCGCGAAGAGATCGTCAAGCCCGAATCGGAGCGTTCGCCTTCCGGCTACGACAAGACGGAAATTGCCTACCCGTCCGGCTCGGTTTACCTCATCACGGACAAGGGCGAGCGCCGGGCGTTCGGCAGCTACTACACCCCGGACCATATCGTAGACGCCATCGTCCGGGAGACGCTGGGGGCGATTTGCGCGGCCGCGTCGGAACAGCTCCGCGCGGAAGTCGAAGCTTGCCGCGAACGGCTGGAACATGCGGCGGGGGCGGAACGGGAGACGCTGGCCCAAGCGCTGGCCGCCTTGGAAGAAGGGTATCCGGAGAGGGTGTTGCGGCTGCGCGTCCTCGACCCGGCGATGGGTTCCAGCCACTTCCTCTTGCGGGCCTGCCAGTTCCTGGCCGAAGAGATCGCCACGAACCCGTTCACCGCCGGCGACGCCGGCGGCGGCGAATCCGCCCTGTCCTACTGGAAACGCCGCGTCGTCGAAAACTGCCTCTATGGCGTGGACCTCAATCCGATGGCCGTGGAGCTGGCGAAGCTGGCCCTGTGGCTGGAAACCGTCGCCGCCGACCGCCCCCTCACCTTCCTCGACCACCACCTGCGCCACGGCAACAGCCTCATCGGCGCCAGGGTGAAAGAAATCGGCGCCCTGCCCGGCCGACAGGACGCCTTTAAGGATGTTTTCGATAGGGAACTGGCGGCGAAGCTGCCGGCGTTCCTGAATCACCTTGCCGAAATCCGGCGGTCGGCCTCGGAGGACCTGGCGCAGGTCAAGAAGAAGCAAGCCGGCTTCGACGCCTTCACCAAAGCGGTCAAGCCCTTCCGGCGGATCGCCGACGTGTGGTGCGCCGCCGTGACGGGGGAGGCCGTGACGGAGAAGCAGTATCACGACGCCCTGGACGTGGTGGACAAGCCCGCCCGCTTCCGGAAGGTCGCCGAACAGGATTGGTTCCGCGGCGCCGCGGCGAAAGGCCGCGAGAAGCTGGCTTGTTTCCATTGGGACCTGGACTTCCCGGAAGCATTTTTCGACGAAGCCGGCCCGCTCGCCCGGCCGGGTTTCGATGCGGTCATCGGCAACCCGCCGTATGAAGTCCTCTCGGAACTCGAATCCGGCCAGGACCTCTCCGCCCTGCGGGCCGTCATCGACGCGGAACCGACCTTCGCCGCCTCAAAGCGCGGTAAGAACAACCTGTACAAGCTCTTCATTTGCCGCACCCTCGACCTTCTCGCGGAAGGCGGTCGGCTCGGCTTCATCACGCCGATGGCCGTGCTGGGCGACGACCAGGCCGCCGACCTGCGCCGGGAAATGGTACGGGTCGGATCGTTCACGGGCATAGAAGCTTTCCCGCAGAAAGACGACCCGGCCCGGCGCGTGTTCCGGGAGGCCAAGCTGTCCACGGCCGTGTTCACGCTGGTCAAGGGCCGGGCCTCCGGGGCCGACCCTCGCCCCTTCCGCGCCCGCGTGCATCCGGCCGCAACCGTCGAGGAAGCGTCGCCATGTCTGACGCTGACCACCGACTCCATCCCGCTCTACGACCCCAGCAACTTCACCATCGTCAGCTGCGATCAGGCCGATTGGGACCTGGCGACCCGGATTATGCAGTCCGGTCGGATGGGGCGATTACGCGAGTTTGCCGAGTTCTTCCAGGGAGAAGTGAACGAAACGAACGAACGGGCAAAGGGCAACCTTACCAATGTGGAGCGGGAAGGGAAGCTCGTCACCCGTGGGGCGAGCATCTGCCTTTATGTTCTGCGCCCAGCGTCCCAAGGCGAGGATCTCTTGCTGAAGGTGGAATCTTTCCTCCGGGGCAAGGGGCCGAACACCAAAGCATTTCACCACCGGCATCGGCGGATCGGCCTTCAAGAGAGCAGTCCCCAGAACAATTTCCGTCGGATCATCGCGGCGTTCATTCCAGCCGGAGAGTTTTGCAATCACAAGGTCAACTATCTCCCCGAACACACTTCCCGGCATCCACTCCCGTTCATATTGGGCCTACTGAACAGCAAGCTCTGCGACTGGTACTTCCGGTTGGGCAGCACAAACGCAGCCGTCAGCCACTACCAGCTTTACAACCTCCCTTGCCCGCTGTTCGCCGTAAAGCACACCGCCGGCGAGACCAAGCTGCAAGGGTCGGCGGAAAGCGCCCTGGCCGCGGGGCGGCCGGATGAGGCGCTGGATCTGCTCCGGCCTCTGCTGGCGAAACCGCCGTTCAGCCCGGCCGTGCGGCAAGTCATCATCGCCGCGGTGCAGCGGATCATGGCTCTGGAAGCCGACCGGGGCGAGATCGCACGGGTGGAGCGCTCCGCCCTCGACCCGGCCGCGCAGCCGTATCAGGACTTGATCGACCAGCTGTTCTACGGCATGGCGGGGCTGACGCCGGACGAAGTGAAAGGGCTGGAAGAGCGGTATGCGAAGATGCTGTAAGTTGCCGCCTGCGAAAATGAACCGGGCCGGCCGCCCCCAAGAAGCGCGGACTCACCGAGGCATGATTCTTTCTCCGCCTGTCGCTTCCGAGCGCGGCAGACGCGATCCCGTGCGATCCCGGGCCATTCCTGCTGGGGCTATTCTTTTTACCCGCTTCGGCGCCCCTATCCGCGAACACCGACGCTACCGCAGCGCAAGGACGTGGTCGCTCAGCCGCTCGTGGCCGCCTTCGGTGATGAGGTAATTGTGCTCGATGCGGAGACCGCCGACGCCGGGGACGTAGAGACCCGGTTCCAGCGTCACCACGTCGCCGGCCAACAGCGTTTCGTCGGCGTGGCGCACGAAATACGGCGCCTCGGGATGGGTAAGCCCGATGCCGTGTCCGGCATGGTGCGGGAAGTACTCGGCCACGCCGGCCTTCTCGAACACCTCGTTTACCGCCCCGTAAACGGTGCGGCACTCGCCCCCCGCCCGCAGCTCCCTTTCCCCGGACGCCATCGCCCGGACGCACAGGTCGTATAGCCGCCGTTGGTCGGCGGTCGGCTCGCGGCCGACGACGAGGGTGTTGGTGAAATCGCTTCGATAGCCGCCGAGGACCACGGAAAAATCGACGATGAGCATGTCGCCGACATCGAGCACCCGGCCGGTCGGCGGGCCGCCGAGGCGCTCCGGCCCCGGCGACACGGCGAAATCGCCGTAGACGATCACGGGCCGACCGGCCGCGCCGACGCAGGCGGAAAAGACGCCGCGGTAGACGTCCAGTTCGGTCATGCCCGGCCGGACCTCCGCCCGCGCCCAGGCGTGCCCCGTTTCCCCCGCGCGCATACAGCGCTTTAAGAGGGCGATTTCATCCGAATCTTTCTGCCGTCGCAGGGCGGCCGCCGCCTGAATGACGGCGGCGGCGCTGGGGTCGCCCGGCCGGTCGTGGACGCGCAGGCCGGCGTGGGCGGGGTTGACTTCCCGGAGCAACGCCAGCTGACGGGGGCCGCGGCCGGGCGATTGGCCGTCGTACCAGGGGACGACGACGCGCTCCTCGACGTGGGCGTCGGCCACCGATTCCGGCAGGCGGTCGTCGTGCAGCAGCTTGGCCCGGCCGTCGCGGCGCAGCAGTAAGACGCCGCCGAACCCGGCCCCGAGGCTGAACGGATCGACGTGGAAATTGGCGAGGTACATGAGATGGATCGGGTCGGCCAGCCGGAGGTGGTCGCCCACCGGCTCGGCGACCAGCCGTTCCCACAGCCGTTGCCGACGCCGCCGACATCCTTCCGCCGTCAACATGGCGCACTCCCCGCAGAAGTCCCGCCGGGTAGCCGCCCCGGCCGCCGGTCGGACAGGGGCCGATTGTACGGGAGCGGCCGCTGAGGTCAATCGGCCGGCGCCGGCGGCCTTCATGCGGGAAATGGTAGCAAATGCGGGCGGAGTGGACAGCGGGGGCCGCGCGGCGAGGCCGGCCGTTCGGCGTTTTCCTTGACGGCGGTGTGGGCATCGCTCACGATACAAGCACCGTGCCCACGGAGAACGCCATGCCGCTGCTCGACCACTTCCATCCGCCGCTTCACGGCCCCCGCCGCTGGGAGGGCTTCCACCACGCCTGGGCCACCTTCATCGCCCAACAACTCAACCAGGACGTACTACCGCCGGACTACTTCGCGGAATCCGAGGTCAGCGTCGGCCCGGAACTGGAAATCGACGTGGCCGCAATGGAGTTGACGCAACCCCACGGTGCGGGCGGAGGCGGCGCGACGGCGGTGTGGTCGCCGCCGCGCCCGAAGATCGCCGCCAAGGTGGACTTCGCCCGTCTGGACACTTACGAGATCCGTGTTTACCAAAACATCGGCGGCGCCGAGTTGCGCGCCGCCATCGAGTTGGTCAGCCCCGCCAACAAGGATCGGCCGGGAAGCCGGCTGACGTTCGCGGCCAAGTGCGCCGGCTACCTCAAGCACGGGATCGGCGTGGTGATCGTCGATGTGGTTACGGCGCGGTCGGCCAACCTGCACGCCGAGCTGTTTGACGTTCTTGAAGTGAAGAGTCGTCGGGCCGCGTGGCAATCGGCCACCGGCCTCTACGCCGTGGCCTACCGGGCCGTGACGCTCCGGAAAGGCCCGCGCGTGGAGGCGTGGCCGGAAACGCTGGCGCTGGGCGAACCGCTGCCCGTCGTGCCGCTGTGGCTGTCGCTCGACCTCGCGGTCCCGCTGCGCCTGGAAGACAGCTACCTCGCCGCCTGCCGCTCCCTGCGCATCCCGGCCTGACGGCGGAGCGCGGTCAATCCAGATCGAGCGTATAGATGTAACCGCCCCCGTCGTCGTACAGCTCGCAGATCATCTTCGCGTTGCTCGGCATCATAAACTTGGCCGCCCCAAGCACCATGCTCGACTTGAGCTGGGCCTCCAGCTGCTTCTTGTTGGCAACGATCACCTCGCGCGGGATGCGGACTTTGTACTTATAGACGATCGTGTGCCACCGGGCCTCGGCGTCGAACCACGTCACCGACGGGCCGCACTCCTGGGGCAAGGTTTTCTTGATGCCGGCCACGTCTCTCTCCAATTGGGCCTGCGCCTCCTGAGGCGTCTGCGGGTGCCCGGGTGAGAAAAACACCAGCGACGCGACGAAGGCGAGGAGGAATGCGACTCCCCCGGTCGCCAGGGATAGAACCTTACCCATAAGGCGCCTCTCTGTGCGTGAAAAAAGCCGGACTGGCCGCGCGACAACACGATCGCCGCCAGGCGACTGGGACCACGTTCTTCGGGAGGGGATTAACGACTCAAATCTAGCTCATGGATTCGGAGGTGGGGGCGCCAAATCGTCGGTTCACGATTTGTACAGGTCGCAAGGATTATGCCGTCAGGCGCGCGTTTGCGGCGCGGCGGCCCGAATTCGGTTGGCGCAGTATGGCCGCGCTGTACAATACCTTCGTTGGTCCGCACGCCTTCCCGCCGACCGCGCCCCGTTCCCCCGCCCGCCTGACCCAAGGAGCCGCCGATGCTGACCTTCTGGGGTTCCAAGCAACGACTCTGCGACCGCGTCAGCCGCCGCGACTTCCTGCGCGTCGGGGCGCTCGGCCTGACCGGTCTGACCCTCGCCGACGTGCTCCGTCTTCGCGCCCAAGCCGGCCAGACCGGCTCGCCCCGATCCGTCATCATGGTCTGCCTGGCCGGCGGCCCCAGCCACATCGACACGTACGACCTCAAGCCGGACGCCCCGGCCGACGTGCGCGGCGAATTCAAGCCCATCAAGACCAACGTGCCCGGCTTCGACATCTGTGAACACATGCCGATGCAGGCCAGGATCGCCGACAAGCTGGCCCTGGTCCGCACCGTGCAGTTCGTCGAGCCGATGCAGCACGAACTGGAAGAGGTTTATACCGGATTCCCAAAATCCGCCAAACGGCCGTCGTTCGGCGCCGTCGTCAGCCGCTTCGGCGGCGCCCACGACGCGCGGATGCCGGGCTACGTCAGCCTCGACACCTACGCCGCCGACCAGCCCGTCGTCGAAAACCCGCAGTACGTCGGCGCCGCCCACCGGGCGTTCGTCTTCGGCAACGAGGGGACCAAGGATTTGCGCCTGACCGAGGGCGTGAACGGTGGTCGCCTGGGGGACCGCGCCGGGATGCGCGACCTGTTCGACGGCGTGCGCCGCGACATCGACCAGCGCGGCGACTTCGGCGCCCTGGACGCCTACTCCGCCCAGGCGCTGGAGATGATCACGTCGCCCAAGGCGCGCGACGCCTTCGACATCGGCCGCGAGCCGGATCGGGTGCGCGAGAAATACGGCCCCAAGGAGGCCAAGTACATCTACGGCAACGACCCCACGCCGACGGTGCCGTGGCCCGGCGACAAGTTCCTGCTGGCCCGCCGGCTGGTCGAGGCCGGCGTCTCCGTCGTGACCATGCGCGTGTCGCCGTGGGACTACCACGGCAAGTCGTCCGGCACCGGCAACATCTTTACCGGAATGCGCTCCGTCATGCCGCTGCTGGACCAATCGCTGTATGCGCTGGCGACCGACCTGCACGAGCGCGGCCTGGACAAGGAAGTGCTGGTGCTCGTCTGGGGCGAGTTCGGCCGGACGCCGAAGGTCAACAACGTCGAGGGCCGCGACCACTGGCCGGACCTGGGCTTCGCGCTGTTCGCCGGCGGCGGCCTCAAGACCGGGCAGGTCGTCGGCCGGAGCGATAGCAAGGCCGCCCTGCCCAAGGACCGCGCCGTCGGCGCCCAGAACATCCTCGGCACCGTCTACCGCGCCCTCGGCATCGACCCGGCGCAGACGCTGCCGGACTTCGGCGGCCGGCCCATGCGGCTGCTCGACGACGGCGAACCCATCGCGGAACTATTTTGAGAGAGAAATAGGTACAATACTGGCCGGCCCGCGCCCGGCGCGATTGGCCCACGGGGAGAGATACGATGAAGACCTTGAGTTTTCGCCTGTTGGCCGGGCTGTGCCTGACGGCCGCGCTTGCCGCGCCGCTGCGGGCCGCGGACGAAGTACGGATCGAGCCGGACGTGGTCTACGGCCACAAGGACGGCATGGCCTTGACGTTCGACGTCATCAAGCCCGCCAACCCCAACGGGGCGGGCATCCTGTGGATTCAAAGCGGCGGCTGGTATTCGGGTTGGGTGGACCCGAAAGTTTGGCCGGCCCAGGAGAAACCGTTCCTGGACAAGGGCTTCACGGTGTTCATCGTGCGCCACGGCAGCGCGCCGAAATACACCATCCCGGAAGTGACGGAGGACGTGCGCCGCAGCGTGCGTTTCATCCACCTTAAGGCGAAGGACTTCGGAGTCGACGCCGACCGGCTGGGCGTCACGGGCGGCAGCGCGGGAGGACACCTGACGCTGATGCTGGCGACGACCGCCGACGACGGCGACCCCAAGGCCAAGGACGAGGTGCTTCGCCAGAGCGACCGCGTGGCCGCGGTCGTCGCCCTTTTCCCGCCGACGGACATTAGCAACTGGGTGGACAATCCGCCCGAAGCGATCAAAAACCTTCCCATGCTGAAGCCGCCCCTGACGTTTGACGCCAAGCTGGCGCCGGAATACTCGCCGCTGCTCAAGGTGACCGATAAGACCGCCCCGACGCTGCTGATTCACGGCGACAAGGACCCGCTGGTTCCGATCGAGCACAGCACGAAGATGCTGGCGGCGCTGGAGAAGGCCAAGGTGGACTGCAAGCTGGTGGTCGTGGAGGGCGGGGGGCACGGGTTTAACGACAAGCAGAATAAGGAACTTGTCCTACCCGCCATGATGGAATGGTTCGAGGGCCATCTGGCGGCGAAGAAGGATAAGTGAGCGTCTGCTCCCGAAACCTCCGCTCACTCCGGCGCGGGCGTCGAGAACAGGTAGACGGCGAATGAAGCCAGCCAGTGCTCGCCGGCGTAGTCGCCGCTGGCGACGTGGCCCAGCGCCGCTTCGGCGTGGCGGGCGGCCGACTTCGCCAGGATCTTGCGGGCCGGATCGTCCGCGGGCAGCGCCGCCGCGATGCCGCGCATGCACCACGCCCGGCTCAGGTTGAGACCGTCCAGGTGAACCAGCTGCGGGTCGGCGCGATCCGTCACCTTGGCCGGCTCCAGCAGGCCCTTCGGCTCGCCCTTCGCCAGGTCCGGCAGGAAACCGCGGAACCAGGCCCGAAATTCCTCGGGCGGCAACACGCGGCGCATCAGGTCCGCCTCCTCCAGGCTCGGCGACAGGAAGTCCGCCCCGTCCGGCTCCCACGCCGCCGGAATCCCGGCGTCCTTACCGAAGTAGGTGCGGCCGCGCTCCTCGACCAGCCGGCGCAGCCCCTCGTCGCCCACGGCCCGCGCGTAGTCGAGGGCGAACCCCAGCGCGAACGCCGTGTTCTGATGTACTCCGCTGCGGATCGGGTATGTCTGCTTCGGAAAATAGGCGACGAAGCGGGCGGCGATCGCGTCGGCCAGCGGTTTGAGGTTCTTCGACCACTCGCGGCCGTCGGCGTCGTCCCAACCGTGCAGTTCCTCGGCCAGCTTCAGCAGCCACGCCCAGCCGTAGGGCCGCTCGAAGGACTGGGCGTTCGGCCGGGCGAAGGTCTCGGCCTCGGCGCGGAGGTTGTCCGCCGTCAGGTGCTCGGCCAGGACGGCGCGGACCTGCTTCTTTTCCGGCAGGTCCGGGAAGCGGCGCAACAGCCGCACCAGCATCCAGTGGCCGTGGACCGACGAGTGCCAGTCGAAACTGCCGTAAAAGGCGGGGTGCGGCGCCCGCGGCTTCTGGACGTCCTTCTCGCCGTTGAGCACGTCTCCCGGCTTGTTCGGGTATTCCTTGACGACGCCCTGAAGGGCCAGCCGGGCGAACGACGACGCCTGTTCCCGATTCATCTCCGACGCCTCCCCCGCGGGCGGCGTCTCAGGGTCCGCCCTCGTCGCGGCCAACAGGGTGAACAGGGCCGGCAGGACAATGGATGCGGCCAGTGGGACATTCGCAGCCCCGCGCGCTCGCTTCATGGATCGGTCCTCCCGCCGCGGCGGGCGTCCGACAGGTCCCTGACCGCCGGCCCGCGCCCGGCCATTCTATTCAGCGGCGCGGGGCCGACCCGGCGCCGCGCTCAACCCCGGCCAACGAACGGCATGTTCGTGGCCATCACGGTCATAAAAAGCACGTTGGCGTCGAGGGGCAATCCCGCCATGTACAGCACGGCCCGCGCCACGTGCTCCACGTCCATCGTCGGCTCGACGGCGGTTTCGCCGTCCGCCTGAAGCGCGCCGTTTTTCATCCGGGCCGTCATCTCGGTCGCCGCGTTGCCGACGTCGATCTGGCCGCAGGCGATGCCGTACTTGCGGCCGTCCAGCGCCGCCGAACGGGTCAGGCCGGTGATCGCGTGCTTGGCGGCCGTATACGGCGCGGAATGGGGCCGCGGCGCGTGGGCCGAAAGGGAACCGTTGTTGATGATGCGGCCGCCCCGAGGCGCCTGACCCTTCATGAGCCGGAACGCCTCGCGGATGCAGAAGAACGTCCCGGTCAGGTTGACGTCCACGACCCGCCGCCATTGCTCGTCGGTCAAGTCTTCGAGCGGGACCGGCGGGGCGCCCGACCCGGCGTTGTTGAATAAGAGGTCGAGGCGTCCAAACGTCTCTTTTGTCTTCTCGAAGAGCGCCCGCACGGAAGCGGGGTCGCTCACGTCGGCGGGAACGGCGAGCGCCTGGCCGCCGGCCGGCCCCGCCTCGGCGCCGGTTCGCTCCAGGGGTTCGAGACGGCGGCCGGCGAGAACTACCGAGTATCCCTCCCGTAAAAGGGCGAGGGCCGTCGCCCGGCCGATGCCCGACCCCGCGCCCGTGACGATCGCTGTCTTCCCGGCGGTCGTTGTCATGGTTCCCGTACCCCGTCGCAAGAAAGTATTGTCGCGCCTGCTCTCACCATGCTCGAATGCGTTCTCCCCTTACCAATGGTATTATGGCGCGTCTGGAGGCAATTAGCCGTGTCCCTGTCTCCTCCATCCCTTGTCGGCATTCTGGGGCGACGATGCCCCGCCGGCGGCCCGTGACGGCGCGGCAAAAAAGTTGCACGCCCCGCGTGAAGCCGGGTAGACTGATTGATGACCGGCCCCGCCCGTCGGGCCGGCCCGACCTTGCGCCGCGCATCGCTTCTCTGTGCTCGGACGTTCGAGGGTCCCTCACATGAGCCGCCCCCTGCTCCTTCGGTGGATGCGTCTTGCTTTCAGCGCCGCCGACCGGCCGACGCCGCGACCGTCTTTCCGGCCGACGCTGGAACGGCTGGAGGACCGGCTGACGCCCTCCTTCGGTTTCGCCCCCCAAGTTACCTTCGCCGTCGGTGCCGGCCCCAGTTCCGTGGCGACGGCCGATTTCAACGGCGACAAACTCCCTGATATCGTCACTGCAAACTACAACGACGGCACGGTGTCGGTGTTGCTGAACACGACGCCGACCGGGGCGACCGTCCCCACGTTCGCTCCCCAGGTCACGTTCGCCGTCGGCAGCGGCCCAACCTCCGTGGCGGTGGGCGACTTCAACGGCGACGGCAAACCCGACATCGTCGTCGCCAACGGCAACGACGGCACGGTCTCGGTGCTGCTGAACACGACGCCGGTCGGGGCGACCGTCCCCTCCTTTGCCGCCCCTGTCACCTTCGCCGTCGGGGCGGACCCCTACTTCGTGGCGGTGGGGGACTTCAACGGCGACGACAGGCCCGACATCGTCGTCGCCAACTACAATGACAACACGGTGTCGGTGCTGCTGAACACGACGCCGACCGGCGCCTCCACCCCCTCCTTTGCCCCCCAGGAGACCTTTAGTGTCGGCAAGAATCCTGATTCCGTGGCGGTGGGCGACTTCAACGGCGACGGAAGGCCCGACCTCGCCGTCGCCAACTACAGCGACAACACGGTGTCGGTGCTGCTGGACACGACGCCGGCCGGGGCGACGACCGCCTCCTTCGCCCCGCAGCAGACGTTCGCCGTCGATGTCTACCCCGAATCCGTGGCGGTGGGCGACTTCAACCGCGACGGAAGGCTCGATCTGGTGGTCGCCAACTACGGCTACGTATACACGCCCGGAGGCGACGACGTTTCGGTGCTGCTGAACACGACGCCGGCCGGGGCGACGACCGCCTCCTTCGCCCCGCAGCAAACCTTCTACGCGGATGGCGGTCCCGACGCGGTGGCCGTGGGCGACTTCGACGGCGACGGAAGGCCTGACATTGCCATCGCCGACTCCCTATTTACAAAATATCCCGGCAGCACCCTGACGGTGCTCTTGAACACGACGGGGGCCGGGGCGACGACCACCTCCTTCGCCCCGCAGTACAGGTTCGCCGTCGGCGTAACCCCCCGATCCGTGGCGGTGGACGACTTCAACGGTGACGGAAGGCCTGACCTCGTTGTCGCCAACGAAGGCGGCACGGTGTCGGTGCTGCTGAACACGACGCCGGCCGGGTCCGCGACCTTCCCCGCCGTCGTGGCCGATTTTCCCGGCCAGGGCGTCGAGGAGTACGACCGCGACGCCGGCGCCTGGGTCCAGCTCAACGTCGCCAACCCCTCCGACGTGTCGCTCTTGGCCGCCGACCCCCAGGGCGACGTCTTGGCCGACTACCCCGGCTTCGGAGTCTACCGTTACTCGCCCTCCACCCTCGCTTGGACGCTGGTCAACGGCCACGACGCCGTGGCGCTGACCGTGGACGCCAGCGGCGACGCCTTCCTATCGATCCCCGGCGCCGGCGTCGGCGAGTTCCGCCTTAACGGCACGGCCCAGCTGCTCAACTCGTCGGCCGCCGCGTTGCTGGTCGCCGACCCTAACGGCAACCTGGTCGGCGACTTCACGGGCTACGGCGTCTACCGCTATACGGCTTCCACCGGCGCCTGGACGCTGCTCAACGGCCACGACGCCTTGGCCATCGCGGTGGACGCGCAGGACGACGCCTTCCTTTCCATCGCCGGGGCCGGCGTCGGCGAGTTCCGCCCCGATGGCTCGACGCAGCTCTTGACGCCTTCCGTGGCGTCGGCGCTGTACTCCGACGGCGCGGGCGACCTGGCGGCCGACTTCCCCGGCTACGGCGTCTACCGCTACACGGCGTCGGGCGGCGCCTGGACGCTCCTCAATGGCGACGACGTCGTGGCCCTGGCCATCGACGCGACCGACAGCGTGTTCGCCTCCTTCGCCGGGGCGGGCGTGGCGGAGTTCCAGTCCGACGGCACGGCAGGGCCGGTCAACGCGGCGACGGCGTCGCTCTTGGCCGCCGACCCCTTCGACCCGCCGATTTAGCGCGGAAAGGGTCCGAAAGCGATAAAAGGTTGGACGCTCGGCGTGAAGCCGATGTAGACTGATTGATGAACGGCCCGGCCCGTTGTGCCGGCTCGACCCTTACGCCGTGAATCGCTTCTCTTAGCTTGGACACCCGAGGGTTCCTCTCATGGCCCGCCCCCTGCTCCTTCGGTGGATGCGTCTTGCTTTCACCGCCGCCGACCGGCCGACGCCGCGACCGACCTTCCGGCCGACGCTGGAACGACTCGAAGACCGGTTGACGCCCTCCTTAGGATTCGCCCCCCAGACCACCTTCGCCGTCGGCGGCGGCGGCCCCAACTCCGTGGCGACAGCCGATTTCAACGGCGACAAACTCCCCGACGTCGTCACCGCTAACGGCGATGGCACGGTGTCGGTGCTGCTGAACACGACGCCGACTGGGGCGACGACTCCCACGTTCGCTCCCCAGGTCACGTTCGCCGTCGGCGCCGGCCCAACCTCCGTGGCGGTGGGCGACTTCAACGGCGACGGCAAGCCCGATATCGTCGTCGCCAACTCCAGCGATAACACGGTTTCGGTGCTGCTGAATACCACGCCGGTCGGAGCGACCGCCCCCACCTTCGCCGCCCAGACCACCTTCGCCGTCGGCGCCACGCCCATGTCCGTGGCCGTGGGCGACTTCAACGGCGACGGGAGGCCCGACCTCGTTGTCGCAAACGAATTCGACGGCACGGCGTCGGTGCTGCTGAACACGACGCCCACCGGAGCGACCACGCCCACCTTCGCCCCCCAGGTCACCTTCGACGGCGGCGGCCTCCCCCTCTCCGTGGCCGTGGGCGACTTCAACGGCGACGGCAAAATCGACATCGCCGTCGACCATTTCTACTTCTACTACTTCAGAAATCCCACACCCAACTACGTGTTGGTGCTGCTGAACACGACGCCGGCCGGGGCGACCGCCCCCACGTTCGCCCAGCAGCGCATCGACGTCAACGGCCAATTCCAGTCCCTCGCCGTAGGCGACTTCAACGGCGACGGCAAGCCCGACATCGTCAACGCCATCGGCGGTGAGGTGACGGTGCTGCTGAACACGACGGGGGCCGGGGCGACAACCGCCTCCTTCGCGCCGCAGCAAACCTTCAACGCGGGTGGCGGCCCCTACACCAATGGCGTGGCCGTAGGTGACTTCGATGGCGATGGAAGACTCGACCTTGCCGTCACCAGCGTCAACTCTGTATCGGTGCTGGTGAACACGACGGGGGCCGGGGCGACGACCGCCTCCTTCGCCGCCCCGCAGACCTTCGCCACCGGCGGCCACCCCACCTCCGTGGCGGTGGCCGACTTCAACGACGACGGGAGGCCCGACCTCGTTGTCGCAAACGGGAACGACGACACGGTGTCGGTGCTGCTGAACACGACGCCGGCCGGCTCCGCGACCTTCCCGGCCGTCGTCGCCGATTTTCCCGGCCAGGGCGTCGAGGAGTACGACCGCGACGCCGGCGCCTGGGTCCAGCTCAACGTCCTTAACCCCTCCGACGTGTCGCTCCTGGCCGCCGACCCGCAGGGCGACGTCTTCGCGGACTACCCCGGCAACGGCGTCTACCGCTATTCGCCCTCCACCTTCGCCTGGACGCTGGTCAACGGCCACGACGCCGTGGCGCTGACCGTGGACGCCAGCGGCGACGCCTTCCTGTCCATCCCCGGCGCCGGCGTCGGCGAGTTCCGCCTCAACGGCACGGCCCAGCTGCTCAACACGTCGGCCGCCGCGCTGCTGGTCGCCGACCCCAACGGCAACCTGGTCGGCGACTTCACCGGCTACGGCGTCTACCGCTACACGGCTTCCTCCGGCGCCTGGACGCCGCTCAACGGCCACGACGCCGCGGCGCTAACCGTGGACGCCAGCGGCGACGCCTTTCTCTCCATCGCCGGGGCCGGCGTCGGCGAGTTCCGCCTTAACGGCACGTCGCTGCTCTTAACGCCGTCAGTGGCGTCGGCGCTGTACTCCGACGGCGCGGGCGACCTGGCGGGCGACTTTACGGGCTACGGCGTCTACCGCTACACGGCGTCGGGCGGCGCCTGGACGCGGCTCAACGGCACGGACTCCGTGGCCCTGGCCATCGACGCGACCGACGCCGTGTTCGCGTCCTTTACGGGGGCCGGCGTGGCGGAGTTCCAGTCCGACGGCACGGCAGGGCCGGTCAACGCGGCGACGGCGTCGCTCTTGGGCGCCGACCCCTTCGACCCGCCGATCTAGCGGGCCGCCGGTGCAAGGACCCCAACGCCCTCAGACGCTGCTACGACCTCATGAATGCCGACGCGAGGATCGCGAGAGCCTGTTCACGATGGGGATACTTGCCTGGGGGGAGCGGGGCCTTTCCTGGCGAGTATCTTATTAGCGTTCCCGGCGAGGGTGTAATAGCGGCTTCTACAATGTGAGAGGCGCCAGATCGTTCAACAGGCGCTCCACGATGGCGTAGGCGCGGCGCACCCGTTCGTCGGGGTCGGTCAGCACGGCCAGGTATTCCCGCGACCGGCGAAAGGTCTTGGCGCGCTTTTCCGGTGGGAAGTGGTCCGAATCGAGCAGGTTGTCGTGAAGGTCGGCCAGCTTGCAAACCTGGACCTGCCACGGCGCCTGTCCCAACTCTTTCTTGTACTTTTCTTCGCGTTCCGGCTCGCGTTCGCGCATGTCCTTCGTCAGCGCTTTCACCCATTCCGCCACCTCGGCGCCGAACTCCCCTTCGATGTCGTCGTAATCCGTGGCCGTGTCCTCGATCGTGTCGTGCAGCAGGGCGGCGGCCAGCGCCCCGTCGTCGTCCACGCCGAAAACGTGCCGAACGGTGAGGCAGACGCGGAAGACGTGGCTGACGTAGGGCGTCTGGCCGTCCTTGCGTAGTTGATGGCGGTGGGCGCGGGCGGCGAAGGCCGCCGCCCGCAGCAGACGGTCCAGAGGTGCGTTGGCCGATGGTGGCATTTCGCCGCCTCGCGTCAGTTGAGGTAAGGGTCGGCCGGCACTTGCACTTCTTTGATCAGCCCGTCGGGATGGTCGGCCGTGGCCATCAAGGGCCGATCCGGCGTCGGCGTGAGGACCAGGGCCGTGGCGTAGTGGTCGGCGCCGGCGCGGGGCATGATGAACTGCACCCGGCCCGTGACCTCCACCCATCGGCCGCGCAGCGCGTTCTCGTCAATGCCCTCCTTGGAGGCGGGATCGACGACGATCACGGCGTTCAGCGGCACGGCGTCGGCGGCGCAGCAGCTAATTTTGTAGCGACGCAGGGTGAAGGTCCGGTCGTCGTTGGGCACGCACTGGCCGACGATCCGAACTGTTTTGCCCTCGTAAAAGGAGCGATTCTCCGGGTAGAGGGCGGCGAGTTCCAGCTGCTGGAAGGTGATGCCCTCGTCCACCTTCTTGTCCATCGTGCCGGTGGCGACGGCGGCGGTGTCCACGTCAATGGCGCTGCCGCCGGTGCTGCTCAGCGCCTCCATCGGCACCACGAAGTAGATCGCCACGGGCAGCAGCAGCACCGCGTAACGCCACGGCGCCCAGCCGTGGTCGTGCCCCTCGTGGCCGTGATCGTGGCTGTGGGCGGCGACGACCGGCGCCGCAGCTACCCCTTGCCGCACGCCGGTCACGGCCGCGGCCGTCTGGACCGCCGTCCCGACATGGGCGTGGCTGTGCGTGTGGGCGTGGGAATGATCGTGGCCGTTGCCGTGGTCGTGTGCATGGTCGTGGTCGCAATGGGCGTGGTCGTGGTCGTGATCGTGCGCATGGTCGTGGTCATGGTCATGGTCGTGCCCACCGACGGGGACGGCTTTGGCTTCGCCGACGGAGAACCAGAGCGCGACGGCGTTGACGACGACCATGGCGAGTAGGGTGGCGCCGCCGAGGAAGACCCAGATATGGAACTTGGCGGCCAGCATGTTCTTGAGCGCGCCGCTGTGCCAGAGGATCAGCGTCACCAAGGCGAAGGCGCCGCACGCCCCGATGGTGAAGAGCTGCTCCTTGTAGAACTCGCCGGGGTCGTCGTGATGGTGGTCGTGAGCCATGAACGGTCTCCGATGGAGGAGGTGATCGGTTAGTGTCGGGGCGAAACCGAGGCGGCGGCCGCGGGTTCCAGCCGGCCGCCGTAGTTTTCCCAGATCAGATGGACGGCGTAAGAGTACACGAACACCTGGACGATCACCGACAGGAAGATGGTCCAGATGAGGCGCGGGCGGAAGACGCGGGTGTACATGAAGTAGAGCTTGAAATCGAGCATGGGTCCGAGGGTCAGGAAGGCCAGCTTGGCGGCCGGCCGCATGGTGACGAAGCTGGCGGCCACGAAGGCGTCGGCCTCGCTGCACAGGCAGAGCACCACCGCCAGCCCCATCATGAGGATGATGGCCAGGCCGGGGTATTGGTGAGACACGGCGGCCACCGTGTCCTGCGAGATCAGCTGCCGTGTCACGGAGGCGATCAGCGCCCCGAGGATCAGGTAGACCATGATGTCCACGAAGTCGTGCAGACTCGTCTGCACGATGTTGGTGATGCGCTCGCCGACCGGCCGCTTCTTCTCCGGCGCGTCCTCGTCCAGCAAGGGGAGACTGCTGGGCGCCGCCAGCGGCGTCAGCAGCTTGTTGCCGTACTTGCGATACTGCCATTCGACGATCAGGCTCGTGCCGATGGCGACGAGATAGCCGAGGCCCATGCGCAGGCCCATCATCCACAGGCCGCCCATCTGCGGCGCCGTGCCCGCGGGCATGTTCGGCGGAATGGGCGTCATTTCCTGGCCTTGAAAGGCGATAAAGGTGCTGAGCATCACCACGACGTTGATGATCGGCCCGGCCAGCAGGTAGGCGGTGCAGCAACTCAGCGGCAGACCCTTCCGCAAGAGGCGGCGCATCACGGGAATGATGCCGCACTCGCACATCGGAAACAGCAGGCCCAGCAGGCCGCCGATGGCGATGGCCAGAAAACGGCTGCGCGGCAGGAAGCGGGTGATGAACCTTTGCGGCAGCAATTCTTCGAGCAGCCCCGCGACCACGGCCCCGAGGACGATGAACGGCATCGCCTCGTACAGGATGCTCATGAAGACGAGGATCAGGTTGGGGACGTTGATCGTGAAGGCATGGCCCGCCAGGGTGAAGGGAATGAGCAGGTCGTTCGATCCCGAGGCGGAAGGGTCCATGTCGCTCGCGGGGTTATGAGGAATTTCCGGGCCAACGGCGGGGCACGATCCATTCTAGGCAGGGGCGGGCGGCAAGGGTTCGGCGGGCGAGCGGGGGGCGTAAGCCCCCTGATGCTTCGTGCGGTCGCCGACAGGATGCTAAATCAGGGGGCTGACGCCCCCCGCTCGCCCTCTCCCATTATTGTCGGCTCAGGCCGGAGTCTTTGCAAGGCGATCCTGCGCCCGCGCGGTTCGGCGGTTCTTCCAGAGCGGCCCCAGGAACAGCGACAACACGAACAGGCCAACGCTCAACAGGACGATGGCGCCGGGGATGCCCAATTCGACGCGGCAGCGCGTCCCCAGTTCCCAGCTCCCCCAAAGCCCCATCATGCTGACGAACATGCAAAAGGAAATCGTGAACCAGAACAGCTGGCGCAGGTTGCGGCAGACGTTCACGCCCGTCGCCGCCGGCACGATTAACAGGGCGTTGATGAGGAGGACGCCGACGGAGCGCAGGCAGAGATTGACGATCAGCGCCAGGAGGACGATGAAGGCGTAGTTGGCGAGGCGAACCGGGACGCGGCGCGAAAGCGCCAGGCTGTTGTTGAAACTGGCCAGCAGCAGATGGTTGTAGATGGCGGCGAGGATGCCGAGGGTGACGACGACGAGGGCACCGAGGGCGACGAGGTCGTCGGCGGTGGCCAGCATCGGATCGCCGAAGAGGAAATCTTCGAGGCTGAACAGGTTGCGGCTTACGATGAGTTTGCGGATGAGGGCGGCCAGTCCGATGGCGGCGGCGAAGAAGACGCCGATGACGGTGTCGCTGGCCAGTCCGCTGCGCGCGCGGACGAGGGCGATGCCGGCGCCGATCAACATGCCGAAGACGACCATGACGGGCGTCACCCAGGTCCAGAACTCGCCGGCGGGCCGATAGGGCGCCAGAAAGGCCTCGAACAACAGGAAGCCGATGCTGACGCCGGCGAAGGCGCAGTGGGCGAGGGCGTCGCTGAAGAAGGCCATGCGGCCGCCGACGACAAGGGAGCCGACCGACCCGCAGCAAATGCTGACGAGGATCAGGGCCAGGAGCGCCCGGACGTTCCAGATGAAGGAGAAGAAACTGGACTCGGGGAACTGGTTGTTGAAGAGGATGATGAGCTGGTCGAGCCAGTGCGGCGGGGCGTCCATGAACAGAACCAGCCCGTGCATCCCCGTCCTCCGTTTCTTCCGCATCCGGCGAGGGAAATTGTACCGAACGCCTTCGGAATGGTATCTTACAGGCTGAGGGTCGCATGTCCAACGGCGGCGCGCCGCGGTAAGGACGGACCCGGGTCATGGCCAAGTCATACGACGCGACGCTGAAAGAGTTACTGGAGGGGTCGCCGGACGACTGGCCGGTGCTACTGGGGCTGCCGCGCGCCCGGGCGGACGTGATCGACGCCGACGTATCCACGTTCACCGGCGCGGCCGATAAGGTGCTGCGCGTTCGCGGCCAGCCGGACTGGATCCTGCACCTGGAGTTTCAGTCCGGGCCGGACGAGAGCCTGCCGCGGCGGCTACACACGGCGAACGTGCTTTTGGACGGCCGGCATGGGCTGCTCGTGCGCAGCGTGGCGGTGCTGTTGCGGCCACGCGCTTTTCGGTCGAACCTCACCGGGCTGTACGAACGCGGCTTTGAGGGGCGGGACGCGCATTTGGTGTTTCGCTATCAGATCCTGCGCGTGTGGCAAACGCCCGTCGAAACATTCCTGACCGGGGGTCTTGGACTGTTGCCGCTAGCGCCGATCAGCGCGGTGCGAAAAAGCGAACTGCCGTCCGTCGTGAAACGGATTCAGGAGCGGTTGAGCAAGCTCGAACTGCGGGCCGACGCCGCCCGGTTGTGGACGGCGACGCTGGTGCTGATGGGCTTGCGGTATCCCAAGTCCCTTGCGGAACGACTTTTACAGGAGGTGATCGGGATGGAAGAATCAGTGACCTATCAGGCGATCGTCCAAAAGGGGCGCGAGTTGGGCCGTCTGGAAGAACTCCGGCGAACGCTTTTGCTGCAAGGGGCCGAGAAGTTCGGCTCGCCGGACGCCTCCACCGCGGCAACGGTCGAGGCCGTTGAAGACATTCAGCGGCTTGAACGACTGGCGGTCCATCTCCTTCACGCCTCAAACTGGGAGGAACTTCTGGCGTTACCCAAGGCCGTTCCCGGCCGCCGACGGCGGAAGCCGAAGGCCTGAGCGCTTTGGGATCGCGCCGGCCGTTTCGGGAACTATCGGCAACGCCCCATCGTCCTAGGAGCGGTAAGGTACCCGTGAGCGCCGACGACCACCGCCTCATTGCTGAGTGCCTGCAAGGGGATACGGCCGCCTTCGGGGTATTGGTGCGCCGCTATCAAGAGCGTCTGTACAACACCGTCTACCGCATGGTCGGCAACGCCGAGGACGCCTACGACGTGGTTCAGGAGGCGTTCCTGAGCGCCTATCAATCGCTGGAGAGTTTCAAGGGCGACTCGCTGTTTTTCACCTGGCTGTACCGCATCGCGGTGAACACGGCCATCAGTTTGAAGCGGAAGCGGCGGGCCGTGGTGAGCATCGACGCCGGCCGCGACGGCGAACCGGGCATCGAGCCGCACGACCCGTCGGAGACGAGCCGGCCGGAACACGCGATGGAACAGGCGGAGCAGCGGCGCCGCATCCGGCAGGCCCTGGCGCGGTTGTCGCCCGAACACCGGGCCGTCCTGGTGATGAAGGACATGGAGGGCCAGAAGTACGAAACGATGGCCGAGGCCTTGGACGTGCCGATCGGCACCATCCGCAGCCGGCTGCACCGGGCGCGCCTGGAACTCCGCGAGTTGCTGGAAAAAGACGAGTAGGGGCGGGGTTTCCCCGCCCTAGCCGCGCAGGGGTCGCCCCGCCCCAGCCACGCCGGAACGGAAGTAGAGGTGAGGCAATGCTCCCCGAGCGAATGCGCGAATTATTGACCGCCTACGTCGATGGCGAACTGAGCGCCCGCCGGCGTCGCCACGTCTTGCGGCTATTGCGGCATTCGCCGGAGGCGCGTCGGCTGCTCCAGCGCTTGCAGACCGATTCGCGGGAGTTACAGGATCTTCCGTATCCTCGCTTGGATCGCGACCTTTCGGGAGACGTTCTGCAGAAGGCCGCGGCGCGCCGGCGGAAGCCCGCCAGCCGCCCCGTTGTTCGACGCTTCCCCGCCTATCCGGCCTGGATCGGGGCCGCCGCCGCCGCCGCCGTGCTTTTCCTGATCGGGACCGCGTCCTACTGTTACTTCGCCGCCTCCCTCGACCGGACGGCTGGCCCGGCGGTGGCCCTCCACCAAAACCAGGACAGCCGGCCGCCCGTCGCCCCCGAAGACAAGGGGCCGATCGTTCCGCCGACCGCCGTGGTCCAAACGCCGCACCACGACGGCGCCGGCGAGACGCACCACCCCGATCCGGCGCCCCATGCCCCGGTGGAGGACGTGGCGCATCAGAAGCCGGCGGACCCGACGCCGCCGGTGATGGAGAAAGAGGATCCGATCCTCACGTCGGAAGGCATGGAGATGTTCGTCGAGATCAAGTCGGTGACGGCCAACCTCGACGTGCCGGCCACGTTCAAGCTGCACGACCTGGAACAGGAGTCGGTCCACAAAAAGCTGGTCGCCGAGCTACAGAAGGACGCGGCCCTCCGCCTGGAGCTGCCGGTTCGGGACGGCACCGAGGCCTTCAAACGGTTGCAGACCGTCTTGAAGGCGCACCACGCCGAACTCGCCATCGACGCCTCGGCGGCGCGGCGCATCGAACGGCCGCCTTTGCACACCAACTATGTCCTGTATAGCGAGGACCTGACGGCCGAGGATCTGGGGCAGATGCTGCAACAGCTCGGCGTCGAGGCCAAGAAGGACAAGCACCCGGCCGAGAACCCGTTCGACCGCCTGGTGGTGCGGCGCATGACGGAGCGCGATCACAAGGAGCTGTCGGATTTACTCGGCGTCGATCCGGTGCAGACGCAGCCTCCGAAGGAGAAGGGGCCGCTGGGCGTCGATCCGCATAAGCCGGTGGCCGACGGGACGGCCGCCCAGTTGACGGCGGCGCTGACGGCGCCGCGATCCGAGCCGGGCAAGTCCGCCGGCAAACAGGGCGTGGATCATCCCGTGCTGGTCCTGCCGTACAACCCCGTGCGACCCAAGCGGGATTCGGCGGAGATCAAACGCTTCCTCGAAGAGCGCAAGCCGATGCGAACCGGCGCCGTCCAAATCCTGCTGGTGCTGCGGGGGCCGACGGGCTGAAAGGCGACCGCGTTCCATCCTCACGCGGCGCCGCAACTCCCATTTTTACAATTAGCGGACCTTTTTAATGGTCAGGCGCGGCCGGGCTTCGATCCGTCCGTGCCTTGGACGTTCTGCCACTCCGCGGTTCGCGGATTCGCGCGAATGTCCTTGAAAACGCCGTGGCTATCGGGCAGACTACCTTTCATCCCGGCGCCCGCGGGCAACGGCCGGTCCCGACCTCAAAGACCCTGATGCGATGAGTACACCCCAAAAGGTGCTCGATCTGATCGAGGTCTTCGACCGCAACGCCGACGATTACCTGTCCGCGCACTTCAACGAGGCGATGCTGCGCCAGCAGTTCGTCAACCCGCTCTTCAAATGCCTCGGCTGGGACATGGACAACGAGCAGGGCTACGCCGAGGCCTACAAGGACGTCATCCACGAGGCGGCGATCAAGATCGGCGGCGCGACCAAGGCCCCGGACTACTCCTTTCGCATCGGCGGCGCGCCCAAGTTCTATCTGGAAGCCAAAAAGCCCGCGGTGAACATCAAGGACGACCCCGGCCCGGCCTTCCAGCTGCGCCGCTACGCCTGGTCGGCCCGGATGCCGCTGTCCATCCTCACCAACTTCCGGGAGTTCGCCGTCTACGACTGTCGCGTCAAGCCGGTCCAGACCGACAAGGCGTCCACCGCCCGCATCCTCTACCTGCGCTGCGGCGAGTTCGCCGCGGCCTGGGACGAGAAGATCGCCGGCGTCTTCTCCCGCGAAGCCGTCCTCAAAGGCTCCTTCGACAGGTTCGCCGACTCCAAGAAGGCCAAGCGGGGCACGGCCGCCGTGGACGCCGCGTTCCTCGACGAGATCGAGACCTGGCGCGAGGAACTGGCCAAAAACCTGGCTCTGCGCAACCCGGAGCTTTCCTCGCGCGAATTGAACTTCGCCGTCCAGATCACCATCGACCGCATCATCTTCCTGCGCATGTGCGAGGACCGCGGCATCGAGCCGTATGGACGGCTCAAAAATCTGCAAACCGATCCCGACGTGTACGACGGCCTGCGCGCCCTCTACCGCAAGGCCGACGAGCGCTACAACTCCGGCCTGTTCCACTTCCACAAGGAGAAGGACCGCGCCGAAAGCCCCGACGAGCTGACGCCGCGGCTCAAAATCGACGACA
>Ga0182024_10005863_pt1 | contig 27255 bp, 17 predicted proteins | sample P32metaG_FD_120480 | JGI IMG/M metagenome (GOLD analysis project Ga0182024, IMG submission 120480) | Permafrost microbial communities from Stordalen Mire, Sweden - P3-2 metaG (Illumina Assembly) | ecosystem: Environmental > Terrestrial > Soil > Wetlands > Permafrost | place: Sweden: Stordalen...
ACACGGTTGCGAATGCCAGAATCATCAAACCTATGCTCAATGCTGCTGCTTTGCCGCGATGGCCGAAACCCGCGGAGCGAGTCCGGCACTGGTTAAACCACTCGAACAGAACATTTCGACGCGGATTGATTTGATTCATTGTTATTTCCCCCCATCACAGGATTTGAGCCGGGCAAACACACAGTTAGCGGTTGTCCGTAGGCGAAGTCGCAAAAGGCACACCCCTAGCGGGAGCACTCCGTGCGGTCTAAATTCGCGAATGAGACGCCGTGATCCGCTGCTAGCTTGCTGAAATCTAACTCCAGCAAGTTGAGAGAGCAGCGCTCACGTGCCGCGGAACATTACAAACTGAAGGAATCAGCTGTCTACTGGCCGCGTGTTCAGTTTTGGAACACACGCCCACGCCTGTCCATTCAACTGTTTCGGCTGGGGGAAAACTTTTCTTTAACTTTTTTGCTTTTGCTTTGGCTGGGCGCCAAAACGTTTCGGCTGGGGACCGAAAGATTGCGAATCGCTGGAATAAATCAAAACAAAAATAAAATCCGGGCTGTGTGGCAGTGTATGGATGTCACTACAGGCAGTCAAGCAGAAACGACCAATATTTCTGGGGACGCACGATCTGTCTCCTAAAAGTTACCTGATCTCTCGTACTGGGCCCAGCGTCACAGTACTACGCATTACTACGTTAGTTTTTCTTCCCGTAAAAGTTTTCCGTATTCGCTGGAATAGTGCAGCGGCACATCCGAATACCTTGCGCGTCCCGAAAGATAAACTTCGCAAACAGAATACGGCCGCGAATAAACGTGAATGCTGGTGGCTCGCTCCCCGAATTCCGCCAGGTTCAGCACTTGATGCACCGGCTGTGCCGGACGCACGACTCCCGGATTGGCTTCGTCCATGGTGTAGGCGTCGGATTCTTCGATGTGGCATGTGCCGCTGGCCGGGTCGCGCTCCAGCACTTTGAAATTCTGCACTCTCAGCCGTCCGATCGGCGTGGCCATCCAGCAATTCTGCTCGCGATGATTGTGAATGCGGCTTACTTGGCCGATATCCCAGCAAATCGACAGCACTTCGAATACCTCTGACTTGTAGATCAAATTTCGCGTGTAGTGAGTCGTCGCGTAGAAAAGATAGGGTCCCAGGGTCTCAGCGCGAATGCAATTTTCGCGGACGTACTTTTCCACGCGCTCCAGCTCAAATTCCTGCGCCGGAATCTCCGTTAGTCCTTTCACCCAATCATCGATCGCCAGCAGATTCGCTTTGGCCATGGCCGCCTCCCCGCATCTCTTCTCTTCCACACGCAACTCGAAATTATACCGTGGCCGAGCGGTGACGCGCAGGAAAAGCGATCCTCGCGGCGCACGTGCTATCCTTTCTTTGTGACCCCGGACGCCCTGCCTGCGGTACCCATTTCCCCCGAAAATCTGCTGGGGAAGTCCGCCGGGGAGCTGCGCAGCCTGTGCGTTGCAATGGGTGAACCGCAATACCGCGGCGGCCAGCTCTATCGCGCGCTGTACGTCGAGCGCCGCTTCGATTTCGCGGAGATGTCCAACCTGCCGGCGGAATGGCGCGGCAGGCTCTCTCGCGACACCGCGATTCGATTGCCGGAAATTATCCGCCGCCACCATTCCGAAGACGGCACGGTGCGCTACGTGATGTCCCTGGGCACGCATCAAAATGCTTTCGCGCCGCAAGCGGCGCTGCCGGCGCGCGCCACGAACATCGAAACGGTCTTCATGCCGGAGAAGACTCGCCAGACCATTTGCGTTTCCACCCAGGCCGGCTGCGCCGTGGATTGCCATTTTTGTTTGACCGCCACGCTCGGCCTGATCCGCAATATTTCCGCGGGCGAAATCCTTGGGCAAATCATTGCCGCCCTCGCCGACCACCGCGAAGAGCTTCATCCGCAGACCAACGTGGTGCTGATGGGCCAGGGCGAGCCGTTGCTGAATTACGACCCAGTCTTCGCCGCGCTGAGAATCCTGCTCGATCCTGCCGGAATGGCCATCTCGCCGAAGCACGTCACGTTATCCACTTCCGGAATTGTTCCGGGCATCGAACGCATGGCGCTCGAACCGGTGCGCCCCAAACTGGCGATTTCGCTCAACGCTTCCCACGACGCCCAGCGCGACGAAATCATGCCCGTCAATCGCAAGTATCCGCTGGCGGAATTGCTGCGTGCCTGCCGCGACTATCCGCTGCGCACCTGGGAACACTTAACTTTCGAATACGTGTTGCTGGGAGGTTTCAACGATACGCCGGAAGATGCGCGCCGCGTGGTGAAGCTTTTAAACAACATGCGAGCCAAGGTGAATCTGATTCCGTGGAATGCCGGCGAGCTGCCCTATCGCACTGCCGGCGCCGCGCAGATCGAAGAGTTTCGCCGCATTCTTACCGGCAAGGGTCTTGCCACTTTCGTGCGTTACTCTCGCGGGCAAGACGTCATGGCCGCTTGCGGCCAGCTGGCATTACTCGAATCGAACTCGCCCGCGTCGGGCCTCTCGCAAATCGCACCGTCCGCGCCATAGCTACCGGCCACAAAAATCAGCTTCCCGCCGCCGGCGCCAGATAATATCCCGGCCGCGTGCGGATGTTTACGCCCGGACGCGAAACCGTCACCCGGATATCGTGAAATCCCGACGGCTCCTCCTGCGGCGCCTTGTAACTCAATATGTACTGCGCGTGCAGCTCTCCGCCGATGTCGTCCATAGCCTTCTGCATGGTCAGGTCCTTGAACGTTCGCAGGTATCGCCCCCCGGTGGCCGTGGCCGCCACTTCCAACGCGTGATTTTTCACTTCGTTGGTTCCGCGCTGCACGATCCATTGCGCCAGCGCCAGCAAGTTGATGTTCCCCTGCATCTCCTGCTCCGCGTCGGGAGTTTGCGGAGTGCCCGGCGGCAATGGGAGGGGATAGGTTCCCTCCGGCCCCATCGATGGCGGGTGATACTGATCTTGCGTGCGCAATTCCGCCGCGGTGGTGCTCAGACCAATCGTATAGATAGTGATGTTGGCGAGTTGCGCCGCGCGCAACACTTCGCCCAGCCGGCTTTCGCTATCCTTGTCCTGCGCTTCGCCCATCACCAGCATCACGCGCCGGCGATTCCCTGGCTCATTCTGCAAAATCGAAAGGCCGCGGCTCATCGCGTCGTACAGCAGCATGCCCGCGGTTCCCACTTTGAAATGCTTTATGGCGTTCTCCACCGCGTCCTGATCGGAAGTCATCGCCTGCTGCACGTCCACCGTATCGTCGTAACTGATTACCGCGGCGCGCCCGGTTTGCGCCATCACCGTTTGCGTGAAGACGATCGCGGTCTGATGCACGGCGGGAAGCAGCGGCGCGATGTGCGAGCTGGCTTCCACCACCAACACTACCGACAGCGCTTCGCCGCCCAGATCCCAGTGATCGATCGGCTGCTCCACTCCGTTATCGAACACATGAAAATCGTTTTGGGCGAGGTCCAGAATCATCTGGCCCTGGTGATCCAGCACGGTAACCGGCGTAGTCACTTCGCTAGCTCGCACCCGAATGGTGTTGCGGTCTTTCGGAGTCGTCGCTGGCGTGCCGGAAGGTTTCGTGCCCGGAGCAGAGCCGGAAGGAGGAGACCCAGCAGGGGGAATCACTTCCGGTTTTGCATTGGGATTCGGAGCCATCGGACCGGGAGGCGCCTGGCCGAATGCCGGCAGCACGAAGCCGGCGAAGAGAATCGCCGCGAGCACCGCGCTCCGCGCCATTCCCATGCAACGGCATCTGCCGCGCAATCCCGCTACTCGAAGTTGTCGGCGCATGTCGGTAGTCTATCTGATTCGGCCCAGCCCTCCCGCGTTGCACCCGCCGTCTCCGCCGTTGTCGTTGGTTTTCAGCACCCCGTGCTAACGGCGACGGCTGGCATTCGCCCGGTGCGTTCTCCTACAATGGTTCGCCATAGAGTTGCACTGCCGATCGAAGGGAGCACGAATGTCACCGAAGCGCCATTTGCCGATGCCCGAGCTGGCCTACCGCAATCCGAATTTCATGGAGAGCCTTCCGGGGCGCCCGCTGCGCATCCTCGCCGAGTACCTCGACCCTTTCACCTGCATGCGCCGGGAAAAAGTGGCTGACACGATCGTGATCTTCGGCTCGGCCCGCCTGGCTCCGCGCCAGACTGCGCTCGCGCATCTCGACGAATTGAAACGCAGGTTCGCGCGCAAAAAAAAGAAAACCCACGCCAACCGGCTGGCCTTGCGCGCTGCCAAATCCCGCCTGGCGATGTCCCGCTATTACGAAGAAGCGCGCGAACTCGCCCACCGGCTCACTGGCTGGTCCATGACTCTCGGTAAGGAGCCGCGCCGGTTCGTGGTTTGTTCCGGAGGCGGTCCGGGCATCATGGAAGCGGCCAATCGCGGAGCGTCCGAAGCCGGCGGGCCGTCCATGGGCCTGAGCATCCAGCTACCGCATGAGCAGTACCCCAATTCCTACATTTCGCCGGAACTGAATTTTTGTTTCCACTATTTCTTCATGCGCAAACTGTGGTTCGCGCAAATGGCCAAAGCGCTGATCGTTTTTCCCGGCGGCTTTGGCACCATGGACGAAATGTGGGAAATCCTCACCCTGATGCAGACCGGGAAGCTCTCATCCCACCATTTGATTTTGATTTACGGCAGGGAATACTGGGACAAGGTTCTGGATTGGGAAGCCATGGTCGATTCCGGCACCATCAGCGAACGCGAATTCAAATTGCTGAAATTTTCCGACAACGTTGACGACGCCTTCAACCAAATCCGCGCCGACCTGGAGCGCTACCATCTCCCCCTGGACAAGTTCATCTGACCGCTGCGCCTTTCTTGGCACCGCGTCACTCTGCGGGGCGGCGGAGACCAAAAACTTAAAACTGTCTCCCATCCACAATGCGACTCCATTCCCCCCAAAAAAGGGAGGAGCATTCGCTCCTCCCTTTTTGACCAGCGCTAAAATATTTCGCCGCGAGCCAATGCCATCCCGACACAAACGTAACCCAATCGCATCGAGCGCGCTTAGTTCTTCGAAAGGTCCAGGTTCGGCTCAAACACGGCCATAAATCGTCGCTTCTCGTCCTGATCGTGCAGCAACACCACCGGAACCACGCTCAATGCTTTCCGGCAGGCCCGGCAAGTAGCTGTTTCGCCTTCCAGGTCCTGGATGAATCCATCGGTAAAGTGGTATTCGGCCCGCGGACGCCGCGCCGGCTTCGCACCACGCGCGCCGCACTGCGGACACGAAAATTCAATCCGGTCATCCAGCGGATCGCGGTGGATCGCCGCGCGCCCTGTGTACCGAACTCCTACGGTTTCAATCGATCTCTGCATGGGGTGGTCACCTCTTCCTTGATCACTGACGGCTTAGATGCGGCACGGCCTGGGAACGTTTCAAATGGTGCGATATTCTATAAGTCTTGTCCATACAGTGTTTTACCGATCTTTGTGACGTTTTGCGCTCACCGCTTAATGAAAGTCATGTGATTCCACTTCCGCCCGCGAAATCACCAACGCCTCCACCGTCTCCGCCTTCACCGAAATCACGTTTTCCTGATGTTGCAGCCTTCCGGCGATCAGCAAAAACGGATGGTGGATCACCACGGTGTGATCCTGCTCGAATAGTTGCGGCGTAATGATGATGTTGGCGATGCCCGTCTCGTCTTCCAGGCTCAGGAAAACAAAGCCTTTCGCCGTGCCCGGACGCTGCCGCGCGATCACCGCTCCGGCCACCCGCACCGGCACGCCATCGGGAAGCTGCGCCAATTCCCTGGCCATGCGAATGCCTTGCCGGTTCAATTCCGCGCGGCGATACGACATCGGGTGCGGACCCACCGTCATGCCCGTTCCGTGGTAATCGGCCACCACTCGCTCGTCGTCGGTCATCGGCAGAAGCGGCGAGTAAGCAGCGTCCGCGCCAGTGCTTCCGAGCGCCGAAACAGTTTCCAGCAACGGACCGGCCCGGCGCGCGGCGCGCTCCACCTGCCACAACGCATCGCGGCGGTGAAATCCGCGCTGCCCGGAAATAAAATTCAGCGCGCCCACCTCGGCCAGCGAGGTCAACTCCGCTTTTTGGATTTTCGGGACGCGCCGCGCCAGATCGTCGATCGATTCCAGCCGAGCCATCGCGCGCTGCCGCACGATTTCGCGTCCAGTCTCTTCGTGCAACCCCCGCACGTAGCGCAGCCCCACCCGCATCGCGAATCCGCGCGTCTCCATCGCCTCCAGCGTGCATTCCCAATTCGAGCGAGTCACATCGATCGGCCGGCACTTCAGTCCGTGCCGCTGCGCATCCTTCACCAGCGTGGCCGGCTGGTAAAAACCCATCGGCTGGTTATTCAGCATCGCCGCCATAAACGCGGGAAGGTAATGGCATTTCAAATACGCGCTGGCATACGCGATCAGCGCAAAACTTGCCGCGTGCGATTCCGGGAATCCGTACAGCGCGAACGAAGTGATCGCCTGGATGATCTGGTCCTGCGTAGGTCCGGTGATTTCTCTTTCGTTCATTCCCTCGCGCAGTTTTACTTCCACATCCTTCATCCGCGCTTCCGAACGCTTGAACCCGAACGCTCGCCGCAATTCCTCCGCTTGGCCTCCGGTAAATCCCGCCGCGATCATCGCTATGCGCAGCAACTGTTCCTGGAAAAGAGGCACGCCCAGGGTGCGCGCCAGCACCGGCTCGAGCGATGGATGCAGGCATTGCGGCTTTTCGAGCCCTTGGCGGCGCCTTAAGTACGGATGAACCATTTTCCCGACGATCGGTCCCGGGCGAATGATCGCTACCTGCACCACGATGTCGTAGAAACACACTGGCCGCAGCCGCGGCAAGCAGGACATCTGCGCGCGGCTCTCAATTTGAAATAGCCCTACGGTGTCGGCCTTCTGCAGCGCCGCGTATATTTCCGGATCGTCCGCGGGCAGATGGCTCAGATCTACTTCTTCTCCGTAGTGTTTGTGAATGATGGCCAGCGATTCTTCCAGCACCGCCATCATTCCCAGACCCAGCAGATCCACTTTCACAATGCCCATGTCCGCGCAATCTTCTTTGTCCCACTGCACCACCACCCGTCCGGGCATTGACGCCGGTTCCAGCGGTACCACCGAATCCAGCGCGCCCTGGCATACCACCATTCCCCCGGAATGTTGCCCCAAGTGCCGGGGCAAATCCTGTACCGAACGGCACAGTTCGAAGAATTTCCTTACCCGGGGATGCTGCAGATCCAGCCCGGCATCGTGGAATTGGCGGTCCAGCGTGTCGTTGGAATCCTTGTACTCCCACGATTCCACCAGGCTGGAGAGGCGATTCAACGTTTCGGGATCGAACGAAAGCGCTTTGCCGATTTCCCGCGCCGCGGAACGCCCGCGATAGGTGATCACGTTCGCGGTCATCGCCGCGCCCAGTTGGCCGTAGCGCTCGTAAACGTATTGAATCGCTCGCTCCCGCTGGTCTCCGCTGGGCAGATCCAGATCGATGTCTGGCCACTCGCCGCGCTCCTCCGACAGAAACCGTTCGAACAGCAGTTCCATCCCCACCGGGTCTACCGCGGTGATGCCCAGCGAATAGCAAACCGCGCTATTGGCCGCCGAGCCCCGCCCCTGCACCAGAATATTTTTCTCCCGGCAGAAGCGGACGATGTCCCACACGATCAGGAAATAGCCCGGCAGATCGAGTTTCTCGATCAGCGCCAGTTCGCGGTCGATCTGCTTCTGCGCTTTCTCGTTGCTGGTTCCGTAGCGCGAAATCATTCCTTCGTAAGTTCGCCGCCGCAGAAAACTCATTTGCGAATCGCCTTCCGGCACCGGGTACGCCGGGAACCGGTAGCCCAGATCGTTCAGCGAAAATTGCAGCCGCGAAGAGAGCGCCATGGTTTGGGCAATTGCTTCGGGAAGATCGGCAAACAAAGCTTTCATCTCTGCAGCGGTTTTCATGTGCCGCTCAGCGTTGCGGCTCAGTAAACGCCCCGCGGTGGCCAGCGCGCGGTGGTGGCGGATGCATGTAAATACGTCCAGCACTTTTCGCTGCGCCGGCTGCGCGTGGCAGACCCCGTTAGTGGCCAGCAGCGGCAGGTGGAGCTTCCGCGCGATTTCTACCGCGACCTGGTTGCGCGCTTCTTCGTCCCGCGAGAGATGCCGCTGCAGCTCGACATATACATTCTGCTGGCCAAATATTTCGGTGAGTTGCTGCAGCGCTTGAATGCCTGCTGTTATGCCGCCCCGCGTGAGTGCATATGCCAGCGGACCTTCTTCGCCTCCGCTCAGGCACACCAACCCCTTGGCGTGCTCGGCGACTTCTTCTGGCTGCACGCTGCCTTCTCCTTTTTTCGCGCGCAGCTTCATTCGCGTTACCAGCCGGCACAGGTTCTGATATCCCGTGCGCGATTCGGCCAGCACCGCATAGCGCCAGCCCGCCGGGGACGTCACTTCTCCTCCCACGTGCGCCGTAATCCTTGATTTCTTCCCGGCCAGATAAAAGCGCGGCGAACCGTACACTCCGTCGCGGTCCAGCAAAGCCATCGCCGGCATTTCGTGCTCGACGCACCAGGCCGCGAATTCCTCCGGAATCGAAGCTCCTTCCAGGAAGCTGAATGCTGAACGCGCGTGCAGTTCGATGTACATCAGTCGTAGATCCCCCGCACGAACCAGCTCTGGCGCACCGCGTCGTAATAAATTCGGTAGCGGCCGCGCTCCCCGGAGGGCTCACCGGGCTTCCCGGAATCGGCCCCTGCTTTTTCGCGCTTTACCGCCGAGGGAAAACGCACCTCCAGATCCCATTCGTCCTGGTCCCACGGATCTTCCCGCCACCAATCTCCGGAGGTTCGCCACGGACCCGACGCCGTCAATACTTCTCCCCGCTTGCCCTGGAAAATCAGCCGCGCCGGCTGGTGGTTGCGCAATTCCAGCTGGACCGGAAGCGCCGGACGAAAAATTCGAAAGCTGGCCGCCGCCGCGGCGGGAAAATGATTTTCAGCAGCGAGCTTGTTGGCGGAGGCTCCCTCCGGGCGCGCCACAAAACGGCGCATCTGAAATTCGCCCGGCCGATGGGTATCGAGCAGCGCCGGAGAGCCCACATTTTCCTCGCCCACCACATGAGTGATCCGCGCGATAGTCAGCTCCAGTTTTTCCGGGTCCGGAAAAGTAGGAAGGAACAGCCCGCCCTGCGCCGCTCGCGGCCGCGCCGCTTCCGCCGACACCATGATCCGCACGATCGGCGCGCCGGGCGAATCTCCCTGCAAGCGCAGCCGCAGCAACTTCAAAAGCATTTTCGAATCGCTGCCCGGCACCGGAAGCTGTAAATCTCTCTGGTACGTCCCGCGCGGATTTGTTTGCCCCACCGGGGCCACCGGGCCGCCCTCAAAAGTGGCTTCCAGCTCGAACCGCACTCGAATCGAAGCGGCGGCCAGCGACCTTGTCTTTAAACGCGCGCAAAGCTGATCCAACAATCGCCCCAGAAGAAATGACAGCGGTTCCAGGTCCTCCACCCCATCGTCCAGCTCCATTTCTTCTTCAAACGTACTTTCGGTTTGCGCGATCGCCATCGACCGGGACCGCGCGCCGCGTGCCAGCGTGTGCAACAGGATTCCTGGCTGTCCCAGGCGGGTCGAAAGTTCTTCCACCGGCAGCGCCGCCAGCGCCGCGCAGGTATGGATTCCCCAGCGATGCAGCGTTTCGCTGATTTCGAGCGAAAGGGAAAGCGCGCCCACCGGCAAGCGCCCGAGCATTTCCGCTTCGCGTCCGGCGGGAATCACGGTGATCCCGCGGAAGCCGCGCGCGGCGATCCACGCGGTGTCCACATTCGCGGCGGTAGCCACCTGCGCGGTCCAGCCGCATTCCTGGGAAAGCCGCACCAGGCGCGCGGCAATTTCTTCTTCGGAGGGAAATAAAAAGGTGAGCCCGGCAATGTCCAGAACGATCGCGTCCGGCGCGCTATCTTCGATTCGCGGAGAAACCGACCAGCCAATATCCAGCAGCGCGGCATGCGTGGATTTTTCCTGGGCCGCCGAACGCGCCCGGATCTCCACCCCGCCAAACTGCGACGCATTCAGCTTGCTCATCCCGTATTCGATCCCCGCGAGCCGCGCTTTTTCGTTGGCCGCCGCCACCCGAACTAGCGGCGGATTGCCGTCCACGATCGCCACCGGCTTCTCGCGCAAGCCAGGCTCCGCGCGCACCACCGCCTGCACCATGAAATCGGGGACGAATATAGAAGCGAACGCCATGGCGGCCGAATGAGGAGGCAAAAACGCTGGGAAAAATCCTCACCTGGGTGGAGGCCCTCCTGCAGATAAAACTTTTCCGTTCTTTCCGACAGATTTGGCGAATGAATGCAAACTCCAAAGCGCTTGCGTTTCGAAATCAATCGATGAACCGTCCGAGTTCACGCCCGCTCCCACGCTCGCCGATATTAAATGCTCCGAAATCCATCCCTCTCGCCGCGCCCGCGAACGAATCACTTCCGCCGTATTGCTCCATCCATCCAGCAGGCATCCGGGCGTATGCGTCCCGTTGTGTTCCTGACGGCTGGGCTCAGTGTGCCGCCACCGCGCTTCCTGCGTTTCCATCCGCAGCACCAGCGAAGCGCAGCTCTTCGCCGTGGATTCCTGTTCGCAAATCATAAAAATCGTTGGGGTGTTTTCCACCGCCCGCCGGAAACGGAACCACACATTCAGCGGCACGTAGCGCACCGCCTGCGGCGGTATGTCGCTCAGGTCCAGCGCGATCATTCCGAACCCGCCACCCTGAATCAGCAAATCCGTGGCGCGCACCGCCTGGTCCACATTGCGGCAGCGAATCCATAGCAATTGCTCCAGACGCACGCCGGCCGCCTGCGCCGAATGCGGATCGAAAGAATCCCGCGCATCCACCAGCGCGCAAACTTCCGATGCCGCGGTCAGCGAGGCCAGCGCGGACACCAGCACGCTGGTAATCCCCGAGCTAGGCGGCCCATAAATTTCCGTCAAGCTCCCGCGCGGTAGCCCGCCAGTCAGCCGGTCGATCGGCGCGATCCCCGCCGAAACCGTTTCCACGCTGGGAGCATTGCGAACATCAAAAGGCGAGGAAACGCGCCCCGCCAAAAGGGTTTCGCAATGCCGACGCAAAGTAGCGGCGCGCGCGCTCATAAAGGGTCAGGGGAAACGAAACCGCTGTTGCGATGTTCGCTTTTTGTTCGCCTCAACACAGATTCTGGCAAGCCCCGCCGTGATTGTCAATGCCCTCGGTGGGAACCGTTTCGGTGGGTTGTGGAATGCCCCAGCGGTAGTATTCAAAGCCTAAAGTAACTGTCATCCTGTCAATAATTTACGCGGTAGTTGTGACACAGCCAACCTGGCTGTGTGAAAGCAACCAGCAATATTTCTCAATCCCCCCAGCGACTGCTCCGTAGTCCTTATTGTTTAGCCCTGTAGATTTCTCGCGGAGAGGAAATTGTGAAGATTAGAAGAGAAAATCAGAAGAAAAAATTCACCCTAAGATTTTTTACCGATCGCCTTACCCGCATCCCGCGGCAAAGTAATCTGCTTTCCATAAAGCTGCTGAACGCGCTCCAGCGTATCAATATCCGCCACCGACTTATCCGTCCGAAACCGCAGTATCCGCGGAAACCGCAGCGCGAACCCGCTAGCATGCCTCGCCGACTTCTGAATATTATTGAAGGCCACCTCGATCACAATCGTCGGCTCAACGCTCCGCCGAAATCCCTGGTCCTCCAGAGTAAGCCCCATAAAAATCGCGGTGTACTCGCGAATCTCCGCATCGGTCAGCCCCGAATAAGCCTTCCCGATATTCAGCAGCCGCCCCCCATCGCGAATCGCAAAGGTGTAATCCGAAAGCACGCTGTGCCGCCGCCCATGCCCGTACTCCACCGCGGTCACTACCACGTCCAGCGTCGCGTAAGCTTCCTTCAACTTGAACCAGAAACCCCCGCGCCGCCCCGGCGTATACAACGATTCCCGCGCCTTCACCACCAGGCCCTCGTGGCCCGCCGCCAGCGTCTCCCGAAATGTTTTTTCGATCTCGCCAACGGAATCGCACAACGTCACCGGCGCAAGACGAATCGCCGTTTCCGCTGATGGCGCACCAGCGCCAGAGCCACTAAAAATCCCCTCCAGCCGTTTGCGCCGCGCCGCCAGCGGCATATCCAGCAGCAACTCCCCATCCTGATAAAGCAAATCGAACGCCACAAACCTCACCGGAATATCGTGCTGTAACCACAAATCCAGTTGCTTCCTTCCCAGCCGTTTCTGCAGTTCGGTAAACGGCATCGGTCCCAACTCGTGCCACGCTAGAATTTCGCCGTCCAATATCAGATCGCCCGGCAGGGAAGCCACCGGTTTCGCCAGCTCCGAAAATTCAGTAATTGCATCGAGCGTTCGCGAAAACATCTTCACGCCTTCGGCGCTCTTATGCACCTGCGCCCGAATCCCGTCGTACTTCTCCTCCACCTGCATCGTCTGGATCTCGTCGCCAAAAATCTCCGAGGCCCTCTTCACCGCCGTGGCCAGCATGAACCCGATCGGATGAAATAGCCGCAGCCGTGCCGATTCCAAGGTGTCCTGCGCCGCCATCTTCAGCGTTTCGCCCACGTCCCCGGTCATCATATTGGCGCGCCGCACCGCATACGGCGGCCGCTCGAACGCCGCAGCGATCGATTCTTCCACCAGGCTCTCTTTCAGCCCGATCCGCAAATCACCGGTAATAATCTTGATCATGTATTTCACTTCTCCCGCTGCGGCCATATCGAAAAGTTTCCGCAGACGATCGCTCTTCTGCGCTTGCGTGCGCAGCTCCGGCAACTCTTCAAACGTCTTGGCCACTTCCGCCAGGGTAACGCCTTTCTTCTCCTCTCCGGCGCGCTTGCGCAGAATGTCGCCAGCCACATTTCCCAGGTCACCGTGTTCGCGGTATGACCCGCGCAGGTCCGACCCTTCCGCACCCGCAGCCTCCGCCACCAGCTTGGCCAAGCTCGATCCGCCTACTCCCAAAACACCCTCGTCGCGCCCGGCAAAAGGCTTTCCAGTCAGAAAAATAGCCGCCCGCGCCGCGTCCTCCCGTGGCACCGAACGAAAATATTCGCTGAGAATGCGCACCTTCTCCAACTTCCTGGTGGTGGCACCCACCGCATCGGCCGCGTTAACGAATCCGCGCATCAGACTTTGGCCGCCCCTGGCTGGCATACCGGACACCAAAACGTCGTCCGCGCATCGATCCCTTGCTGGCGCGATTCAATCAACGTACCGCATTTGCGGCACGGATCGCCTCTCCGCGCATACACCCACAACGCCTCCCCCGGATCGCTTCGCCGCGTAGTCCGCCGCATCCCGGGGTAGGTGACGATGCGATCCCCGGGCTCAGGCGTCACGTTCGCCTGCAAGAATTTACGCGCGGTGGTCATCAGGCACACCGCCTCGGTGACGCTCAAGCTATCCACGCGCCGAAACGGATTCACCTCGCACGCAAAACACACTTCTGATTTGTAGACGTTCCCAATCCCCGCCACCACCGACTGCGCCAGCAGCGCCTCGCCCACTTCCTGCTCCGGTCGCGAACGTAGCCGCGCCGCCGCCCCCACCGCATCAAATTCTCTCCCCAGCAGTGACGGTCCGAGCTGATTGAAAACGCGCCGCCGCGCCAGACTCGCCGCGGTATGGAATTCCGCAATTTGCATGGTGAACGCCACCGCAATCATCTTCGGCGTGCCGATTACAATCCGCATGTCATCGCGCCGCCGCTTCCATCCCTCACCCGGACGATAGATGTGCCAGCTGCCATTCATCAACATGTGCGTGAGCAGAATCAGGTCGCTCGAAAAATGCATCAGCAGCCATTTGCCGCGAGCTTCCACGCTCTCGACGCTGCGCCCCACCACGCCGGAATCCTCTTCCACTCGGGTTAGCTTGGGAAAAACGCTGGAGAATTCGGTGACCGGCTGCCCGGCGAGGGCGCGGTGCAACGTGCTGGCTGCCCGGAAAATGGTGTCGCCTTCCGGCACCTCAAGCGCTCTCGGAAATGCCGTGGGCGTCTTCGTCGCCGTCCGAATCGTTCTGACCCTCGGCATCGAACGGCGCGGCAATCGGCGTCACATGCCGTATCTGAAATCCCAGCGTGGTCTTCACGAACCCTGCGTCTTCCAAAAATCGCGCCAGGAAATGGTCGCGCGCCGGCGCACCATCGATCGCCCCGATCAGCAATCCCTGCCGCCGCGTCCGGCGTTGCCTAGCGATTTCCGCCAGCTTCTTGGCCAGCTCATGCCCGAACTGGCTTCGTTCCGGCTCAGCCTCCGGCACCAACACTCGCAGCGCCGGGTTTCGCCGCCGCAGGAACGCCGCGATCTCTCCGTTGATCAGGATCACGCCCGCGCCAGTCGCCCTGGCCATCATCGGCAAAGCCGCTTCCGCGCCGGTGCCCTCCGCCTCAGGCCGTGGCCACGGTAGCAACGCTCCATAAGGATTGGCTGGATCGGTGGCCGCCAAATAAACTACCTCGGCCTTCGCCGGTTCCAGCCGCAAGCTGCGCAGCAAATCCACCGCCGCCGGCATGGCAAACTGCGCCGCGCCCATCCCGGTCACAAACATTCCCCGCCGCACCCATCCACTGTCTTCCATCGTTTTCAGCGCCGGATACACCGTGGGAAATCCGCCTGGCACGTTTTCCGCCACTGCGGTTTCGCGCATGATGATTCCGTGCCGCAGCAAAAGCTGTTGCGCCATGTTAGCGCTCCACTGCGTCGGCGTGATCGCTGTTTCGCCCACGCGCAGCGCGATCCGCTGGGTCACCAGCGACCATCGCCCATCCATCAGATTTCTTCCCGGCATGCGCGAACGCAGTTTTCGTAGAAATTCCGGCGATCCCGGCCGCTCGTCGGCAAACTCGCCGCGACTCTGCTGGCCATGCGATTCGCGCGACATCCGCAAATTGCGCACCGGATGCAACGTGTCGTTGGTCACTCGCCCGGACCACACCAGTTCCCACAGTGCGTCGCGAGTTTCTCCGGGAAAGCCGCCGCCACATGCGGCATGGATCGCCGCAAAAAACGACGCGCCCTGCTGCTCCAGCACTTCGACAATCTTTTTCGCCCGTTCGGAAAGCTCCACACCAGCCGCCGCATTAGGCCCCATCTCGCCCGGCGGCAGCAGTAGCGGCAACGACGACGCCAGATATAGCGCGATGCGCCCATCGCGATCGCCGATCGGTTCCACTCCCATCCAAATCACTTCGCCCGCTGCCATCAACGTATCCAGGTCGGTCGGCTTGTAGTCCGCGATGCGCGCCGGCAGCACTTCACGCTCCAGCTCCGACGCTGGAATCGCCGCCCCCTGCAGCGCCTCGATCGCATCCAGCAACGCGTCGACCCCGCGCCGCGGGGCCGTCACCCCTTGCCACCTCGTAGCGAACCGCGCAAACACGCGCTGCTCCACTGGCTCAATTTCACGCCGCAGCCGTGCCAGGCTCTTTCGCCGGATTTGCTGCAGCACTTCCGGGTCGCACCACTCGCGGTGATGCCCGCCCGGACGGAACTCACCCTCCAACAATTTCCCTCGCCCATGCAGTGCGTGCAGGACCGGCTCGACGGTCCCCACCGACAACCGGTACCGCGCTGCGAGATCAACCGAAATAAACGGCCCATGCGTTCGCGCATAACGCCGAAGGATCTCCGCGAGTGGCTGGTGGCCCGACGCCAGAAAAATCTCCGCCAATCCCGGCGGCAGCGGAGTCCCCAACGCGTCGCGATACCGCGCCGCGTACTCGACCGGAATAAAGCGCGTATCGCCCGCGATGCGCACCCGCACCACCCGCCGCGCATTCACCAGCCCTTCCACCACCGCAGCGAAGCTCAGCGCCGAGCCCACGCCCGCGCCGCCCGCGTCAACGCCATCTTCCCGCGCGACCCGCGCCGCCAGCTCCGCCTCGGTCAGATCTCCGAGCTTCAGCAGCAAATCGTGAATCCCATCGGCATGCCGCGCCTGATAATCCGGGTCAAGCGCCTGCAGCTTCGCTTCCACCTCATCCAGCGCCGCGGGATCCAGCAGCTCCCGCAGGTCCGTATCGCCGAGTAGCTCCTGCAATTGCGATTGATCGATCGAAAGCGCCTGCGCGCGCCGCTCCGCGAGCGGCGCATCGCCTTCATAGATGTAGTTCGCGATGTAAGAAAATAGCAGCGACGCCGCAAACGGCGAAGGTTTGCTCGATTCCACATGGGAGACCCGAATCGCTCCGCGCTGAATCTTCCCCAGCACCCCGGCAGCCGCGCGCAAATCAAATACATCGCGAATGCATTCGCGATATGTCTCCAGCAAAATCGGGAACGACGGAAACTGTGACGCCACCGCCAGCAAGTCGGCGGCGCGCTTTCGTTGTTGCCACAGTGGTGTCCGCAGCCCCGGACGCCGCTTCGGCAGCAGCAGCGCTCGCGCTGCCGCCTCCCGAAACTTCGCCGCAAAAAGCGAAGTCGACCCCAACTGCCGCATCACCAAATCCCGAAATTCCCCCGGTGCCGGCAGCAGCAACTCCGCATCCACCGGCTCTTGGTTATCCGGCAGACGAATCACGAACCCGTCGTCCGTCCACATCGATTCCACTTCCCAGCCGCGCTCATGGCGCATCTTGCTGGTCACCGCCATGCACCACGGCACGTGCACCCGCGTGCCATATGGCGTCAGCACGCATACCCGCCGGTCGCCCAGTTCATCGCGGCAGACCTCGATCACAATGTCTTCATCGCTCGGCACCGCGCCGGTTGCCGCGGTTTGCTCCTCGAGATACCGCAGCAGATTTTCCGCCGCGTTCGAATCCAACTTGTGTTCGTGCACCAGCTTGGTGAACGCCACCGGGCGCGGCATGCGCAGCAACTCCCGCACCAGCGCGCCGATGCGTTCTCCAAACTCTGCCGGCCGCCCGGCCGCGTCTCCATGCCAGAACGGCATTTTGCCCGGCTCGCCCGGCGCGGGAGTCACCACCACCCGGTCGCGAGTGATGTCCTGAATCCGCCAGGTGCTCGCACCTAAAATAATGGTCTCGCCGGTGCGGCTCTCAAACACCATCTCCTCGTCCAGCTCGCCCACCCGCGCGCCCTTGGCCGCGTCCGCCAGAAACACGCCGTACAAACCGCGGTCCGGAATCGTTCCGCCATTGATCACCGCCACTCGACGCGCGCCTTGCCGGCTGGTCACGCGATGCACAATTCGATCCCAGGTCAGCCGCGGACGCAGCTCCGCAAATTCATCCGACGGATAGCGTCCCGAAAGCATGTCCAGCACGCTTTCAAATACCGTGCGCGTCAAGGACGCGTACGGGGCGGCCCTCCGCACCACTTCGAACAGCGTCGCCACATCCCAGTCTTCCAGCCCCACCATCGCCACGATTTGTTGCGCCAGCACGTCGAGTGGATTCCGCGGATAGCGCACCGATTCAATCTGCCCGGAATTCATCGCCTGGGTGATCGCTGCGCAGGCCAGCAGGTCCGCGCGATATTTCGGAAAAATCACTGCGTTGCTCACTGCGCCGACGTGATGGCTGGCGCGTCCCACGCGCTGCATTCCAGTCGCCACCGAAGGCGGCGATTCGATTTGAATCACCAAATCGATCGCGCCCATATCAATTCCCAATTCCAGCGAAGACGTGGCTACCAGCCCGCGCAACGTCCCCAGCTTCAGCCGGTCCTCGATTTCCTTGCGCTGCGCCGCCGCCACGCTGCCGTGGTGCGCGCGCACCAGCGTTTCCCCTGCCAGATCGTTGAGTGCGCCCGAAATGCGCTCCGCCAGCCGCCGGTTATTCACGAAAATCAGCGTTGACCGATGCGCTCGAATCAGCTCCAGCAACTTAGGATGAATCGCACTCCAAATCGAATGCCGCGCCGGGCCTTGCGACGCCGCCCCGCTCGGCAGCTTATCCACCTCATCCAGCCGCGCCATGTCTTCGACAGGCACCTCCACCCGCAGATCGAGTTTCTTTGGCTCGCTGGCGTCGACGATCGTCACCGCTCGATATGCTGGAGCAATATCGGCTGCATCAACTTCCGCTTCCAACTCGTCACCCACCGCTTCCCCGTTGTTTGTCGTCACCGACGCAGGCTCAATTGGCGCCGCGCCCCCGAGGAATCGCGCTACTTCCTCCAGCGGCCGCTGCGTCGCCGAAAGCCCGATGCGCTGCAATGGCCGCCCGCATAAATGCTCCAGCCGCTCCAGCGAAAGCGCCAGATGCGAACCGCGCTTGGTAGGCACCACCGCATGGATCTCGTCGACGATCACGGTTTCCACCGAACGCAGCGCGTCCCGCGTATTCGAGGTCAGCATCAGATACAGCGACTCAGGAGTAGTAATCAGGATGTCGGCAGGATGACGCGCGAATCGTGCCCGTTCTCGCGCCGGGGTGTCGCCCGTTCGCACCGCAATCGATGGCTCGCGATAAGCCGCACCCCGGCGTTGCGCCGCCTGCGCGATCCCCACCAGTGGTGCGCGAAGATTCCGATCCACATCCACCGCCAGCGCCTTAATCGGCGATATATAAATGACCCGGCAGCGCGCCTCTTCCTCAGGCTCCGGAACAAACATCAGGCGATCGATACACCACAAAAATGCCGCCAAGGTTTTGCCACTGCCGGTAGGGGCAAGAATCAGCGTGGAATCGCCGCGGGCAATCGCCTCCCATCCCCGCACCTGGGCCCGAGTCGCTCCCGCAAAAGCTGCCTCAAACCATTCCCGCACCGCCGCGTGAAAACGCGCCAGCGCATCCGCCGGAACCGCCCCAGCATGGGATACCGCTTCAGAAATAGGTTTCTTCTTGGACATACGCAGGTCAAAACAAAAGGGAAGTAGACGCGGAAAATTAGATGCACCAACACTCTTTACCGCACCATCGAAAGCCTAGACGACTCCCCTCTTTTGCGCTCTAGAAATCTCCTCCTGGGAAAGCCCCAGTTCCGCAAGAATCCCGTCGGTATGCTCCCCCAACAACGGCGGCGGCAGCCGATAACTAACCGGGGTCTCCGACATCCGCATCGGATTCGCAATGCTCCGCGCCACGCCCATCCCCGGATGCTCAATCTCCACAATCGCCCGTCGCGCCACCATCTGCGGGTCGCTCAACGCCTCCGGCACCGACCGAATCGGCCCCGCCGGAATATCCGCCGCCCGAAATTTCCGAAGCCAATCCTGTGCCGCGCCGCCCCGCAAAATCTGCTCCAGCGCCGGAATCAACTCCCCCCGGTTTTCAATCCGCAATTGATTGCTGGAAAACCGCGCATCGCGCCCCACAGTCTCGGCAATCCCCAGCACCCCGCAAAACCGCCCCCACAGCGCCTCGGTCCCCACCGCCACGATGATGTGCCGCCCATCCGCAGTCGCGAACAACTGATACGGCACAATATTCGGATGGGCATTCCCCAGCCGCGACGGCACCGCGCCCGCATTCAGATAACTGCTGCCAACGCTGGTCAGCCAACTCACCTGCGAGTCGAGCAACGACATATCCAGGATCTGCCCGCGCCCGGTTTTCACGCGCCCCAGCAACGCCGCCAGAATTCCCATCGCCGAAAATATTCCGCAACTGATATCCGCGATCGGCACCGGATAACGTACCGGCTCACCGTCAGGCTCGCCCGTAAAACTCATCAGCCCCGCTTCGCCCTGCGCCAAAATGTCGTACCCCGGACGCCCCGCATCCGGCCCATCCATCCCGTACCCACTGATCGCACAATAAATCAGCCGCGGATTCGCCTTCGCCAGCGTCGGGTAATCCAGCCCGCGTTTTGTCACCGATTCCAACCCCGGCTGATTGTGCAGAAACACATCGGCCCGTCCCACCAGCTGCTGCAAAATTTCCAGGCCCTGCGAAGAATTTATATCCAGTGTCAGCGAACGTTTGTTGCGATTAGCGGAGAGGAAATACGCAGATTCGGTTCCGGCAAACGGTGGTCCCCAGGTCCGCGACTGATCGCCGGTGCCGCGCCGTTCCACCTTGATTACATCCGCGCCCAGATCGCCGAGCAGCATCGCCGCGTACGGTCCGGCCATTGCTTCGGTCCACTCGACGACGCGGACGCCATCCAGCACCTCTATGGAATGCGTGTCCACGGGGCGTCTTCTTTCCGGGAGAAATAAGCGTCAGAGGCCCGCGCTCGCGATTTTCATCGCGTGGCGAGCCCCGGAAAAACTGCTTACCCCATGGTGGTCGTGTGTTCCGGCTGAATCTTGTAGATCACCCGCACTTCGCCCGGCTGCCGGTACGGATACTTGTCCACGCCCATATATTTCTTGGCCATTTTGTCGATGTGCGCATCGGCGCCCTGCTCGGTGATCTCCACCACTTTCCCGCGCACTTCCAGATAGCGATAAGGATTGTCCGGATCAAACACCGCGACCGCTACCCGAGGGTCACGACGCACGTTGCGATCCTTTTGCCGCCCTTTGGCGGAATTGAAAATCACGTTCTTGCCGTCGTAATCCACCCAAACCGGAGTTACCTGCGGCTGCCCATCCGGCATCAAAGTCCCCAAATTCCCAAACGCCTTCTTACTAAAAAGATCTTCATATTTCTTCGGGATTTCCGCGCTCATAGTTATTTTCTCCCTCTCTTTCCAACCGGGGCCTGTGCCCCATCCGTGCATCAATATATCACGCCCACTTCCCATCCCACTCCGGCCTATCCAAGTTTTGGAACCGTCCCATAGTTATTCGCAGCACCGCGAGGTAGGATATTTCTGGGAAACTTCTGCCCGATAGTTGTACAGTCGCTAAGCGACCACGGCGGTGCGGCGGTAGCTGAACTCATTCGGAAGGGCAAGCGATGACAAAAGTGGAAGCAGTTATCCAGACCTCCAAACTCGACTCGGTGAAGGACGCCCTGCACGAAATCGGCGTCGAAGGCATGACCGTCCTCGAAGCGCGCGGCCACGGCCGCCAAAAGGGCCACACCGAATTCTATCGAGGCCGGGAATACACCGTCGACCTCATCCCCAAGATCAAGATCGAAATGGTTCTGCCCGATGACCGCGTGGAAGCCGCCGTCCAGGCTATCACCGCCGCCGCGCGCACCGGCAAAATCGGCGACGGCAAAATTTTCCTGACCAAAGTGGACGACGCCATCCGCATTCGCAACGACGAGCGCGGCGATATCGCTTTATAGCCGCGCAGGGTTAGTAAGCTATTGTAGCGCGGCCACTCCTAGCGCCGGGGAGGAAAAAACTGAAAACTCTAGTTCACCCAAACGCGACCACCATCTCTGTTTCGCTGTTGCTGTTTAGTGCCCCGTGCCAACGGTATAATCCCGCATGGACTCTCAGGCCTCGCTGAGCGCGGAACTCCGTCAGCTCTACACTAGCGAAGCCGCGCGCATCCATGAAGGCTTCAAAGCCACCGGCGACGGCCGCGCCGCGCTATTCGCTCGCACCGCCCTGATTGACTCCATCGCCACCCGCCTGTGGCAGGAACTCATCTCCCCGGATATCGATGGCCCCGCGAATTTTGCGTTGGTCGCGCTGGGCGGCTACGGCCGGCGGTGGCTCTTCCCGCACTCCGACATCGACCTGCTCTTTCTACCCGACGGCAAAGACACTGAAGAAAACCTGAAGCCCGCGATCCAGCGACTCTCCCAGGAATTCTGGGATCTGCACCTGAAACTCAGCCCGGCCACCCGCACCCTTGCGGAATGCGACCGCTTCGAGCCCCACAACGTCGAGTTCGCCATTGCGCTTCTCGATTGCCGCCGCATCTGCGGCGACGCCAAACTCTTTACCCGCCTGCACGACAATTTGATTCTCAAGCTGGTGGCTCGCGAATCGCAGCACATCGTCAAAAACCTGGTCGATCTCACCCGCGATCGCCACGCCAAGTTCGGCGACACCGTATTTCATCTCGAGCCCAACGTCAAAGACGGCCCCGGGGGCCTGCGCGACTACAACGTCGCCTGGTGGCTCTCCTTGCTCGCGGTCATCGACAAGCTCCGCGCTTGGCCCGATCGTAACGCCTTGCTCCCCGTCGCCGCCCGCGACCGCATGGAAGCCGCTCTCGATTTTCTGATGTCGGTCCGCTGTTTCCTGCACCTGCGCCACGAACGCGATGACAATACCCTCACCTGGTCCGCGCAGGAAGAGGCCGCCGTCCGCAAAATCGGCACCCTCGACGGCGAAATCGAATCCGCCGAAGACTGGATGCGCATCTACTACGGCCACGCCCGCCTGATTCACCGTGTCTGCGCCCAGCTACTCGAGGAAATTCCCACCAGCTGGCCAACGCTGGCGCGCAAGTTCGACAAAATTCGCGCACGCCTTTCCAACGCTGAGTTTTCCGCCGCCGATGGGCTGCTTTCTCTGCGCCAACCTTCCGGCATTCGCGATCCCGAGATGCTGCTGCGCGCATTTCTCTTCCTCGCCCAGCATGGACTCAAATTCAGCACCGCCACCGAATACCAGATCGAGCAGGCGCTGCCCTCGGTGGCCGCTCTGCCTCCGCGCGGCGCCGAGCTGTGGCGCTTCCTGCAGGTAATGTTTCTCGAACCCCACGCCGCTGACGCCCTGCGCGCCATGCAGGCCCTCCGCGTCCTCACGCTTTTTCTCCCGGAACTCCGCGGCATCGAAGCGCTGGTCGTCCGCGATTATTCCCACCGCTTCACCGTGGACGAGCACACCTTCACCGCCATCGAGAATCTCCATCTCCTCAATCAGTCCCCTTCCAAATGGGACCAGCGTTACGCCGAGCTGCTCGATGAGCTGGAGCGTCCCGAGCTTTTGTATCTCGCCATTCTGCTGCACGACACCGGCAAAGGCGCCCGCGGTCAGGACCACGTCGCCGCCAGCGTCACCATCGCCGAAGGATGCCTGGAGCGCCTCGATCTCGATCCCCCCGATCGCGAAACCGTTCTCTTCCTGATCCGCCGCCATCTGGAAATGACCGCCGCGCTACGCCGCGATATCTTCGAGCCCGAAACCATTCGCGCGCTCGCCGAAAAAGTGCAAACGCAGGAACGCCTGAAAATGCTTTGCCTGCTCACCCACGCTGACGTCAAGGCGGTAAACCCCGAGGCGCTCACTCCGTGGAAGGCCGAAAATATCTGGCAGCTCTATATCGCGACCGCCAACTATCTCAATCGCACCGCCGACGAGCGCGTGCACGTTGACGCCGGCGGTGAAAATCTCGCGCAGCTGCGTAATCTCGCGCCCCGCGCCGGAAAGAAGCTGAAGGGATTTTTGGAAGGTATGCCGCTGCGCTATCTGCGCACCCATTCTGCCGAGGAAGTTCTCGACCACGTCGCCATGGCTGACAATCTGAAGAACGTGCCGGTGCAGCTCAATCTGCGCCGCGGCCGAAATTGGTTCGAGCTCACCTTGGTTACGACCGACCGGCCCCTGCTCTTTGCCACCATGGCCGGTGCACTAGCCGCCTGGGGCATGAACATCGTCAAAGCTGGCGCCTTCTCCAATCAAGCCGGAACGGTAGTCGATACTTTCTACTTCACCGATCGCTTCCGCACTCTGGAGCTCAACCTTCCGGAATGGGACCGCTTCAAGCGCAGCGTCAGCGATGTCCTCACCGGCAACGCCAATCTCGATCGCATGCTGGCCGAGCGGGTTCGCGCCGAAAAAAAGACCCCAGCCAAAGTTCGCGTGGCCACCAAAATCGGTTTCGACGATTCCTGCTCTCCCCACAGCACCCTGATCGAAGTTATCGCTCAGGATCGCCCCGGACTTCTCCATCGCATCGCGTCCCGCTTCGCCAGTGCTTCGTGCAACATCGAAATCGCGCTGATCGATACCGAAGGTCAGATGGCCATCGACGTCTTCTACCTCACCTCGGCCGGCGCCAAGCTGGCTGCCGACCGCCAATCCCGCCTCGGCCAGATCCTGCTGGAAGATTTGAGCAAGGACTAGCGTTCGCCTGCTCCCTCGCCCGCCGACCCCGGTAACCTCGTACTGCCTTTACCACCGCACGAGTCCCTTCCACGCGTTTCCGCGGCGTGTTAGCCTCACGCCGCAATCAATAGCACCAGCGTCCAATGCGTTACCAAGCGCCAGTGGACGCGGAACGAGGAAATTCGAGCCGACACACTGAAGTACTCCCCCTTGCGTCTTGCTGAAAACAGAACGCAGAAATTGCACGAATCGCGACGAAATGCCATTTTCGCTCTGCCGCGTTTTGGGGAGAGCGGGCAGGGACCTAACGGTGTTACCGGGGCAGAGAGGGAAGGGGGCGTTCGCACCTCTGCGGACGAGCCTGCTGCCTTTAACTCCTGCGGAATTGCTTTTCTGTATCTTGCCAGATTACTTCTTGATGTTCAGTCTGCGCATTACCGCAGGCGTTGCCATTAATATCGAAACTCCCAACGCCATGATAAAAAGTGCCAATATTTTTTGCAGCATGCCGAACCCTCCTGGTCTTCTTGAATGCAGGATTTGCCACACGGCCCTGCCATGCACAAGTGCATTTGAGTGGCCATGCCTGGCCGCATGATTCCGGTGGCGCGTGCCCTGAAAACGTTGAGCGAAGGGTACTTACAGAGAAGAGCGAAATCTCAACGTGCGACTGCTAGGAACTGCTTTGCCCTGGCCGGAACACCTGTTCACAATATGGGCGGGTCATTGCCCGCGCCCGGAAAGCTGGTACTAAGGGTGCTATTCGCACACACCCGTTCGGGCGAACGGCCTGGTTCGGGGAAGGGTGGGTGTTTTGACTTCATTCGTTGCCGCTGGTTTCTAGCGCCCGGTGCGAACGGCTAGAAATGGCTGCCGGATAGGCTGAAACATAGCAACCCAAGCACGATCAGGGTGATGGCCACGTATACCCAATCCTTTTGCATTCCGAACGCAATCACCGAAAACACCACCCGCGCCACGGGCGTGGCAATCAGCAGCAACAATCCAAACTGAATCAGCCCGCGCGAATGCAGCGCCAAAGCCTCGCCCACGATTCCCGGCACGTAGCTCAGCGCTGTCGGCTCGCCCGTGAACACGTGATATCGCGGGGCCTCGTGGCCGTGCCGCGCCAGATACACTCCTGAGCTCACCAGCACCACGATGGCTGCCAGCGAGACTCCGAATCGCAACAGGTTGCCCATCAAACTCTCGACGCGTTGATCCGTCCAGCCGGCCATTTCAAATCCTCCCTTTCAGCCCGTTGAAAATCATCTCCACACCCAGCAGCGCGATCACGATGCTGAAGATCAGCCGCAGCGTACGCACCCGGGCGCCGGCTAGCACCCGCGCGCCGGCCAGCGACCCGGCCAGCACACCCAGCATTACCGGCATCGCCAGCGCTGGATCGATGTATCCGCGATTCAGGTAAATGCCCGCGCTCGCCGCCGCGGTCACTCCAATCATGAAATTGCTGGTGGTGGTGGATACCTTGAACGGCAGCCGCATGGCCTTATCCATCGCCAGCACCTTTACCGCTCCCGAGCCAATCCCTAACAGCCCCGAAAGCATTCCCGCCAGATACATCAGCCCGAATCCCATCGGCACGTGCTGCACTTGGTAATGCTGCAATCCGTCGCCGGTGGGATAAGTGCCATCCATGCGCAGCCATTTCGCCAGGCGGTCCGATCCCTGCGACGCCGGCGAATCCTTATCCTCCCGCCAGGAAAGATATGCCGAGTACATCAGCACCAGCCCGAAGATCACCGCGATCACCCGCAGCGGCAGCCGCAACGCAATCGCCGTGCCAGTGAGCGCGCCGATCGTGGTAGCAATTTCCAAGAACATGCCCACCCGAATATTGGAATACCCTTCCTTAACGTAAGCCGCGGCCGCCCCCGAAGAAGTAGCAATCACCGAAACCAGTGACGCCCCAATCGCATATCGAATATCGATCCCAAACGCCAGCGTCAGCATGGGAACGATTACCACGCCGCCGCCCAGCCCGGTGAGCGCTCCCAGAAATCCAGCGAGCAACGAACCCGCCGCAATAATCAAAGAAAGTTCAATCGTATTCATGTATAACGTACCCATTCCCGGCTGCGCGGAACCCGAACCCCAATTCGTCTCCACTCAGAATCGCGACCGCAGTCCGTTACGCTAGCACGCCGCCCAGGCAGCAGAACTAATTTTCAACGATAGACCCGCCACCTGAAAGGCGGCGCCACAAAGGGGGGCTCCCCGACGGCCCCGACGTGATGGAGTTGAACCGCGCGCTCCAGCGGTGATAGCCTCAGCCGGAAACTGTTCTTAAGTTCGCGCACGAAAGGGCGCGCCGCGTCTCCCATTCCCGCCGTGCCACAGCCGCAACACTCACCGGAGCCGGTCAGCAGCGTCGAATCGCAAACTATTTCTGTCATTCGCAAATTGTTGGAGGAGCTAAGCAGCGCCGTCGCGCTGCAAGAACTCGGCCGCAACGGCCCCAGCGCGCACCTCGAACGCGACCTGGGTTTAGGCAGCCTCGAGCGCGTGGAATTGATGGTCCGGCTGGATTCCGCTTTCTCCGTCCGGCTGCCGGACGCGGTAGTCGGTGAGTCCGAAACGGTGCGCGAATTGGTAGCCGCCGTCCTGGACGCGCGGTCTGCGCCAACCTCCGCGCCAGCCGAGGTTCCGCCATTGCCAACCGCCGCAAGCAGCAGCACAACTTCGCCGCAAGCTCCCACCGGCGGTCCCGCCCCCCCGCAGCATTCATCCTTCGATCCCGCGGCCGCCGAAACCCTGATCGACATTCTCCGCGAACGCGCTCGCGCCGAGCCCGATCGCGTGCACATCCATCTCTACGAAGAAGACACCATTCGCACGATCACCTACGGCGAACTCTTCGCGCGTGCCTCCAACGTGGCCGCTTCCCTCCGCCGCCGCGGACTCGAGCCTGGCCGTTCCGTGGCCATCATGCTGCCCACCTCGGCGGAATTCTTTTTCGTCTTTGCCGGCATTCAGCTGGCCGGCGGAATTCCCGTGCCGATTTATCCCCCGGTGCGCTCCGACCGCATCATGGAGTATGCCGCGCGCCAAGCGGGAATCCTGCGCAACGCTGAATCGCAATTCCTGGTTACCTTCCGCGAAGCTCACTCCATCGCCCTGCTCATGGAGCCGCGGGTGCCGTCGCTGCGCGAAGTGATTCCCGCCGCGAAATTGGTGGACGCTCACGGGCCTCACCTGCCGCCCGAATCCGAGCGCCGGCCCGCCGCCACATTCGCCAAATGCGCGTCCAGCGATATCGCCTTCCTGCAATACACTTCGGGTTCCACCGGCGATCCCAAGGGTGTGGTGCTCACCCACGCGAACCTGCTGGCCAATATTCGGGCCATCGCCGTCGGCGTGGAACTCACTTCCGCGGATGTCGCGGTGAGCTGGTTGCCGCTCTATCA
>Ga0182024_10005864_pt1 | contig 27254 bp, 21 predicted proteins | sample P32metaG_FD_120480 | JGI IMG/M metagenome (GOLD analysis project Ga0182024, IMG submission 120480) | Permafrost microbial communities from Stordalen Mire, Sweden - P3-2 metaG (Illumina Assembly) | ecosystem: Environmental > Terrestrial > Soil > Wetlands > Permafrost | place: Sweden: Stordalen...
AAGCCTTCGACGTCGTGCATCCCTACTTCGATCAATTGGGCCAGGGCGTCACCTACGTCGGCGACGACGAAGTCGCTCGGCTGGTCAAGATCTGTCACAACATGTTCCTCGGCGTGGTCACTCAGGCGTTGGCGGAGATCATTGTGCTGGCCGAGCGTGGGGGGATCAAGCGCAGCGACTTCTTGGCCTTTCTAAACGACTCGGTGATGGGGTCGACCTTTTCGCGTTACAAGACGCCGGCCTTCGTGAACCTCGACTTCACGCCGACGTTCACGCCCGTCTTGTTGCGAAAGGACTTCGATCTGGGAATGGCCGCGGCGAAGAAGATGAGCGTCTCGATGCCGGTCTCGGCGCTGTGCACCGAGTTGGTGGTCAGCGCCATCGGGGCCGGCCACATCAGCGACGACTTCGCGGTCCTGTTGCTCGAGCAGGCCCGCAGTGCCGGGATCACGTTGGAATCTGAGGGCATCGATGTCGATGATGGATTAAGTGGAGGAAAGCAATGAGAGATGGATTCGGCCCCACCGTAATTACTCCGGGGCACATGGGTGTGGATTTTGAAGCACGCGTTGATTTCGATCGACTCCGCAACTACCGCCTGGCCCGGGCGCGCGAAGCCCTCGAGGCCAGCGAGTTCGGAGCGCTGTTGCTCTTTGACTTCTATAACATTCGCTATGTCTCGAGTACATGGATAGGCGGAGCGCTCGGCGACAAGATGTCGCGGTACTGTCTCTTGACCCGCGACCACGAGCCCATGGTGTGGGACTTCGGCTCCGCCGCACGCCATCACCAGCTCTTCGCTCCCTGGTTGGAGCCGGAGAACTGTCGGGCCGGGATGCTGGGGCTGCGCGGGGCCATTGCGCCGCGGGCCGGACTTTTCGCCTCGGCGGTCAAGGAGATCGTGTCCATCCTCACCGACCACGGCGTCGCCAATCAGCCCATCGGTATCGATATCGTCGAGCTGCCTTTCCTCTTCGAGATGCAGGCGGCGGGCATTGAGGTTCGTGACGCCCAGCAGACGATGTTGGACGCGCGCCAAATCAAGTCGGCGGACGAGATAACGCTGCTCTCCCAGGCCGCGGCCATGGTCGACGGCGTCTACCAGGACATCTTCGAGGCCCTGAAGCCCGGCGTACGTGAGAACGAGATCGTGGCCTTGGCGAACAAGCGGCTCTACGAGATGGGCTCGGACCAGGTTGAGGCGATCAACGCCGTGTCGGGAGAGCGGTGCAATCCGCACCCGCACAACTTCACCGATCGCATCATCCGTCCGGGGGACCAAGCCTTTTTCGACATCATTCACTCGTTTAACGGCTACCGGACCTGCTACTACCGCACCTTGGGCGTGGGCAGTTCCACCGCTCCTCAGCGCGACGCGTACGTCCAGGCCCGCGAGTGGATGGACAAGGCCATTGACTTGGTGCGTCCTGGCGTGGGCACCGACGTCATCGCCAAGGCGTGGCCGGCGGCGACGGAGTTCGGCTTCGCCAATGAGATGGCGGCCTTCGGTCTGCAGTTCGGTCACGGGCTGGGATTGGGGCTGCACGAACGTCCGGTCATCAGTCGCCTGAACAGCTTGGTCGATCCCATTGAACTGCAGGTCGGCATGGTCTTCGCGCTCGAGACGTACTGTCCCGCCTCCGACGGTGTCTCGGCCGCTCGCATCGAAGAAGAGATCGTAATCACCGACGACGGACCCGCAATTCTTACGCGATTTCCCGCGCAAGAACTGATGATCGCCAACAAGTACTAGGAGTTTGACATCATGGCCACCACCACCGTTCAATCCGGACCCACGGACTTCGCGACCAAATTGCTCATGTACCGCAGCCAGGTCGCGCTTCGTCAATTCGAGACGCGCGCCTACGACCTGTTCTTGGAGAACCTGGTCAAGGGCACCAGTCACCTTTCACTCGGTCAAGAGGCGATCGCGGCCGGGTTCGCCACCGCGATGAAGAAGGGCGACTGGACCTTCGCGACGTATCGGGGCCACGCGCACACCTTGGCGCGCGGCGTGCCCATGACGCCCGTGCTGGCCGAACTGTTGGGTCGCAGCAACGGACTGATGGCCGGCAAAGGCGGTTCGATGCACCTCACCAGCGTCGAGCACGGCGTCATGGGAAGTTACGCGGTCATCGCCGCGCACCTGCCCATTGCCTGTGGGGCGGCGTGGAGCGCGCAGTATCGAGGCACCGACCAGGTGGCCGTCTGCTTCTTCGGTGACGGCTCCACCAACATCGGCGCGTTCCATGAAGCGCTCAACCTGGCCGCGGTATGGAAACTGCCGGTCATTTTTGTCTGCGAGAACAACTTGTGGATGGAGTACACCCGCACCACCGAAGTCACCTCGGTCACCCATCCGGCAGCCGACCGGGCCGTGGCCTACGGCCTCGAGCGCATCATTGTCGACGGTAATGACGCCGACGCCGTGTACGACGTGGCGTTCGCCGCAATCACCCGGGCCCGAGCGGGAGAGGGCCCCAGCATGATCGAAGCCATGACCTATCGCCACGGCGGCCATTCACGGGCCGATCCGGCCAAGTATCGTCCGGACGCGGAGGTCGCCGAGTGGCTGGCCAAGGATCCGATTCCCCGCTACCGATCGCGCCTGCTCGAAGAGGGTGCCAGCGAGGAGCAACTGCGTGCCATCGAGGCCGAGGTCGCCGCTGAAGTGGATCTGGCGACCGAAGAGGCCAAGGCCGGCGCCATTCCCGGGGAAGACCTACTGATGAAGGACGTATGGGCAGACGGAGGATCCTCATGGCGCAATTGACCTTTCGTGAAGCAATCGCTCGCGGCATCGCCCAAGAAATGCGCCGCGACGAGTCGGTGGTCTTCCTGGGCGAAGACGTGGGCGCGGCCGGCGGGGTCTTCAAGGGCACCGTAGGACTGCTCGAGGAGTTTGGCGGGGTGCGGGTGCGCGACACGCCCATTGCCGAGCAGGCGATCCTGGGTGCCGCGATGGGTGCGGCCATGACTGGGCTGCGCCCCGTGGCCGAAATCATGTTCGCCGACTTCTTTGCCGTGTGTTGGGACATCGTGGCCAACGAAATTGCCAAGAGCCGTTACATGACCAACGGCCAGCTGACGTTCCCGTTGGTGATCCGTTCGGGCAACGGCGGCGGCCTTCGCTTTGGCGCGCAGCACTCGCAAAGCGTGGAGAACTGGGCGATGATGGTGCCCGGTTTGAAGGTGGTGGTGCCGTCCAACGCGCTCGACGTCATTGGTCTCATGGCGGCGTCGATACGCGATGACGACCCGGTGATCTTTCTCGAAGCCAAGGTGCTCTACGCGTCGAAGATGGAGGTGCCCGACGGCGAGATTGTCGATACGTTGGGTTCGGCCAAGGTACTGCGCCAAGGAACGGACGCCACGCTGGTGGCCCTAGGTTCCATGGTGCCCAAGGCCCTCGACGCCGCGCAAGAATTGGCGGCATCCGGTATTGACTGCACGGTGGTGGACGTTCGCTCCTTGGTGCCGCTGGACACCACGACGATCCTGCAAGAAGTGGGCGCTACGGGCCGTCTCTTCACCGTGGAGGAGAATCCACGTCTCTGCGGCTGGGGCGGTGAACTGGCCTCGATCGTAAGCGAGGAGATCTTCTACGAGCTCGACGGACCAGTGGTACGCATCACCACGCCGCACATTCCCCTTCCGGCGGCCGACGCCCTAGAAGATCTGGCCATCCCGTCGGTAGAAAGAATCGTCACGACCGTGACCAAGTCAATGAACACCTGAGCGGTGCCATCGTTCAAAACACCGCTGTGACAGGGGGGACCTAGGGTACTAAGTATCGCCAAGTCCTCCGGTTTCTCGAGTGGTAATGAACTCCAACGCGTGATCGACGCGGCCCGCTCACCGGAGTGGAGCATCGGCGTTGGTCGAAGCGGACAGATCATGGCCACTAAGGACTCCGGCGAGATTGGTCGTCCCTGGGTAATCACCGCCGAGCGCGCCGGTCGGGGCATGCGGGTGTCGCTCTACCAGCCCGGAGACGACACCGACGTGGACGGCGAAGTCATTGGAGAAATAAGGGGCAATCCCCGCGAGTTGGGTCGTCAACTTCGCTCCATCCTGGAAGAGACCACGCTCGATTCTCTGAAGTAGTGCGGTGAATGCGCGGATCACTCCGTATAAAATGGAGTTCCCGCAAAACTGATTCAGGAGAGCTCCGAGCGATGAACGTACGTCCGCAGAGCTTCCCCCCGAGCGTCCAGCCACTTCTAACGCGGTTGCACGTTGACTTCGAGCCGCCCCGCCCACCTACCAACGGCGAAGTGGCGATCTCTTGCGCCGTGGCCATTGTCCTGTCTCTCGTGGTCGACGCCCTGTTGGTGGTGATTGGCACCCACGTTTTCCCCTCAACCAAGGGATACGGCCACTTCCGTTTCTCGGACTACGCGAAGCTGACCATTATCGGGGTGATCATTGCCAGTCTCGGTTGGCCCGTGGTGGCGCGCGTCACCTCGAGGCCGAAGTGGCTCTTCTTTCGCCTGGCCATCGCCACGACGGTGGTGCTGCTAGCGCCGGATCTTTACATCTGGTACGCCGGCCAACCAATCAAGGCGGTACTGGTGCTCATGTGCATGCACCTGGGGATCGCCTACGTCACGTACAAATCGTTGGTGATCTTGGCGCCGGTGCGCGGTCAACGACACCGTTTTCATTGAACCGGAATCGCCCGTCGCAGGTCATCGCGATTGGTCGTCACACCAAACGGTCGTTATTTCTCGTCGCCCTCGTCGTCGCCCTCTCGTAAGGCTTCGTGATGATCGATGTGATCCTGTTCCCGCTCGATCAACTCATCGTCGTGGGCTTTTTCGATCTTGACGAGCAGGTCGTCGGCTCCCGGTGATGTTCGAATCAATTCGTCGAGTTTCAACTGGGTCGCCACCTGCTGGCGGCTCTGCGTGTGCTGAATTACGAACAGCATCACCAAGGTGATCGACGTGGCGGCCGTAGAAAAGCCCGTCTCCCAGCGGCCCGGGAAGCCTTCAAGAGCAATTACCACGTAGAATACGATCACCACTAGCGCCACCAGGGCTGCTGCTCCTGATCGGGCCGTCATCTCGCCGATCCAATGCAACACCTTGCTAATCCACTGGGGAATCGTCGAATGTTCCATGGGCAGTCCAATCAGTAGGCACGGCAACGGCTGTGGCGAGGAGGCGGAAGGTCCCACCGACTTTGTTTGCTCAGGCGAGTCAATGGACGAGCGGACACTTAGCGCACCCGCGTTATACGAGGTCAATTCTAGTCGATACGCTGCATTTTAGAGGCAACGGAGTATTCGTCATTGTTCCCTTGCAGCAAGCGATCGCGAAGGAGGTTGTCCAGTGCACAGTACTCGTCGGCTAACTGCGCGAGCGACGTTCTCTTACCTGCTCGTACTCATGGCGGCTTGCCTTTTGCTGGTGGCATCAACCAAGAGCGCTGCCTCGTCAACTACGGCGCACGTCGCGTTGCCTAACGACATCGCGGTGAGCGGTTCCCACCTGTGGGTGGCCAACGGCGACATCGACAAGAATTCAGCTCTCGATAACTCGGTCAGCGAATTCAACGTTTCCGATGGGTCGCTCGTGCGTGTCATCAGCTTGACGCATCTAACGGGTGCTCTCCAGGCGCCCAACGCGATCGCCGCCAGTGGATCGCACGTGTGGATTGCGGATTTGCATTCGATTATCGAGCTTGACGCCTCGAGCGGAAAAGTTGTACGCGTCATTAACGCCAAGGCGCGCTTTCACGCTTTCGAAAGTCCGGCCGCCCTGGAGGCCATCGCCGTAAGCGGCGCCCACGTCTGGGCGGCGAACTTGAACATGGTCATCGAGCTCAGCGCCTCGAATGGGTCGGTACTACGGATCATCAGGGCCAAGGCCGATCGATTCAATCAACCGCTCGAAATCGTCGCGAGCGGTGGACGGGTGTGGGTGATCAATAATGTGGCCGGTGACTCGGTGAGCGAACTCAACGCGGTAAGCGGCTCTTTGATCCGCGTGATCAACCCCGGGGCTGACTTGTTCACTCAATTCGGAATGGCTGCCAGCGGATCGCACTTGTTCGTCACCAACTGGCAGCGCCATTCGATCATTGAGATCCACGCGGCAAACGGCTCGTTGGCGCACATCATCAACTTGCGTTCTATAAGTGGCGATCCATCGCCCAACACCATTGCCTTTGACGATGGTCACTTATGGGTGACGAACGACAATTCCGTCCTTGAGATCACCGCAGCGAAGGGCACGCTGGTGCGCGCCCTGAGGAACCCGGCCGACGGATTCGATGACCCGGCCGCTATTTACGGCAACGGCGCCTACGTGTGGGTGGCCAATTCCCAAGGCAACTCGGTAACCGAACTCAAGGCGTCCAACGGTTCGCTCGTTCGGGTCATCAAGTAGCGCGTGCACGTCGACGGCGCGAGGCTCATTGATTGTTCGACGTGAAGTTACTGAACGGAAGTGAGGACTAAGGTCCCTGGCCAACCTGCGATACCATTGAAAACGCGATCATTGGGCGTTCGTGCATAGTGAACAGTCGATGAAAGTCCGGATTTCCACGTCAAATTCAAAGAAGGTTCGTCACCGTCATGAGCATGCCCAGTGCCTCCTATTCCATAACCATGCGCGTTGCCTTAGACAGTGCGTCGGACATCCCGGCCATTGCCAGTGCGGTGAGCGGCGCCGGGGGACTGGTCACCGCTCTCGATGTCGTTGAGCCGATCGAAGGTCGTATGGTGATTGACGTCACCTGCAACGCGACCGACGAAGGCCACGCCGAGGTCTTGGGAGCGACGGTCGACTCCGTCGAAGGCGCGCACGTGCACGCCATCAGCGACCGCACGTTCCTGCTCCACCTGGGTGGCACCATTGCGGTCGAGCCGAAAGTCGCCCTAAAGACTCGCGATGACCTTTCAATGGCCTATACCCCGGGCGTGGCGCGAATCTCCATGGCCATCGCCAAGGACCCTTCACTGGCGCGCAAACTGACCATTAAGAGAAATGCCGTGGCCGTGGTGACCGACGGCTCGGCCGTGCTCGGTCTGGGCAATATTGGTCCCGAAGCGGCGTTGCCGGTCATGGAAGGCAAGGCCCTACTCTTCAAGCGGTTCGCCAACATCGACGCCTGGCCGGTGTGTCTCGCGACCCAGGACGTCGACGAGATCGTGCGCATCGTTCAGTGCATCGCTCCGGTCTACGGGGGCATCAACCTGGAGGACATTTCCGCACCGCGTTGTTTCGAGATCGAAGCCCGGCTACGTGAGCTGCTCGACATACCGGTCTTTCACGATGACCAACACGGCACGGCGACGGTCGTCTACGCGGCGCTGCTCAACGCGCTGCGAGTGGTCGGTAAGCAAATGAAGGACATTCGCGTGGTGATGCTCGGCGTGGGCGCCGCTGGTGTCGCGATCAGTAAGTTGCTGCTGGCCGAAGGCGTCGGCGACATCATCGGCGTCAACCGCAACGGCATCTTGGATGAAAATGACGACCGGCTCGACGATCCTCGACGCTGGCTCGCCGCGCACACCAACACCAAGAAGCGCACCGGCGGCCTCACCGAGGCCATGACCGGGGCCGACGTCTTGATCGGCGTCTCGGGACCAAATCTCGTAACCGAGGAGCATCTCAAAGTCCTGGCCCCCCAGGCCATTGTGTTCGCGCTGGCCAATCCCGACCCGGAAGTGGACACCATGCTGGCCCGCCGTTACGCCGCCATCGTGGCGACCGGAAGAAGTGACGAGCCCAACCAGATCAATAACGTGCTGGCTTTCCCGGGAATTTTTCGCGGACTGCTGGACGTCGGAGCGACGAAAATCACCGAAGAGATCGAAATCGCGGCCGGTCGGGCCATTGCCGACATGGTCAAAGAGAAAGAACTCTCGGCCGATTACATCGTTCCTACCGTCTTCAACCCCAACGTGGTGACGGCCGTCGCCGAGGCCGTAGAGAAGGTGGCCCGCGCCTCGACGCAGAGTTAGTCCAGAACCACTCGTTGGATCCATTTCGGTTGATCGGTCTCGGTGAGGCTTTTTGTCCAGCAACTACACTCCGATAATCAGGCATTTTCCTGACAGTCGGAGTTAATGCAGTGCTTTTTTGGAGGAGATCCAAATGGTGGGAATCGTCTTAGCGGTTATTGCGGCCGTGATCGTACTTCTGGTCCTCTCGGGCATTTTGAAAGCTGTGCGCATCGTGCAGCAGGGATTCGTGGGCGTGATTACGCGCTTCGGCGAGTTCAAGGACATAAAGAACCCCGGACTTACTTTCATTATTCCCTTCATCGAAGTCATGAAAATCGTGGACGTCCGCGAGACGCCGCGCACCGGCGACCGCCAACAGGTCATCACCCGTGACAACGTGGCTGTCATCGTAAACGCGACGATCTTCAGTCAGGTCGTCGACGTGCGCCTGGCCCTCTTCACCAACTCGGACTACCTGGTGAGCGTCGACAATCTGGCCCGTACCTCGGTCCGCGCGGTCTTCGGAAGCATCTCGCTGGACGAAGCGTTCTCGCAGCGTGAGCAGATCAGCACGTTGCTCCAAACCCAGATGGAAGAGGCGACCGACAAGTGGGGCGTACGCATCAATCGGGTCGAGGTCTTAGAGATCACCCCGCCGGAGCAGATTCTTCAGGCCATGGCCCTGCAGAAGCAGGCCGACCAAGAGAAGCGAGCGAAGATTCTCGAGTCAGAAGGCCAGCAGCAGTCGGCGGTGAACGTCGCCGATGGACAGCGACAGGCGGCCATTAAGGAAGCGGAAGGCGCTCAGCAGGCCGCCATTCTGCGCGCCGAAGGCCAGCGACAAGCTCTCATCCTCGAAGCCGAAGGTCGAGCCCAGGCCATTGCGTCGGTGTATGCGGCGATCAAATTGCAGGCGCCCGATCCCACACTGGTGGCGATCTTGCAGCTGGACACCTTGGCCAAGTTCGCTGAGAGCCCCAATACGAAACTCATCATTCCCGCCGAAAGCGCCGCGCTCCTCGGCGCCGCTCAGGCCATCAAGAGCGTCATGGATAGCGTGCCGGTAACGGCGTCCTAGGTTTCTCTCGCATCCAAAACGTGACGATGGTCGCGGGTTGCCACGCGAGTGCGCGAGTTAAACGGGATCAACCCAGAGGGTGGTGCCAAAGGCTTTCCTCACGACGATCATCGCGCCGTCGGGAATGCTCTCGGGCCATTCGGTCACGGCCTTCCAGGCCTCGCCCTGTATCTTGACCTTGCCCGGGTGTTGTTCGTCGCCGACGGTGTGCAGAACGACCCCGCGCAGGTCGGTCATGTTGTTGCTGGTCGGGCGCGACATGTCGCGTTCGTAGGGATGATGATGAAATCGGCGCACGGCGAAGGGTCGCAAGAACAAGATGGTGCCGCCCGAGAACGCCAACCAGACGACCGCCTGGAGGGCAAAGGGAACGCCGGCCAAGGCCAAAATGAAGGAGATCACGGCCCCGATCCCGATGAAGAGGGAAACGAAAGCGTTGGTGTGCACTTCGACGGCCAGACAGAACAAGGCAATGATAATCCAGAACACAACCGTCATAACTCGAAGTATATGAGTAGATCACGTTTGAAAATCGGTGAACCATGGCGGGCGGTCGTCAGTTGCAACTAATCCAACGCGGACCGCGTTCACTAGGCCCGGGGACACCGTCCGCGGGCAACGGCGCACACGGGCTGCTTCATTCTCAAGAGATCAAGAGATATAGAAGGACTTGATGTTGGTGAACTCTCGGATGCCCTGCGAAGAGAGTTCGCGACCATAGCCCGACCGCTTGATGCCCCCAAAGGGCAGTTCGGGCATCGAGGCCACGATGGCGTTGGCGAAGACCATGCCCGCCTCAATACCCGAAATCGCTTGTTCGATCTCTTCTTGATCGGTGGCCCAGATGGAACCTCCGAGACCCCATGGCGTGGAGTTAGCGAGTTCAATTGCTTGGTCAAGGTTGTCCACGACTTCCACCACCGCCACTGGACCAAAGAGTTCTTCACAACCGGCGCGTGAATCATGCGGAACGTCGGAGAGGACCGTGGGTGGGTAGAAGAATCCTTGTCCTTCGGGCTTCTTTCCGCCGGTGTGCAAGGTGGCGCCCTTGGCTAGCGAGTCCTGCACCTGCGCGTCTATTTCATCACGCTGATTCGCGCTTACCAGCGGCCCCATGACCGTCGCAGGGTCCATCGGGTCGCCCACCACTACCGCACTCATGGCGGCCACGAAGCCGGTGATGAATGCGTCGGCTACGTCCCTCACGACGATGAAACGCTTAGCCGCGATGCAACTCTGACCATTGTTCTGGATGCGGGCGGTCACGGCCAGGGGAATGGTTCGCTCCAGGTCGGCCGACGCGGCGACGATAAACGCGTCGGAGCCCCCCAGCTCGAGCACGCACTTTTTCAGATTGGCGCCAGCCAATTGGCCCACCGTCTTGCCGGCTCCTTCGGAACCGGTCAGGGTAACTGCGGCGATACGGTCGTCCGCAATCAAGTTGGCCAATGTTTGGTGATCGATGAAGAGATTGGCGAAGACGCCGACCGGGAATCCAGCCCGCACGAACAGTTCACCGAGATATTTGGCCGTGCCCGGCACGTTGCTCGCGTGCTTCAAGAGTCCGACGTTGCCCGCCATGATGCTTGGCGCAATAAAGCGGACCGCCTGCCACATGGCAAAGTTCCACGGCATGATCGCCAGCACCGTGCCAAGTGGCTCGTAGCGGATACCACTGCGAGATGCTGATGAGGGAATGTTTTCGTCGGCGAGCAGCGATTCGGCGTGCTCGGCGTAGTAACGCATCGTACTGATGCACTTTGTCACTTCGCCTTTGGCGGAAGCGAGCGTCTTGCCCATCTCCGTGGTGAGTAGAGCCGCGACCGTCGCTAGCTCGCCCTCGAGCAGGTCGGCCGCGTGATTCATCAGATCGGCTCGCTCCTTAAAGGACGTCGCCCGCCACTCGCCGAAAGCCTGGACCGCTTCGGCGAGCGCTGACTCAATCTCTTCGGGGCTATGACCCGGGTACTGCTGGACTACTTCGCCGGTGGTGGGATTAGTTGAGGTGTATGCCATAGGGTCATTATGCCTGAATAGTCCCCACGTGTCACCTGGGTCATTGAATAGTGAAAAAATTTCATAATCCCGTGCCGCTGGACCAACGGAGGTCGAAGCCCCATTTGTGCGAATGGGGATCCAGTTTCGCTAGAAACTGGCCGAGAAGTCCGGTCGCAGCGCAAGTCCGCTCGAGCCGTCGAGTGGGCGCACGCACAGGATCTGATGGATCTCTAGGTGGCGGCGTTCGAAACCGACCGCCGAACCGGACATGTAGAGGCGCCACACCCTTGCTCTCTGGATGCCGACTTCTTCGACCGCTTCGTCGAAGCGTTTGGTGAGGTTGTCCACCCAGTAACGGAGCGTCAGCGCGTAGTGTTCCCGCAAGCTTTCCAGGTGGCGTACTTCGAAACCGTGCCCCTGAAACATCGAAACTAGCGTCCCCACTTCGTGCAGCTCGCCGTCGGGAAAGACGTAGCGCTCGATGAACGCGCTGCCATTCTTGGAGGGTCCGCGCATGCCGAGAGCGATCTGCACTTGCCGGGACATCTCTTCGGCCCTGGAGGGATCGGGATCGTCGTCGAAAGAAGCCGGTCGACCAATGGCGTGGTTGAGAAAGCGCCCGCCCGGGCGCAAAAGGTCGAAGAGCCCCTGGGTGTAACTGGCCAACGAGCGCCGTCCCACGTGCTCGGACATGCCAATAGAACAAATGGCGTCGAAGGGGCCGTCGCTGACGTCGCGAAAATCCTGCAGGCGGAACTCCACCAGGTCCGACACGCCCGCGAGCACTGCCTGTTGCTTGGCGTAACTCAGTTGCTGCTCCGACAGCGTTACGCCTACGACCGAAGCACCATACGCCTTCGCGGCGTGGATCGCCATAGCTCCCCAGCCGCAACCGACATCCAGTAGTCGCATGCCGGGCTTGAGGTCGAGTTTGCGTGCGACCAGGTCGACCTTTCGCTGCTGGGCGATTTCGAGGGTGTCGTCGGGCAATTTGAAGACGGCGCACGAGTACGTCATTGAAGGTCCCAACACCATCTCGTAGAAGCGGTTCGATACGTCGTAGTGGTGCGAGATGGCCTGCTTGTCGCGAGAACGGCTGTGCAGGGAGCCGCGCTGCTTGGCCTCTATGTCGGGTGGTGCGATGGGCCGCAGAGCCGAGGCACCCACGACGGAAAGCAGCGACCGAAGAGTGTCGATCTTCAGCAACTTGTTGATGGGTGGCACCGAGAGGTCAAAGAGTGGGTCCAAGTCGCCGTCAACATCCAAGTCGCCGGCCACGTAGGCGCGGGCTAGTCCCAACTCGCCGGGATGGGTGAGAACCCTGGTCAGAGCCTCTCGGCGGAGGATCTTTATGGTGATGTTGTTGGCCGACGAGAGTACGGACGGTTCGGCGACGCTCCCGTCGTACGCCTCAACGCGAAACGGCAATTTGTTGTTGAATATTGATCCGACAAAAGTCGCCACGTCCATGGCTCTCCTTCCGACGCTCCTATCAGCAACTTTAGGTCAAAAGGGTCCGAGAAGAAAGGGGCTCTTACGTGCCTTCACGGGCACATTGACCGGTAAAACTGAATATGTTCTCATCAAAAGCATGATCAATAACGAGGGCGAGCTAGCAAGACAAACTGGAAAGCGGTACCACGTGCATGCTTGAGGTCGGGCGTGCGCCGTTGGGGTAGATGGTCTGATTCCAAATGAGATCGGGTCCGTTGGCGCGCAGTGGTCCAACGGTGCCCGCAGTGGTGGTTGAACCGAAGACGCCCGGCACCCGGCACCACGACGTTGCGGAGGGCTTAAGTCGGAAAAGCTCCTGGTGCTGGCCGGACGGGGTGGTGAGCGCGGTAAAGAGTGAACCGTCCGGCGCCATCAATAAAGAATTGCTCTGGGGCGCGCTGTCCGGTGAGTAATTCGTGCCGGGAATCAAGGGCAGTACCACGTAGGACCACGTCCTGCCTGAGGTGGTCGATTGCAGGAGCGGATACTGCGAGGAGGGATCGAGCAGCAGCAGGTCGCGGGGCGAGGTCACGACGAGTTGAGGTGAGACGCAGCTATTGACCGTGGTAATCCAGGACGAACTGGTCCACTTGACCCCCGCGCCAGCGGTCGTATCCGCGGGACCGAGGAGAAGCGGTTGGCTCGACTCGTTCATGTTGCAGTTACCCAGCTGATAGGGCCCGAGCGTCGCGCACGGTGCACTACGAGGACAACCGAGCGTGCTCGGCGTCCAACTCGCCCCACCGTTGGTGGTGACTTCGACGTGAACGAAACCGTGGTTGGTCCCGGACGGAAATCGTTGGCTCTCGTAGCTGTTGGGTGCAGCAAAGAGCGCCACTACGCGGTCGCCGTCGGTGGAGAACCCGCCAAAATCTTCCATGGAGGTGCCCGCCGGAGTGGGCACCGTGCGCCAGCTGGCTCCGGCGTTCGTGGTATAGAGGCCCGCCATGTAGACGGGCGGGGCGCTGCCACCCTGGGCGGTGTTAAAGCCGGCGTAGATACTGTCGCGATATCGCGGATCGAGCAGCACCGTCGCACACTGGGGGTTGGCGGGCGGTGACGAAAATAGCCTGAGAATTGAGCCCCGTAGAGCGGCCGACACGCCCGCAGCGGGAACGTTGACCTTGGCGGAGCCGCCGGTGATCACTAGGCCCGACGGTTGACACCACGCGATGAGGTTCGAATAGCTCGTCGAGTCGATGGGCGAAGGACCGGACCACGTCGACGACGAATAGTGAACCCTTCCCAAGTCAGCCCAGGTCTTACTCGGCATCACGCGCAACGTCCTGGGCGTCAAGACCACGTTGCCGCCGTTGCTCGTCTGATTTCGCGAGTAGGAGAGGTTGGGCAACGTCTCTTTCCCGGATCTCGTCGTTATGGAGAGGGAATAGCCAAAGGGCTGGCCGATGATGTCCTGTAGGGGTGCCCAACCCTTTAGCACTATCTTGTCCCCGACCTTCGCTTTCGAGGAACTGAGCGTCATTATTTCACAGCGTTGACCCGAGAGACATTTGGTGGGCCTAGGAGCCTTCAACCGAATCGTCGTCTGCGCGTCAGCGGGGCGCAGGGCGCAGCCCGATATCGAAAGCAGGCACTCAATGCCGACTTGGTAGTCGCCCGAGAGCAAGGGATGCACCGAGACGGTGCCGTCGCGACGAACGAGCCACGCAGTGTCGGGCACTTTGAGACTCGCGTGAAACGAAGTGAATGACGTCCAATGAATTTGCGCGCCCTGTTCTTGCAGTCCGTTCTCGCAGCCGTCCCAACAGAGGGTGGCGAACGTCGTTCGCTGCGCTGCAGGTTGACTCAAGCGGCCCATGACCGTAATGGCTTCACCCGGCGTAGCGGTCTTGGAGCCCAACGACAACGTGATCTGGCCGTTTGGGACCGGAGGTACCACCGTGGTAGTCGGGGAGGTCGACGTATTCGAGGTTCCCGACCAGTACGCGGTGAGCGCTACCACCAAGGAAGAACTGTAGAGAGCCGGCACACGAAAACAGCCCGTGAAGTCACCGTTCAAGGATTGCTGCACGTAGTCGCCGTCGTTGCCGCACACCGAAGTGGGCGGGATCGACGACGTCGCAATGGTTGAATCGCCCGAGCTCGCCGCTGCGGGGCTGCCGTGAGAGACGCCATAGCTGGCGAGCACGAGCGCGGCGGTCACGAGTACGGTTCCAAGCCGAGTGATGGGTTTGCATGTCCGACTCCCGAAGAAATGCATCGATGAACTCCACGTGGTTTTGGCCTCGGAGTGTCCGGGGACCTAGGAAACCACCATAACGAGAATGACGCAGTGATGAAGATGCACACGCTTGATTCGTCTGGTCAACGATGAGTTTGGAGGTGTTGTCGCCCGTCCACTAGTCATAGCGTTGACGTTGGTGCAACCCGAGGCGGGATTCGATTAGATGCGGCTTATTTGGAACTCGAGTGCTCTCCCGGTTGGTGGGCCGCCTCGAAGTTGAAGCCCGCCTTAAAGACGGCGACGCAACTACTCACCACTCTGGCGTCATACAACGTTCCGGCCCCAGCGGTAATTTCGGCCAGCGCCATTTCGATGCCGAGGGCCGGCCGGTAGGGGCGAATCTGGGTCATGGACTCGACGACGTCGGCCACGGCAATGATGCGCGCGGGCATGATGATCTCGTCGCCGCGTAGTCCGGCGGGGTAGCCCGAGCCATCCAGGCGTTCGTGATGCTGCAGGGCAATTACGGCGAGGGGCCAGGGAAGAGACGCCTGAGAGAGAACGTCGCCACCGACTACCGTGTGGCGCTTGACAATTTCAAACTGCTCAGCGCTAAGTCCACCGGGGTAGCAGAGAATTTCGGAAGGGACTTCGACATTTCCCACGTCGTGCACTTCGCCGCTTTGGAGAACGAGCTTGACCATCTTGTCATCGAGACCTAGGTCGGTGGCGATGGCGGCCGCCAGCGCGCCGACGTGGACGTGGTGGCCCGACGTGTAGGAGTCTTTCGTTTCGATGATGCGGGCGATGGCGGTGAGGGTTCCGTCGAGGGCCTGTTCCAACTGTTTTACCGATCGCACGTGGTCGGCACCAAATTCGGCCTCTCGGGCGAGGCTTTCGAGACCACTGACGGTCAGCTCGTCAAAGACGTAGGGCCGACGACCGTAGATCGTCAGTACGGCCTTGCGCCGTCCCAGCATGATGGGAATGGCGACTATCGATGCGATCCCGAACTGGGCGGCTCGCTGGCGCCAGGCCGTCTCGAAAAACGCGTGCGTCGACAGATCGTTGGCAATTTGGGTGACCCTCGTTCGAAAGGCCGTGGCCACCGGTCCCTGGCCCACGGCCCGTGGCCCCATATGGGCGAACGTCTCATCGTGCACGTAGTCGGTAATTCCGGCCATGTGGACGCCAATCATGTCGGGGCTTTCCTCGTCGTCTCCCAAGACGAAGGCCACCAACGCGTAGCCACCGACTTCGACGAGCAGATTGGACACTTGGTCTAAGAAATCGTCTTCGTCGTCGGCCTGGATGACCAGTTTGTTCATCTCGTTGACTAGTCGCATGAACTGTTGTTCCTGGCGGCGCGCGGTGACGTCGGTGAGCGAGCAGACCTCTCCTCTCAGTCGGTCGTCCAGGAATATCGGGAAGGTGTTTATGGATAGCCACTTGCGCGCTTGATTGGCGGTGTCGATTCCGACGATGACGTCCGTAATGGGTTTGCCTGATTTCAGCGTCGCGAGGCCCGGCTGCTCATTCAAGGGAAAGGACGAGCCGTCCGCTCGGACGGGATTCCAACGTGCGTCGAAGGGCACCTGGCCCTTTATATTGGCGGCCGAAAAATTAAGCAGTTCCTGAGCGGCGCGATTGGAGTCCATGATGACGCCCTGGTCGTCGCGGAGCAAAAGCGCAATGGCGAACGTATCGAGGAATCGACTGGAGTAGACCAACGGAAGCAGATCGCGATGGGGGTCGAAGGGTGAGTCGTCTTTATTCATGCACAACTTCTTTCGCACGGGGCACAAAACTTGTTGACTTGCCCCGTGCTCATACTAAGTCTCGCGATACCACCTTGGTGGTAGCTACGAACGCTTTGTCCGTCGCCTTGCCGTAGGCTCTTCAAGATTTTTCAAGTGAAATGGGCCGAGCAGCGCTAACTACGTAAGCTCCGACGCAGCCTTGGCGAACTGGTCGTCCCAACGGATAGGTTGAGATAATCCGCATAGCGTTCATTTCCTCAGCCGTACCCCGTCGTTGCGGCATTGCTACGTTCACCAGCGATTTGATCGCCGCGGTGCGCGCGGCCGATCCCTCGACCACTTGCCGCATCGCCGCCATTGAAGAACCCGGGGTACTGCGCGCCTATAAGTCCGACGTGCGCTGGCGCATCCATCAAGGTGACCCCGACAGTTACCGGGCGGCCGCCCGGTCGATCAACCTGTCCAACGCCGACGCCGTCAACGTCCAGCACGAGTTCGGTCTCTACGGAATCTGGCGGGCGCAGGTGGACAAGAACGGCGGTCAGATTGACAGCGCGTACGAGGACTATCTTTCGATTTTTCTCCAAGAGTTGCGCAAGCCGGTGGTGACCACCTTGCACACCGTGCTGCCCAAGCCCAACGCCTCGCTTCGTAAGACCATTAGGTCGATCAGCGAACTCAGCGACGAGCTTATTGTCATGGCCGAGACGGCGGTCACCTTGCTCAAGAGCGACTACGGCATTATGGTCCCGCCCCGGGTGATTCCCCATGGAACGCCCACCATCGTGCCCCACGGCCGGGCCACCTTCAAAGCCAAGATGGGCGTCAAGGGTCGAAGCCTGATCTCTACCTTCGGTCTGGTCGATCCCCGCAAGGGTCTGGAGTTCATGATTGAGGCCATGCCCGAGATCGTGGCACAGCATCCCGACGCGTTGTATCTGATCGCCGGTCGATCGCACCCCGATCTCCTGCGCGACCAAGGTGAGGACTATCGCAACAGCTTGGTGGCGTTGACCAAATCGCTGGGAATCAACGATCACGTGGCTTTCATTGACCAGTACATGACTCAGCACGACATCATCGAATTGCTGCTCGCGACGGACGTCTACGTCACTCCTTACTTGGATCCCAACCAAATTACCAGCGGCACGTTGTCCTACGCCTTGGGCGCCGGCAAAGCCATTGTGTCCACCAGGTATCTGCACGCCGTGGAAGCACTCGACGAAGGCCGCGGCACCCTGGTTGATTTTCGCGACTCCAAACAGTTAGCCCGCGCCGTCAACGCCATCCTGGGCGATCCGGTGATCAAGCAGTCCATGGAGCAGTCCACCTTTGCCTATGCACGTGAAGCGACCTGGCCGCGCGTCGGCAAGGCCTTTTTGGCCATCGCAACCGAGATGGTCGACGACTACAAGGCGCGGACCCTAAGCCAAAAGGGCGGCGAACGGAAACGCTCCTCTGACCTGGGACGTCGGGTCGTCAACAATCCCATCATCACCGTCGCTGACGTCAAGCCGTCTCGTCCCGGCATGGAAGTGATGTCCGTGACCAATGCCGCCGCGGCCCAAGTCGACGATGAAGTTGTGCTGGTGCTTCGAGTGAGCGAGCGTCCCCAACCGGGAATTGACCCGCCGGACGACGCGTTGACCCTGGACCTCACCATGTCCGATCCCCGGGTCCAGCAGTTGGGCGAGGGTTACCGGAGCGACGACGTGGTCTCCTTCGCCTACTTCGATATGGCCAGTTTGCCGGGGCGCGTGGTTGATGTCTACCTGCCGCGCGACCTCAACGGCCTCGACCTAAGCGACCCGCGTCGCATTCGTTTCCATCACCCCACCGGCGGCTTTAGCGCGGCCACTGATGACTTCAATGACTTTCTGACCCAGATGTCGCACCTGCGAGTGGCCCGAAGTCGTGACGGTTTGCATTTCGAGATCGACGACGGTCCCTCGGTCCTGCCGGAGAATCACTTCGATGAGTACGGCTGCGAAGATCCGCGGGCCACGTTCATTGACGGGGCTTGGCACATCACCTACGTATCGGTCGGTCGCATCGGCATCACCACGAGCCGGTTGACCACCACGGATTTCAGCTCCTTCGAGCACCAGGGGGTCATGTTCTTGCCCGACCACAAGGACGTGGCGCTTTTTCCGGAGAAAGTCGACGGGCGCTACGCCGCCCTGACGCGCCCCATGCCCCAATCTTTCGGACGCACGGTGGGCATGTGGATAGCGTTCTCGGACGACCTGGTGAGTTGGGGCGACCACCGCCCGGTCGCCCGTCCCCGACCCGGGCTCTGGGACGAGCTGCGCATCGGCGCCGGGTGCGTGCCGCTGCGGGTTCCGGGTGGTTGGTTGGAGATCTATCACGGCGTGAACCGCGATTCTCAGTATTCGCTGGGCGGCATGCTGCTCGACGCCCACGATCCCTCCCAAGTGCTGTCGCGTTCGTCGGAGCCGATCTTGGTGCCGACCGATACCTACGAGACATCGGGCGTCACCAAGAATCACGTGTTCACGTGCGGTCACGTGGGCATTGATGCCCACACCGACGCCATTCGCGTCTACTACGGCGCCGCGGGAAGCGTCATCGCCGCCGCCGACTTTCAAGTGGGCGACATTCTGGACCAACTGCATCCGTGCTGAGACAGATCGCCCGTCTGGGGCGCGCCGTGCCGTCGCTATCACCGAAAGCCTGCGCCGTGGCGATCTACGCGAGCGCCAACGATGACATGGTGGTGGCCCGGGAATCCGGCTTCGAAGGGGTGGCCTGCGTCGACGACGCGGCGCGTGCGCTGGAGTTGTACTGCGAACTCTGGCGCACGACCAAACTGCCCTGGACCTTGGCGTGGTGCGAGGGGCTGCTCGACTTCATTCTGGCCATGCAGGACAACGACGGACGCTGGGTCAATTTCATTCGCGATTGGGAAGGGACCCCCAATCGGGTCGGTCGCACGTCCATCGCCGGCGGGGAGTTCTGGCAGGCCCGGGCGATGCTTTCCCTGGCCAAGGCGTCGCTGGTGCTCGACGATCCTCGCGTGGTGAGGGCGTTGACGCGCGGTCTTCCTCACCTCGTCGAAAACTCTGCGCCGGCGGACGTTCGATCCTTGCACGTCCTGGCGGGGCTGGCGATGTCAAGTAGTGGTCAACACGGCGACCTGCGGACCGTATTGACGACCTGGTGCCAGGAGTTGGTCGCCTGTTCTCAGGGCGACGTGCTCATGAACTCCACCTGGGAAACGGGCGATCCTCATCTGTGGGCCCACTACCAGGAATCGGCTCTGGTTGACGCCGGCGTGTATTTGGACCGACCGGAATTGCTCGACGTGGCGCGACGAAGCGCGGAGGCCGTCTTCGCCGAAGTAATCCATTCCGGTTTCGATCGAGAGCACACGTGTGCCTTTGATGTTGCGGTGTCGTGCGACGTGATGACGCGACTGGCTCAGGTAGGTGTCGACAAAAGGTACAGGATCCTGGCCGACGAAGCTCGCGCGTGGTTTGGCGGACGAAATTCCGCCGGTCTGGCGGTCTATGACCGTGAAAAGGGACGCGTGGCCGACGGCATCGACCACGGACTACTGAACGACAACTCCGGTGCGGAATCGAACATCGTCGGGGCGCAAACACTTTTCGACGAGGTGCAAGTAACGGCCAAGTTGTTGCCCGTCGGTGAAGTGAGCGGCCCCGATTGGACATAAGTTGTCCCGGCGTTGTGAAGGTCGGCGACTAGCCTTTTTTACGTCGCAGAACTGCGGAATCTCTTGAAGATCGGTGTTGAGATCGTTACTAATGGATAACCTTCTCAGCCCTACAGTAAAGAGAATTGCCTCAGGACACGAGAGTCTTAGTCTGAGTTCCCAAGAAGAATTGGGGGATTTGGTGACGACCAGGAAACGTCGCGATAGCGATGTTGATGGTCTCTTGAACTCCCTGATCGGTTCCAATGAATTTCTGCGTTCGGTGCCCGCGGGCATCATCCTTCAAGACCGCGAGGGTCGATTGCTCGACTGCAACCTGCTCGCGGCGGACTTGGTGGGTTTCAGCCGCGAAGATCTAATGGCTGCGGGCGCCGGTTGCCCCGGTTGGGACTGCCTGCGCGAAGACGGCTCGGTATTTCCCGACGATGAACAACCGGCCAACGTCACCTTGCGCACGGGTGAACCGTGTACCAACGTGATCTTGGGAACCAATCACCAGCGGCAATCGCGACGCTGGGTTTCGGCAAACACTTTCCCCGTGGAACTCGAAGGGGGGGCCCCGGGGGTGATCTCCTCCTTCATTGAAGTCACCAATCAACTGAAGCAAGACCGCTCGCTGAAGTTACTTACCGAAGTGAACCACGTCATGATGTTCGCCCGCGACCAGGCCAGTTGTTTCCAGCAACTTTGCCACGTGCTGGTTGAACACGGAAACTACGCCCTGGCCTGGATCGCTGTCATCGACGACGGCGAAGAAGGTGGCGTGAGTGTCGCGTGCGCGGCCGGCGCTACTGAGTACCTCTATGAAGACAACGAAGGGTGGTGGGGTTCCACGGCCAGCGGCAAGGGTCCGCCGGCCATCGCGATAAAAACGTGGCAGACCCAAGTGGTCAATGATCTCGCCAACGACGCCTGGTCCGAGTTGTTCAGACTCCGCGCGGCCAAGTATGAACTTGGCTCGCTGGCCTGCGTCCCCTTCAACTTCGGAGAACGTGGAGCGACCCTCAATATATACGATCGCAACCTCTTCACTTTCGACGAATTGACGGTGACGGCACTCGAAGAGATCGTGCGCGAAGCCGAGTTCGGCATCTCGCACGTGCGTTCGGTCCAGCAGACCGAAGCGGCGCTGGCCGAGACGACCGAGGCAATCAATGCGCAACGCGCTACCGAGCAGGCCCGGGCCGAAGCGGAAGAGCGTTTTCGTCTGGCCTTTGAAAACAACATGGCGCCCATGCTCACCAGCGACCTCGAGCATCGGGTGACGTCCGCCAACGAGGCCTTCTGCCAAATGTTGGGCCGGACCATAGACGAATTGATCGGGTTTGATACTTCGGCCTACACCTATCCCGACGACCTCGGTCTCATGGAAGAGAACCAGCTGCGCCTCACCAGCGGCGAGGTCGACCACGTCCGCTACGTCAAGCGTTTCGTGCGCAAGGACGGTCGGGTCATTTTTGTGGAAGTCTCGAAGTCGCCGGTGTTCGACATGTTGGGTCAAATGCTGTACTTCGTGGTCTCGCAACGCGACATCACCGAAGAACGGATGCTCACCAACGAACTCTCCCACCAGGCGTTGCACGATCCCTTGACGGGACTGGCCAATCGCGCCCTCTTCGAGGACCGTCTCACCATGGCGCACCGGCGTGTCGTGCGCCTCGGGGGCAAGGGCGCGGTGTTGCTGGTTGACCTCGACGACTTCAAGGCGGTCAACGACACCTTCGGTCACCTGATGGGCGACCGATTACTCGCGGCGGTGGCGCGACGGTTGGAAGAGGTCGCTCGTTCCTCCGATACCGTCTGTCGCTTTGGCGGCGACGAGTTCCTCTACTTGGTCGAAAGCGTCAACTCCACGCGCGATGCCGAGCAAGCGGCCACCCGTCTGCTCGGCGCGCTGAAAGAACCTTTCATCATCAATGGCGTGCACATTGATCAGCACGCCAGCGTGGGCATCGTGGTGTGGGATGAAACGAGCTCGGGATACAGCGAGATTGTCCAAGAGGCGGACCTCGCCATGTACGAAGCCAAGCGCGCGGGCAAGGGCCACCACGTGGTGTTCTCTCCCGGCATGCACGGGCGGACCGTCAATCGCTTCGCGCTGCTCAACGACCTGCGCCACGCCATGAGAGTCGGTGAGATTTCCATGCACTATCAACCCATCGTCGACTTGAAGACCACCGGGGTCGTCGGTTTCGAGGCGCTGATGCGTTGGCAGCACCCCGAGCGGGGATCGGTGGCGCCGGCGATGTTCATTCCCCTGGCCGAACAGAGTGACCTCATCTTAGAACTCGGGGTTTTCGCCCTACACGAGGCCGTCGCTGCGGCCAATCGCTGGCCGTCGCCGAGCGGCGGGGGTCCGGCACCATACGTGACGGTCAATCTTTCCGCTCACCAGTTTCGCGACCCCAACCTGGTGAGGATTATCGAGACGGAGTTGCGCTCGAGCCAGCTGGCCCCGGAGCGTCTGATCATCGAGATCACCGAGAGCGTGACCTTGGAGTACGTCGCGGAGACCTTAAGCGTGATGGAAGATCTCAATCGGCTGGGCATAGGTTTCGCGTTGGATGATTTCGGGACGGGCTACTCGTCGCTCTCGTATCTCGCGCTCACCCACCCCAAGATCATCAAGATCGATCAATCGTTCGTGAGTCCGGCCGTAGAGAATCTGCGCAACGACGCCCTGCTCGAAGCGATCGTCACGCTCGGCCAGAAGCTCGACATGACCATGCTGGCGGAGGGAATCGAGACGCTGGCCCAGCTCGAACGGCTGCAACGCCTCGGCTGCGAGTTAGGTCAGGGCTTCCTCTTCGCCCCGGCCGTGAGGGGCCACGAAACTTCAGGCATGGTCGGCCGGTCTTTTTCGCCGTGACTGATTGGTCCAGGACTAGCTCGACTGTGGGAGGACGAACCTGGTGACGGCGTGGGCGAATCCCTCGTCGTCGTTCGACGTGGTCACTTCGCTCGCCGCTGCCTGCACCTCATCGTCGGCGTTGCCCATGGCGATGCTCAAGCCCGAGACGGCGAACATGGACAGGTCGTTGTGCATGTCGCCAATGGTGGCGATCTCGCTAGTGGGGATGTTGTAACGGGCCGACAGGTACTTAACCACGTGGCCCTTGCTCGCTTCGGAGTGGGTGACGTCAACGAAGTAGCTCTGCGATCGGGTGGCCAGGACCCGGGAGCCGAAGCGCTGTTGCAGGGCCGCCATGGCGGCGGCGCAGGCGTCCGAGTCGTCGCTGACGCCGACGATCTTGGCCACGCCCGTTTCGACGCCGTCAAAGTTCTTTAACACGGAGGGCTCGCACTGACAGGTCAGTGACTCGTGCGCGACGTGGGGCCCATCCATGTCGAGCACGTACCAGTCGGCCCCCTGGTAAAGCCAGACCGAAAGTCCGTGCGAACTGAGCAGTTCGACGATCGGGGCGCTCAGTTGGTCGTCAATGGTCTTTTCCTCGATGATCTTGAAGTTGGTGTCGGTCAGGAGGGCGCCGTTGAAGGCGGCCAGCGGCGTGTCGAGCTCCAAGGGCTTGATGAACATGGCCAGCCCCTGAGGGGGACGGGCGCTGGTGAGGGCGAAGAGCACGCCGGCGTCGCGAAGTTGCCGCACGGCCTTGATTGATTGCTCGGTGAGCACCTTGTCGGTGGTGACCAAGGTGCCGTCGACGTCGGAAAGTAGCAGTCGGATGGTGCGTGCGCTCACTCGGGCAGACACCATTCGTTGGGAGCGACGATGTGCTTGATCGAGTCGGGCCCCCACGAACCCTGGGCGTAGGTCTGCACCGGCGTCGGGTTGTCCAGCAAGGGGGCGGCCACTTCCCAGAGTCGCTCGATGCCGTCGGACCTGGTGAAGAGCGCGCGGTTGCCCAACATGGCTTCCAGGATCAGGTGCTCGTAGGCCTCGAGGTTGTTGGCTTCCTGAAAGGAGTCCTTGTAGCGAAAGGTCATCTCGGCCGGCTCCAAGAGCATCTGCGGGCCCGGTTCCTTCGTCATGAAGTGGGCGTGTATCGAACCGGGATCGGCGAAGTCCACCACCAGCTTGTTGCCTCGCCAATTGGGCGCGTGATGGCTCTCGGGGAAGAGTCGCATGACCGGCTCGTCGAAGCCAATGGTGATGACCTGGCGGCTCTGGGCCATGCACTTGCCGGTGCGAAGGTAAAAAGGAACGCCCTTCCAGCGGGTGTTCTCCACCTCGGCGCGCAGGGCCACGAAGGTCTCGGTCTGCGAATCGGGCGCGACCCCTTTTTCTTTCAAGTAGCCGTCGTACTGGCCGCGAATGACGTGCTTGGGATCGATGGGACGAAGCGTCTCGAAGACTTTGTGGACCTCGTTGCGCAGCGGTCCGGCCTCCAGGCTGGTGGGCTGTTCCATGGCGAGGAAGCCCAACACTTGGAAGAGATGGCTGACCACCATGTCGCGGAAGGCTCCGGTCTCTTCGTAGAAGGGCCCGCGATTCTCGATCGACAGGACTTCGGGCACGTCGATCTGCACGAAGCAGACGTGGTCGCGGTTCCAGAGCGGCTCGAACATGCGGTTGGCGAAGCGCAGGGCCAGGATGTTGTCGATCGACTCCTTGCCGAGGAAGTGATCAATGCGAAAGACCTGGGTCTCGTCGAAGTTGGCCGTGATGACGCGGTTGAGCTCTTGGGCCGAGGCCAGGTCGACGCCGAAGGGCTTCTCGCAGATGATGCGGGCGTTCTTGTTCAGCCCGCAGGAGCCGAGCATCTCGACCAGGGCCAGCACGGCGTTGGGCGGCACGGCGAGGTGATAGAGCCGGCGCACCTCACCGCCGATTTCCGCCTCGGCGTTGGCCACCGCCTTGGGCAGGCCCTCGGGGTCATCGTCATCGGCCATGGCGAAGGAGAGGGACTGATTGAACTGGTCCCAGAGTTTGCCCTCGGGCTTGTTGGATCCGAACTGCAGTACGGCATCGCGGGCGTAGCCGCGAAATCGCTCAGTGGTCGAGCCGTGGCCCGTGGGCGCCGAGGCAATGATGCGGTATCGCTTGGGCATCAGCCCGGCGTTGGCCAGATGGAAGAGTCCGGGAATGATCTTGCGCTTGGCCAGGTCGCCGGTCGAGCCAAAGAGCACGATGACGTGATTGTCGGGGACCTGGGAGTCGGAATGGGACGGATGGGCACTCACTTGGAACCTCCACTAGATGAACGCTGCACAGTATTGCCGGTCGCTACCAGCACGTCGCTCACCAGTTCGGGGGCGAAGAGACCGTGTCCGATGACGCCGGGCGTCGAGGAGAACCACCGCGAAAGGGCGGCGGGGTCGGTGACCTCGCCGTGGTAATCGCCGATCACGCCACCGTCGGGACTGGGGGCTACGTCGCGAAGGGTGCTCGGACTGAGATGGCGCAGCGTCGCGTCGAGGCCGAAGACCAACAGCTCCAAAGGCACGGGGGCGCGCAGCTGGTCGACCAGCTTGGTGGAGTCCGCGATGACCACGAATCGACTGGCGCAGGCGGCGACAATCTTCTCACGGGTGTGGGCGCCGCCACCGCCCTTGATCAGCCACCCGTCCTTGGCGATCTGATCGGCTCCGTCGATGGCCAGGTCCAGTCGGTCGAAACTATCGAAGGGTCCGACCACCAGCCCCAGGTCCCGGGCCAGCTGCTCGGTACGCGGTGACGTCGCAACGTAGACGGCCTTCACGGCTCGTCGGGCCAGCTCGGGAAGTAGGAAGGCCACGGTCGAACCGGTGCCCAGTCCCACACGCATGCCGTCTTCGACCAATTGCGCGGCGGCCGTCGCGGCCAGCTGCTTTTCCTCTTCGACGCCCATCGCTTAGCTGGCCGCCCGGTCGGCCATGATCAGCGAACGGGCGGCCTCGACCCGTCCGGCCGGTATCGACGTGTCACCGCCGAGCAGTTTCGCCAGTGGACCGCGTTTGTCAGCGCCCGTTACCAGCCAGAGAATCTGGTCGGCCAGAGCGAGGGCCAAGTAGGTCATGGTCATGCGGCGGTGGCCCTGGTAGGGCTCGGTGATCGCCACTAATCGGTCGCTCACTTCGAGTACTGGATCACCGGGCACCAGCGAGGCGGTGTGGCCGTCGGGCCCGAGGCCCAGGTGCACCAGGTCGAGTCGCGCGGGCAGTATGGACGCGTAACGACGGGCTGCTGCTTCCAGGTCTTGTTGATTGACGGGCATGGGATTAACCAGCGGCCGGGCATCGCCGAGGCTCGCGAGCAAGTTGGTGAGGTTGCGATCAGGGTCCCCTTCGGGCGCGACCCGCTCGTCGACCTGGTAGAGCACGGTCTGGTCCCAGGGCATGTCGCTGGTGGTCAACTCGGCGAACATGGCCCAGGGCGTGCGGCCGCCACTCACGGCGAAGGTAAAGACCCCTCGGGCGGCAATCGCCTGACGGGCCTGCTTGGCCACGTAGGACGCGGCCGACGAGGCGAGCACGGTGTCGTCGTCGAACTGGCGCAACTCGTGGTCCATCTAGCGGGGTTTCTCCACGTGACCGCCGAACTCCGAGCGCATGGCCGAGAGGACCTTGGCGGTGAAGTCGCCCAGGTTGCGCGATTCGTAGCGCTGCCAGAGGGCGGCGCTGATCACCGGCGAGGGCACCGATTCATCGATGGCCGCCTCGACGGTCCAACGGCCTTCGCCCGAATCCGAGACCCGGCCGCTGAAGTCGTCCAGCTCCGGTGAGTGGGCCAGTGCGTCGGCCGTCAGGTCGACCAGCCACGAGCTCACCACCGATCCATGGCGCCAGACCTCGGCCACTTCGGCGACGTCAAAGTCGAAGGCGTAGTACTCGGGATGGCGCAGCGGGGTCGTCTCGGCGTCGGCCGCGACCGCCAGCTGCTTTCCGACGTTGGCGTGCTTGATGATGCTGAGCCCTTCAGCAATGGAGGCCATCATCCCGTACTCGACGCCGTTGTGGACCATCTTGACGAAGTGGCCTGCCCCGTTGGGCCCGCAGTGAAGGTAACCCTGTGGCGCGGTGACGCTCGCACCGTCGCGACTGGGCGTAGGTTGACGGCGGTCGAGACCCGGGGCAATGGACTTAAAGATCGGGTCGATGCGCGCGATGACCTCGTCTTCGCCGCCGATCATCCGGCTGTAGCCCCG
>Ga0182024_10005865_pt1 | contig 27251 bp, 24 predicted proteins | sample P32metaG_FD_120480 | JGI IMG/M metagenome (GOLD analysis project Ga0182024, IMG submission 120480) | Permafrost microbial communities from Stordalen Mire, Sweden - P3-2 metaG (Illumina Assembly) | ecosystem: Environmental > Terrestrial > Soil > Wetlands > Permafrost | place: Sweden: Stordalen...
ACCTTCATCCCCTGTGCCGCCAGATCACGGTAGAATTTCTCCGCTTCCTCGCGGTGTTCCAGTCGCCGCTCTCCGCAGTCGCCGGTAGCGGTGTCCACAAAAGCAATTTGCTGGAAGGCCGGGGGATAATCGCATCCTATAATCAACATATCGGCTCCTTTCTCCCGAGCCTTTTTGGTTGCTTGCACACCACCAAAGTTTACTCGGGTCTACGGAGCCGACATTGTCATGGAATCAATTACGCTCAAAACCCCGTCGTGAGTGCTATGGCGATGTGCAACAGTTGTCAAGGCTGCCCTGAGATCCGGCTGATTTCAGACACCTTGACTGATGAAGCCACCACGTTTAGACAAACTTGAGGTTGGATACCACCAAAACTCAACATTATCCCGTCGCAATATCCCTGCTGGTTGACCGTTACCCATCCCCATCCCAGCGATTTTCCTACGAAACTGCTCCACGGTCTGCTCTGTATCACGTCAGTGGCTTGTGCGGTGCCGAAGTCAGCTCGTCCCGAAGTCCAGACTTTCACTGTGTCGTCCTCGTCAATGGCAGCAACTGAAAGGAAAAGTGTGCCAAACCCGAAGACAACTCGCTCTAAACACCCCTCCGCATGGATGTACCAAACAGCTAGTAGGGCGAACTCGTCGGCCCCGCGTACATCATCAATTGCTTGCAAACTCGATAAGGCTTCGTGGAGAGAATCGACCATATCGGCAAGAATACCAGTGTGGAGTCAATAACTGTCTTAAACAGGCGTTTACACGTTTTGACCGCTGGTCACTGAGCGCTATGGGGATTTTTCACCAACCGTCCAAACCTTATTCTTCGATTGGCAGCTAAGCAGAGGCCACCAAACCCTGATGCGGTAGGATTGCAAGACCGCAAAGGTGAAGGGGATGTAAATGGGCCAACAAATCCGGATGACCGTCTTTGCCCTGATAGCCTGCGCAGCTTTTGCCCAGAACGGTCCCTCGTCTCAGGGCGAGACTGCGCTCAAAACCCAGTTCGTCGACGTTCAACCAGATGTAAAGCTCGAGGTGCTCGACTGGGGAGGGACGGGACGCAGCCTCGTACTTCTCGCAGGGCTCGGAAACACAGCTCACGTTTTTGACAGCTTAGGGCCGAAGCTCGCGGCGCATTATCACGTCATTGGGATCACGCGGCGCGGGTTTGGTCAGTCCTCCGCACCCCAAACGGGTTTTGACGCAAGGCGGCTCGGAGATGATGTCGTCGCGGTTCTTGACGCCTTGCACATCGCTGATCCTGTCCTGGTCGGGCATTCGATTGCGGGAGAAGAACTGAGCGCCGTCTCCACCTACCATCCAGGGCGCGCTGCAGCGCTCATCTACCTCGAAGCCGGAGGCACTTTCGCTCTCTACAACCCCAAGTATGGCGACTACACACCGGCTTTGGCGCAGCTCAGAGACGATCTTTCGGCACTACAAAAGAACCTTTTCAATGACGGCCTCATATCGAAGACATTGACGGACATGGCGCTTTTTCAGGCGAATCTTGCCGACCTTCGAGGCGAAGTCGAAGGAGCAACCGGCCCCTCTCCGAAAGCCAGTGACCTTGCCAGCATTTTTGCCTTCCAGAGTTACATGAAAGGCTACTACGGCGGCATCATCCCCGAATCGGAGGTGCGCCAGAATTTCCGTATCGGTGAGGACGGGAGGGTCGGCGAGTTTCTTGGGCACGGGTACGCAAGCCAATCTGTGATGCTCGAAGAAGAACGTTTCCACTCCATCGATACACCCCTTCTAGCGATTCTTGCTTATCCTTCAGCTCCCAATCCGGGTCAGACGAGCGACCCGGCAAAGCTCGCAGCCTATCGAGCCGCAGAAGCAAGTCGCAAGGAAGCGCAGATTGCTATCTTTCGGGAGCAGCCCCATGCAAAGGTGATCGTGATTCCCAACGCCACCCACTTCATATTCCTCTCACGCGAGGAGGAAGTGATTTTACAGATCACCGACTTCGTGAATAGCCTTCCTGCCAAGCGTTAACGTTAACCACAGCCAGAAGTGAAAGTTTACGGCCGGATGAGCGATCGAGGTTGTATCCGCAAGTAATCGGACTGTCGGCTTGTGACACAGATTCGTTGTAGATCGGTTCCCAGTTGTTACCAACGCATTATTAAGAGGGCGTCCCTTTAGGAGTAGGTTATGAGCGCAAGCAAATTCCCTACGAAAGGAACACCCTCCATGAAAAGCGAAAAGTATATTGGGCTCGACGTTCATCAAGCAACCATCTCGGTGGCAGTATTGGATTCCACCGGCAAGTTAGTCAGTAACCGGTTTCCAAGTCGAACAGGAGTTCCCAGTATTCCGCAATGCTTCCCTCGATGCCGTCTCCTAGCCTCTCGGTGCTAATGCCATGGTCCATGGCTTCACCGAATTGCACTAAGGACGCCCTTAGGTAACCAGCGTCTTCCTCGTCTCGAAGATCCTCAGACTCGACGAAAAACCCTACCCAAAATGGAATGGACAAAGTCTGCGTCAACGTATTCCTCGCGCAACGAGGCGCGGACCGTGAAATCGACGCTCGCAATGATATTCGTCTTCGTTTTGTCCGTCTTCCGCGAAACGGCGGCTTCTCTTTCAGTCTTCATCTCGCACCTCATGCCGCTGTTTACCGTAATGATCGGAATTCGTCAAACGGAGTAGATCATCACGTCGGAGTCCACGTGGGTTTTCAGCTGAGAACGCTACGGGTGGTGACTCGATCGGCCTCTGCGATAGCAGCTTCCAGCTGTTTGTGTGCTTACCTCCCGTAACCAACTTGGTTCAAAGTAATTACGAGCAGGGCCGACCGGCTGCATGGACCTTCCACTCCCTGTTTAAACCGACCGGAGTGTGGCCAATCAAAATGCCAGCGGCGGCTGTTGACACAAAGCGCTAAACGATGACGCGGCAAGAGGTTACCCAACGCGAATCACACGCTTCGAAAAATAGGAGAACAACACCGAGCAAGCCCGTTTGACGAATATCTGCTTTCCGCTTAAATAGAAACTCGCGGATGCAGTTGCTGTAGGTCGGTGGCTTTTTCTGGCCGGGTCACTGGGCAGTGCGAAACTCCGCCGAGATGAGGACCCAATGTCGACCCAGCCCGGTCCGGCCAACCCGGCCATTTCCCTTTCAACGGCACTAGAACCGTACGTCGACGTCAAGCGAGCAGCTTCCTATTTGTCCGTCGCAGTCAAGACGCTTAATGAATGGGCTCGCCTTGAGAAAATCCCTGCCTACCCGTGGGGGGACGGCAGCAGGAAGACCTGGCGCTTCAAACTCAGCGAACTGGACGGGTGGATGCAGGGGAGGATAAACTCGGTTCGTCGTCCGCCTCTTTCGGAAAGGACGGTAAAACGTGAGAAAGAGGCACACTAGTACTGGATTTCCAAGTGTAGTTAAACGCAAGAACGGAAAGAAAGTAGTCATCTGGCGATGGTACGAGAAGGGCCAGGACGGCAAGTCTCGCGAGCGCTGGAAGACCCTTGGTTTGGCCAGTCGGTTCAAGTCTGATGCCGCGGCGCAGCAGGAAGCAGAACGCCTTGGCCTAGGCCGACCGATCGAGGAGGGGCCACGTACTCTGAAGGAACTCGTCGATCACTGGCTGGATACGGAATGCCCAGGGACGGATGAGGATCCGAACGAACGTCGGGCCTTCTCCACCCGGGACAACTACCGCGGCTATCTCCGGAAGTGGGTCAAACCGCGATGGGGCGACCAAGCCTTGGACGAAGTGAAGACCGTCGCCGTTGAGAGTTGGCTGTCGACCTTGAAGAAAGACGATGGTACGGCTCTAGCCGATGGTTCGAAAAAGAAGATCAGGGACCTGATGCATCTTCTATACGAGCACGCAATCCGTTATGAGTGGACAGACCGTAATCCGATTACGTCTGTTCGGCAAAGCGGCGTGCGCCAGGCAACACCCATCCGCCTCAGCGTTGATCAGCTTTCCCAACTTATATACGGTGAGCTGAAACAACGAGAGCGAGTGATGGTGTTGCATTTCGGAACCGGACTGCGGAGAGGTGAACTGAGCGGCGTCCGATGGGAAGACATCCGTTTCGACGACAAGGTTTTGATCCCAAAGCGCTCAATCGTGAAACAGCGCATCGGTAAGGTCAAGACGGAAGCTTCGAAAAAGAGCATCCCACTGGACGATGTGCTGATCGAAGAATTGCTGGCTTGGCGTCGGGAGACTCCTTATGCCCAAGACAGTGACTACGTCTTCGCCAGCACGAAGATGAGAGGCAAGCAGCCGTACTGGATGAGTCGGATCATGCAGCATCACATCAAGCCAGTCGCCGCGAAAACCGGGATCGAAATTAAGGGATGGCACACATTACGCCACTCCTACACGACCCTGCTGCGCCAGAACAACAACAACCCCAAAGTAGTGCAAGGCCTGTTGCGGCATGCCTCGTACTCAATCACGATGAATGTCTACGACGAAGCTATGTCGGAAGAAAAGCGCAACGCCCATCGTGGAGTGATCCAGCAGCTAAACCGTAGCGTAACCCGTAGCGCGCCAAAACCGGCAATTCCGCAAGTTGTTGAGAAGGTTGGCGTCCCCGACGGGATTTGAACCCGTGTTACCGCCGTGAAAGGGCGATGTCCTAGGCCAGGCTAGACGACGGGGACGACTCTGAGGCAGGAGTGCCGGTGAACTTTTGATGTTAGCAGCCGCCTTACTCAGTGTCAAAAAAAGCCTCTCCTACAAAATGCGAAACGCGGTGACTGCGCGCCTTCGATGATCCTTGGTAGTGCCCGCTCGGCGGATTCCTTCGCAGCACATTACAATAGTTAAGTGAGGCCGCTGCAGCCTCCACTCTATGTCTGATCCGTTATATCTCAACCTGTGGTTTCCCGAGTTCTCCGGTCCCGCGATGCTGCCTCACATGTTTGCCGTCTTGCAGCAGTTCCCTTTCTCGGCGCAGCGCCCCGGCATCACTTACGCCGCTGTGCAACCTGTTTCCTGGAATGAAGCCACTGTCCTGGAACGTCGCTTCTCCCCCGGCATCGCCCCGGAAGAAGCTGTCGTGGTCGCCGCCGATCTCATTCATGACGACTACGCCTACGTTTTCGATGCATATTGGGATCTTTGGACGCCCGACGAGAGCGGCCAGCAGTGGCTTCTTATTCCGAGCCTGGTCAAGTTCATTGTGCAAGGGGAAGAATTCGACGAGGGAGCTCATCAAGAGACCGGCAACATTCAGATCGATTTCGGCCTCGACTCGCTGTTCGTTCAGGAAAATGTTGAACTGACCGAGGAAACGCAGGTCAAGATTCGCGACAACGTGGCAAAGCTGGTCGAGTTTACGAAGAACGCGCAGATGAATACGCGCGCCACCTCGCGCCGCCTGTGGTCCGAATCCGAAGAGAGTCTTCCGCAGAAGCTGATAGCACGTTTGCAAAAAGTGCAGTAAGCACAGGGGAACACAGAGTCTCGGATTTGCCCTGTGAGCCTCTATGCCCTCTGTGGTTCAACGACTTTATTTTGTTCTTCCACCCTCGACCTTGAGCGTCTCAGCAGCCGCGGCCTGAGCCGCCGCCAACCGCGCGGTTAGCACCCGGAACGGTGAGCAGGATACGTAGTTCAAACCGGTGCGATAGCAAAATTCGACAGACGACGGCTCGCCGCCGTGTTCTCCGCAGATTCCCACTTTCAGCGTAGGCCGTGTTTTCCGCCCGCGCTCGGTTGCCATCTTCACCAATTGTCCGACGCCTTCCTGATCTAGTGCTGCGAAGGGATCCTGCTTCAGAATGCCCTCGGCCAGATAGGTCGGGAGCACTTTGTTCACGTCGTCGCGCGAAAAGCCGAACGTAGTCTGCGTTAGATCGTTCGTACCGAACGAGAAAAACTCTGCCTCTTTGGCGATCTCATCGGCCACCAGCGCCGCGCGTGGCAACTCGATCATAGTGCCCACCATGTAGTCGACCTTCGTTCCCTTCTCTTTGAATACCTCATCAGCCACCCGACGCACGATGGCGGATTGGTTCGCCATTTCTTTCACGGTGGCCACCAGCGGAATCATGACCTCGGGAAGCACCTTGACGCCTTTCTTCGAAACCTCGACCGCCGCTTCAAAAATGGCGCGCGCCTGCATCTCCGTGATCTCGGGATATGTGATGCCGAGCCGGCATCCGCGATGTCCGAGCATGGGATTGAACTCGTGCAACTGCTCCACTCGGGCCAGGAGCGCGGACAAGAGCTTCTTCAGATCGCCGATACCTTTCGCGCCGTAGTCGGAATATCTCTTCACCAGCGCTTTCTTCTCCTTCGCGTCGGCATGCGCAAGAGTGGCAATTTCCACCATCAAGTCTTCGCGACGCGGCAGGAACTCGTGTAGCGGTGGATCTAGCGTACGGATCGTAACCGGCAAACCGTCCATCGCCTTGAAGACGCCCACAAAATCGGCGCGCTGCATGGGGAGTAGTTTCTTCAGCGCGGTGCGCCGGTCCTTCTCGTTATCCGCCAGAATCATGGCGCGCATGTGGGGAATTTTCTCTTCGCCGAAGAACATATGCTCGGTGCGGCAGAGTCCGATGCCCTCCGCTCCAAACGCCCGCGCCTGAATCGCATCGCGAGGAATGTCCGCGTTGGCACGGACTTTCATTTTGCGATACGGATCGGCCCACTGCATGAACTTCTGCAGTTCCGGATCGTCTGGAGAAGGATCCAGAGTACCCAGCTTTCCCTTGATCACTCGGCCTGTGGTGCCATCCAGCGAGATCCAGTCGCCTTCCTTGAACGTATGGCCCTTCACCCTCATCTCGCGAGCTTTTTCGTTCACGTCGATGTCGCCCGCTCCCGCGACGCAGCACTTTCCCATGCCGCGGGTCACGACCGCAGCGTGACTGGTCATGCCGCCGCGTGAAGTCAGAATGCCCTTCGCGACTTCCATGCCATGAATGTCTTCGGGAGTTGTCTCCGCGCGCACCAGAATCACCGGATTCTTTGTGGTGTCGTGCCCCGCCATCTTGACCGCTTCATCCGCGGTGAACACAATTCGCCCCACCGCCGCTCCCGGCGAGGCCGGCAATCCGGTCGCTAGCACTTCCACCTTCGTGCTCTTCTCGTCGAGACGCGGCACCAGGAAGTCATATAGTTGGTTCGGTTCGACGCGGAAAATCGCTTCTTCCTTCGTGATCAGTCCCTCTTCCACCATTTGAATCGCCACCCGCACTGCCGCCAGTCCCGTGCGCTTGCCGTTGCGGGTCTGCAGCATGTAGAGCTTGCCGTCCTGGATAGTGAACTCGAAATCCTGCATGTCCTTGTAGTGATTCTCCAGTCGTGTGGTGATTTCGCGAAGCTGGTTGTAGACGTCCGGCATGATTTTTTGGAGTTCGAGAATCGGCACCGGCGTGCGCACGCCCGAGACGACATCTTCGCCCTGGGCGTTCATCAAGAATTCGCCATAGAATTCTTTCGTGCCGATTGCGGGATTGCGCGTAAAACCCACGCCCGTGCCACTCGTATCGCCGAGATTGCCATACACCATTGCCTGTACATTCACCGCAGTGCCGAGCATGTCATCGATGTTATTGATCCGGCGATAGTGCTTGGCACGATCGTTCTGCCAGGAGCGGAACACCGCGTCGCGCGCCATCACCAATTGTTCGCGCGGATCCTGCGGGAAGTCGCGCTTGGCGTGCTTCTTGACGACCTTCTTGTACTCGGCGATCACTTCCTGCAGCGCCTTCGCGTCCAGATCGGTGTCGAGTTTGGTCTTCTTCTGCTTTTTCTTGGCGTCGAACACTTCATCGAACGCCGACTTCTCGATATCGAGCACGACGTTGCCGAACATCTGAATCAGCCGTCGGTAGGAGTCGGCGGCAAATCGCGGATTGTTGCTGCGCTTGGCCAGCGCTTCCACGCTAATGTCATTCAGCCCGAGGTTGAGAATCGTGTCCATCATCCCGGGCATGGAGAACTTCGCGCCTGAGCGCACGCTCACCAGCAGCGGATTCTCGCCCGTGCCCAGTTTCTGCCCCTGCAGCGCCTCCAATTTCGCCAGCGCTTCGTCCATCTGCCGGTCAACCTGTTTCGACGCGGCGCCGCTTCGCATGTACTCGCGGCAGGCCTCGGTCTGAATTGTGAATCCGGGAGGTACAGGGAGCCCGGCATTCGTCATCTCGGCCAGCCCCGCGCCCTTGCCGCCCAGAACGTCTTTCATCTTGCCGTTGCCGTCGGCCTTGCCGCCGCCGAAAAAGTAAACGTATTTGGTTGCGCTCTTCCTTGTTTCCTGCGCTTCAACTTCGGGGAGGGTAATCGTCGCCATATATGAGTCCTTTGTCTAGAGTCAGAATTCGTTAAGCTTTGATACGTCTGAACTCGGTGACTAACGGCTGCGTTCAAATACGCAGCCTTCACTTTTAAACCGCTCAGTCCCGGAGGGACGGCACAAGATCCTCACGCCTTCCCTTCCGTCACGATCTCGGAAAAATCCGCGATCGTGGAGAACTCTTTCAGCAAGGTCCGCAGCAATGCCAGCCGGTTCGCTCGCGCCCGCTGATCCTCGACCATCACCATCACCTTGTCGAAGAATCTGTCGACCGGCTCCCGAGCCGTAGAGAGCAGCAGCAATGCCTCCAGGTATTCTTTGCGGCTGCGATGTCCCTCAACACGTGCTCCCGTCCGTTCCATGTATGCCATTAACGTCTTTTCTTCATCGGCAGATTCCGGCAGATACTCAAATTGCGAAGCCGGCTCAATTCCTTTCTCCGCCGCTTGCTTCAGGATATTCCGCATGCGCTTGCAAGCCGCGCCAATCGCCTGGAACTCAGGCATGTGCAAAACCTGTTTCACCGCTTCGGCCCGCCGTACCGCATCGACTACATCTTCTGCGTCCGCTCCCAGCACGGCTTTCACCACATCATACGCATACCCGCACACGTCCTTCAGGTAGAACTCCAGCCGCTCACGGAAGAACGTCGTGACCAACTCGGACAATTTTTCGTCCTCAATAAACTTCTTTTCCGCTTCAGACCCCTGATATCCCGCCCGCGCGTCCCGCATGAGTTCGCCCAATCGCAACGGCAACTTCTTCTCCGCAATCACCTTCACGATCGCGTTGGCCTGCCGCCGGAGCGCAAACGGATCCTTCGATCCGCTTGGCACCAAGCCCAGCGCAAACATTCCTGCGATCGTGTCCGCCTTGTCGCCGATCGAAAGCACTGCACCCTCGATTGACCGCGGCACATCATCGTCCGTGGATTCTGGTTTGTAGTGATCGTAAACCGCGTCCGCAATCGCAAGCCGCGTCGCTTCGGGCAAAGTAGGATCCAGTTGCTGCACCCGCGCGTACAGCCCACCCACAATTCCCTGCAGCTCCGTAAATTCTTTCACCAGTTCGGTGGTCAAGTCAGTCTTCGACAGGCAAGCCGCCTTGTGGACTACGCCAGGCCGCACCGTAATCCCGCCCTGTTTGAGGATCTCGCTAAGCCAACTGCACAACCGCTGCACGCGCTGCGTCTTGTCGAAGTAACTGCCCAGATCTTTCTGAAAAGTCACATGCTTCAGTGATTCCAAGCGCTCCAGCAGCGATTTTTTCTGATCGGTCTCCCAGAAAAACCGCGCGTCCGTGAAGCGCGCCCGCAACACTCGCTCGTTTCCGTGACGGATCAATCCATGCGGATCGCTATCGGTATTGAGCACCGCTAGAAAATGTGGCGCTAGTTTACCGTCCACATCTTCCACCGCAAAATATTTCTGGTGATCGCGCATCACCGTCACCAGCACCTCTTCGGGCAAGGCAAGGAACTGCGGATCGAAACCGCCCAGAATTGCCGACGGAAATTCCGTCAGATTCACCACTGTGTCGAGCAGCGATTTGTCTTCGCGCCAGCGTGCGCCCGGAACGGTGCGCGTCGCCGCGTCGAGCGCTTTGCAAATCTGGTGCTCGCGCTCCTCAGGTTCCACGAGAACGCGCTCGGCCTCCAGAGCTTGCTTGTACTTGGAGGCCGAGGGAATCGTGGCATTTCGACCAAGGGTACGGTGTCCTTGTGATTCGCTACCAGCTCTGATACCCGCGAATTCGACCGATACAACCTCGCTGTCCAACAGGGCAACCAGCCAGCGGACGGGACGAACAAATCGCTCCGCGCCCTTGGCACGCCAATACATCGTTTTAGGCCAATTAATATTCGACAGTTCTCGTGGCAATTCTTCAGCCAGAATCTCCTCTGCTGATCTGCCTTTACGCTTGACCTTGGCTGCGACGTATTCGCCCTTGGGCGTAACTATCGTTCCGAGTTGCGACACATCAACGTTCAGTTTTTTTGCGAAAGCCTGACCAGCTGGAGTCGGAATACCGTCCTTGAAAGCAATCTTGAAAGACGGTCCCATTATTTCCTCTTCGGCATCCGGCTGTCGAGCGGCGATGTCGGGAGCAAACACGGCCAAACGACGCGGGGTCGAGGAGGTGTGCACTTTTCGCTCACCCGGCGCGTATAGCCGCTCCCGCACCAAAAGATCCAGCACTTCAATGCCAAGCTGATCACTTGCATCGTCAATCATCCGCGCCGGAATCTCTTCGCACCCGATTTCTATTAGGAAGTCTGGCATGATCAGTCTGTCCTTATGCGTATCTCGGTTTTTCTAGGTAATTCAAACCATCTTCCTTCGGAGCTGTTGCAAGTCTGTTATCCCTTTGATGTAGGTCAACGGCCTTATTCTCTTGAGCAGTGGTCTGCTGCCCGACCCAGGCCTTCGCAATTCCCACAGCCAATGCTCGCACGCGTGCGATCACCCCGACGCGCTCCGTCACTGAAATCGCCCCACGCGCATCGAGAATGTTGAACAGGTGCGAGCATTTCAAACAAAGATCGTAAGCCGGCAACAGAGGGAACCATCGCAAGTCCTGTGGCTCGCCATCAGGCCGAGGTTTTGCGAGGATCTTAAAGTTATCAATCAGCTTCTGACATTCTTGCTCGTAGAGGCTGAAAATTGTCCACGCACTCTGAACATCAGCCTGCTCGAAGTTATAAAAAGAAAACTGCAGCTCATCGGCCAGCCGCACGTCGCCATACTTCACCACGTGTCCAGACTCCGGACCGCGCGCCCATACGATGTCGTAGATCGAATCTACATCCTGCAGAAACGCGCCAATGCGCTCGAGGCCGTACGTCAGCTCAACCGAAATCGGAAACAGGTCTACGCCGCCACACTGCTGGAAATAGGTGAACTGCGTGATCTCCAGTCCATCGAGCATGACCTGCCAGCCCACGCCCCACGCGCTCAGCGTCGGCGCTTCCCAATTATCTTCTTCGAACTTGATGTCGTGCTGGCGCAGGTCAATCCCAATCGCGCCCAGAGACTCCAAATACAACTCCTGCACGTTCTCCGGCGGAGGCTTCAGGATGACCTGCAACTGCATGTGCTTGAACAGGCGGTTCGGATTCTCTCCATAACGCCCGTCCGCCGGACGCCGCGACGGCTGCACATACGCGACCTTATAAGGCTTCGGCCCCAGCACGCGCAGAAACGTCTCCGGCGCCATGGTCCCCGCCCCGACTTCAACATCGTAAGGCTGTTGCAGCACACATCCGCGCTCCGCCCAGAATGCCTGCAGGCGCAGGATGAGTTCCTGAAACGTCAGCGAGTTGGAGTTGGATGGATTCATGAACTGAAGCTGCTAGCTCCTGGCTGCTCGCTTCTACCGAGCCGAACCCGCGCCGCTACGAAGCGGTGGCAGAAGGAGCATCCTCACGGTTCCATGGAGTCCTGCAGGTTAATCAATGATTGTAACGGAAGCAGATGCGAACCGTCAGCTATCAGGCTGCCGGAGAGTGCCTGTGCGCTTCCCTCCTTCAGGATGGGGGAGAGCGCTTGATCCTCCCGCTTCACGGAACTCGGCACGTAATCTGAGCTCTATACGGACGCGGCCTCCCGTCCTGAAGAATCGGGCTGAAGTGCCACTTACCAATGGCTTGAGAACAAGCCTGATAAAGACGATGTTCTCCGTCGCCCGCAATCGACTCGATGATGTTTCCTTCCACGTCCACCGCAATCCAAACCGTAAAGGTGGATCCCGAGGGCGCCGTCCCAGGTGGAAATACAGGATCGACAATGTTCGAGGCCAGTTTCCGCACTTCCTCGTTCGTCAGCGGGGCGGGCGGACCGTAAGCCCGCGTGTCGAAGTGAAAATTAAGAACGGCTTCAGCCTGCACTGGAACCCCGTCATTCAAAACTGGCTTGAACGTCCATTTCATGATCTGCCGTCGTGCCGAAGTCATCAGCCCGCTCGATCGCGACGCTCAACGGAAAAACCTCGCGGACCTGTCCCGTCCGGTCCAGGGAGACATAGTAACTGGTCTCACCGGTGGCCTGACGATCTTCCAGCACCTGCGGCCAGATGATCTCTGTAGGTTGCAACGCTAAGGCCCGAAGTTCAGCTTCCGGCACAATCACGCTCCGAATCTGCTTTTCTCTGGGCGTCGGATCCGCGATCAAGAATCGCGCTTCGTCGTGACTCTGGAGTTCTCCCAGGGTGGCAACCCGTGCCTGCAGGCTGTCACCCGGATCGATGTGGTAAATCAGCATGCGGGCCACTCTCTTGTCTTTGAACTTTTGGTAATCCATAAAGTCGACGGAGTGCCCGGCGGCACGTACAGTCTCTGTGAGTCCATAACGACCCGTCATGCACATTTTGGAATTGGGTCCGAAGCACATTTTGCCCGACTCGTCGGAAGCGCCGTTCGCTTTGGTCATCACCTGGTCGCCCGGTCTGACCGCCTCAAGTACTGGCTTGGGGTCCGCCATCGCCGTGACCAGAGTTTGAATCCCAAGGGGGAAGTAGTCCTCCGAATCCTGTTCAAAGACCTTGTCTCCGTTCACGATGAACGTCTGGGAAAACTCCTTCGACTGGATCGTCCGCCTCCACTTGTCAGGAGCTACCCAGGACATTTCGACGTCGACATGCTCATCTGGATCTCCTCTTTCGGTGATTACCGCTTGCAAATAGAATGGGGTCCCGCCTTGCTCAGTTAGTGTCGCTTGGACCACCTGCGGCGGCAAGCCACTTTGACCAGTCGCAACGGCGGGCAGAGACTCCCAGCAACACCAGATGGATCGTAATCGCCCGAAGTTTTTTCATTGCGCCTCCGAAATGATACCGCTAACCGCTAGCTGGTGAATTTCTCCAGCATCCCCGCCGTTACCAGCTTTTTCTCAATATGCCGCTGCAATATTTGTATCAAGAATTTCCGCAGGTCGGCTCCTTGCGCCTTCGGCCACGGCTTCTCGGCGAAGCTCTCCACGGGAGCCCGGAACATCTGCGCCGCCAGCGTTCGCGATTCGCCGGAAATCTCGGACGATGCCAGGCGCTTGTCCTCGGGACACATCAGGCCATCGGCCAGCGCGTGAAAATAGGCGCGGCTGCCGTTCAGGCTGCGGCCGCAGACAATGCACTCCGTCAATTCAGGCAGGAAGCCGACCAGCCGCGTTAGCCACAATTCGAAATACGTGACTGGCATCCACACCTCCGGGCCCGTCAGCACATGCAGCACCGAAAGCGTCAGGCGGAAGATGGGGTCGTTGGCCTCGTGGTCGGGCAGCAGTTCGTCGAGCAATTCGGCGATGTGGCCCAGGCCTACCGCCCGCGCATAACTCACCTCCGAGGCCAGTGGAGATTCCAGCACCTCGCAAGCGTCAAGCCGCGCCAACTCCTGGCGCTCGCGGACGTCGTAAAACGCGCGCACGTAGGTCAGCGGCTCGAGAGCCCCGCCGAATCGCCGCTTCGACTTCTTGGCCGACCGCGCCACGCCATGGACTTTGCCTTCCGCGCGCGTGAACAGCGTAACCAGCAGATCGGCCTCGCGCAGCGGATAGCTGCGCAGCACAATCGCTTCAGACTCTCTCAGGGCCATGGGGTTCGAGGATTATGGCCTAATTCTAGTGGAATGCGCTTTCAGCGTCAGCTTGCAGCCTTGAAGACGCCGGCGGCGTTCTACACTCAAATTCATCTTTCGATATACTTTCAGAACCGTGAAAAGAATCGTTCCCGTACTTCTCGTGATCTTCATCGTCGTCACACTGGGCCGCGCCGAAGAGATCTCCTTCAGCCGCGTCGCGGTGCCCGACGCAAAAGGCCGACAAATCAACGCCGTCCTGACTTTTAGCGATGACCACAAGGCCGTCGAGGTGCACCCCGCCAAGGGCACCGCCGTCAGCATCCCGTACGGTGAGATCGACAAATTCTCGTACGAGTACACCAAGAAGCACCGCATTAACGAGGAATCAGTCTTTGCGGCCGCGGTGGGAGTGGGCGCGATTGTCATGTTGACCAAGTCGAAGAGTCACTGGCTCGAAATCGACTACCACGAGGGCGACATCCCTAAGTCCTTCGTCCTGCGCATGGACAAGCATGAGTACATCCGCATTCTCGACGCGGTGAAGGCCCATACCGGCAAAGACGCGGAGATCCTGGGAAACGCGGATAAGCGATAGGAAATGGGAGTTCAGAAAAATTCCAAGCCCTCTCGAAAGCAAAAAGCGCGCGCCCCTGCGAGGACGCGCGCCAAAGAGCTAAAAGCCAAGACCCAAAAGCTGTATTACCGCCCGAAGTACTTGGCATTGCGTTCGGTGAAAGCGTTCCACTTCTCCGGCAGATCGTCGAGGGCGAAGATGGCAGAAACCGGGCACACCGGAACGCAAGCACCGCAGTCAATACACTCTACCGGATCGATATACAGCAACTCCTCGGTCGCGTAAGCGGGCTCATCTTTCTTGGGATGAATGCAGTCCACCGGGCACGCATCCACACATGCAGTGTCTTTGGTGCCGATGCACGGCTCAGCAATCACGTAGGTCATAAGGGTCTCAATCTCCTGAGGGTCTCTGTTTCATTTTACTACCGCGGCGGTTTTGCGACCGGATATTCTAGCAAGAATACAGGCGCCCGGTACAGAGCATGTGCGTTCTGCCCTTTTGTAAGAACTGCACAGGGAGAAGACAGGCAGCGAGAGCGTCGTAGAGATTGAATCCAGGCAATCTTTGGGGAACAAAGAAAAACGGCTGGCAGCGCCATGCTGCCAGCCGTTCACTTTTCAAGCATACAGTACGTTATCGGTGCCCGCCGCCGTGGGATCCGCCACCACCGTGAGAGCCGCCTCCGCCGCGGACTGCACCGCCGCCGGCGTAAGCGCGTCCGGCATTGCCGCGGGCGTAGCCACCGGCGTATCCACGTCCGTAACCGCCGCGGGCGTAGCCACCGGCATAGCCGCGACCATAGCCCCCAACATAGCCGCGTCCGTAACCGCCGACGTAGCCGTGCCCGTAGTACCCCGCACGACCATAGTATCCACCATGGCCCCAGCCCCAGTGATACCACGGCCCGACCCCGATAAATGCTCCGCCGACAAACCACTGCGGACCGTAGAAGCCATAAGGCGCGCAGGCATAGGGATAATAGGAGTAGTAGCCGTACGAACATAGCGGCGGGCCGCTAGCGTAGCCCGGGCCAGGGTCGGCGTAGCCTTGATCATAACTTTGGTTGGCATAGCCCTGGTTTGCATTCTGGTTTGCATTCTGGTTGGAATAGCCTTGGTTTGCATCCTGGTTGGCATAGCCCTGGTCGTTTCCGACGCCAACTCCCGCTTCAACCTGGGCCTGCGAGTAAGCAAGCGGCACCATCAAGACTGCCAGCAACGCAACATATCTCAGATAACGCATTTATGAACCCCCTTGGCTCCAGGCCTCCGAAACTCTAATCGGGTGCCGGAAACCTTCTAAAGACTGTGGTTTTCGTGGGTTTCTATTACCTTTCCCACCGACCTCTTGTCTCTAGTTATTTGAACGCGGAACCAAGGGAAAAGTTGCTACCGGAGCAGTGGCTCATTTCAGCCATCCCGGCTAAATTCAACCACTTACGAGGGGACGGCAATCCGTACCGCGCGGGCAGCTTGCCTTGGCCGACACGCTATTTACGGCCAATAAATCCAGGTCTGAGCCGTAGCCTGGTCGTTGTTCGGGTAGCCGCCAGCCAGCAGCACGCTGCCGTCGCGAAGCCTCGTCTCCGTCATGAAATGACGCGAGTCGTTCATTTGGCCCGCCACCATGAGGAATTTCCCGCTTGGCGGATCGTAGACTTCTACTTCCTTGCTCCCGCCCGCAACCAGGAGCCGCCCGGAGGCAAGCTGCACCGCTTCATCGGGCAGCTTGAAGCGGCTGTCGTTCAAAGGCGCCGCGGCGGTGAACTTCCCCGTACGGGGATCGTAGATTTCCGCGCTGCTCATCGTTCCATGCCAGTCCCGTTCGTCGGAGCCGCCAGCTATCAGCACCCGTCCATCGGGCAGCAAACCTGCGGTATGTTTGTGACGCGGAGTATTCAGACTGCCGGTTTCGCTGAAGGTTCCGGTTTTAGGATCGTACAGCTCTGCACCAGCGATCAGCCCTCCACTGCCTCCCCCGGCAACAAGAACCCTCCCATCATTGAGCAAGGTCGCCGTGTGACCCGAGCGCGCTTGGTGCAGGGAGCCAGTCGGCTGAAATCGCAACGTGTCGGCACGAAAAATTTCTGCCGAAGCGATCGCGCCGTCGGGACTGTCATGATCTCCGCCGCCCGCCAGTAACACATTGCCGTCGGTCAGCAGAGTGGCGCTTGGCCGTGCGCGCCGGGTGGTCATATTGGCGATAACGGTGAACTTGCCAGTGGCCGGGTCATACAATTCAGCGGAGTCCGTCGTACCATGGCCGATCCAACCTCCGGCGATCAGCACCTTCCCGGACCGCAGTAGCACGGCAACCTGACCCACCCGCCCGATGCTCATCTCACCCGTCAGCTGAAACTTGCCCTTCGCCGGATCGTAGAGCTCGGCGGATTTGTAGAAATCCTGGTTGCGCCGCATGCCTCCGACAATTAATACCTTCCCATCCGGCAACAGCGTTGCGGTGTGGCCGGAGCGCGGCTCGAGCATCGCCGCAGCCGAAGCGAGTGAGCCCGCGGGATTCGTCGAGGGCAGTGAAGCACGGAATGCGGTGGCGGCCAAGGCGAAGCTGAAAATGATGCAAGCGACAACAAGCAGGTGGGATCGGTTCATGACATCCTCCTCAGAGGTCAGACGCGCTACAAGAACGCCAGTAAGCAAATCAATGCAAACAACTACGCTCTAATCAGTTCCTTCTTCTCGCTGGGTTCATACTCCACGATATAACCGGCGACCGCGCTGGCCGCTACTGTCAGCGGCGAAGCCAGATACATCTGTCCCGGCCCGCTGCGGCCGGGGAAATTTCTGTTCTGGGCGCTGATCACGATTTGATCTGGGCGCGTCGAAACTCCCGGCCCGGCATTGATGCACGCTCCGCAACTGGGCTCGATTACCTGCGCACCAGACTGGTGGAAAATGTCGACGTAGCCCTTGCGCAGGCAATACTCGCGCGTCTCCTGCGATCCGAACTGAATGTAGAATTTCACTGAATCGGCCACGCGCTTTCCCTGCTTGAGCGCATCGGCGAGCACGGCGGCGTACATATCCATATCTTCATTCTTTCCCGCAGTGCAGGTGCCACCGTAAGCAATCTCGACCGGCACGGGCGTGTTCAACTCGCGCACATATTTGCCGTTTCCGGGATCGCCCGGCGTGGCCACCATCGGCGTAATCTCGGCCGCGTCGAGTTCGATGACATGCGCGTACTGAGCGCCGGGATCGCTGTACAGCCCTTCGATCATCGCCTCGGCTTTCTTGCAATCCATGCCGCGCCGCTCGACCAGGAAGTCCACAGCCTTCTGGTCGGGCTCGACGATGCCGGTGAAGCCCCCAATTTCAGCCGCCATGTTCGTCATGGTGGCACGCTCGTCGACGCTCAACGCTTCAATTGCGTCGCCCGCATACTCCATGACCTTGGCCAGCGCCTTGCCGCTGCGCACGTAATCCGAGCTCAGAATCTTCAGAATGAAGTCTTTCGCGGTCACGTTCGAATGCTTCTTGCCACGAATCACGATCCTCACCGACTCGGGCACCTTCACCCGCACGTCTTTCGTGATCCACGAATTGAATACATCAGTGGTGCCGATGCCAAAGGCCACGCAGCCGATCGCGCCCACATGCGGCGTGTGCGAGTCGGAGCCGATATTCAACTGCCCCGGCAGCGCGTAGCTTTCGAGCACAATGGAGTGGCAGATGCCCTCCGATCCCTTGCGGTCGGTCAGTTCGCCATGCAGACGGATGCCCTGCTTCTTGGCGAAATCCTGCTGCTTGAGCTTGAGTTGTGTCGCGAGATCGAGCAGGCCGAGCTTCTTCTTCTCTTCGGAAATCACTTCGTCGAGAAACGTGAGGTGGTCACGGAAGAAAAGGATGCTCGACGGATCGTTGACTTTCGCGTCCTTGCCCACATAGCGTTCGAAGAAAATCGCCGCCATGGGCGTGACATACTCGTGACTGAAGCGCAGATCAGCCCGCGCAAATCCCGTATCGCCCGGCTTCACCGAAGGAACACCCACTTCTCCCTTCTCGTTGAGCATATGCCGCGCAAAAATCTTCTCCGCCAGCGTCATCGGGCGACCGGGCAAGGATTGTGTGGCCGCGGGCGACTCGCCCGCGCTCCCGATAGCCGGCAGAAACACTTTCCCCTGCATCCGCGCCACGTTGAACGGAAACAGTCCCCCGTACTCAATCACCTGCCGCGTAATCTCATCCTCGCCGGCAGTGAATTCACTGAGCGCGATCTCTTCCCCGCCGCGAATGCGATCGATGAGCGAAAAGTTCGTCGAAGTCAGCAGCCCCAAGTTCTGGCAATTCTGTTTGTAAATGCGCTCGATGTTCTCGGCAATCACCACACGAATGCCCGCGCACATTTCAGCGTAAGGAGACTGTTCGCGGCTCGACCCCTTGCCGCGCCGCTTGCCGCTTACCGCGCACACGAATCCGCCACGCTTCACGTGGCCACGGCCAATAGGCATCCCGCTGCCACATTTCAACCCGAGATAAGGAATCTCACCCAGCGTCTCGTCAAAATAAAAACAATAGTGCGCCGGGGTGATCTCGTCGGTCGAAATGTCGTCGCGCAGTTTTGGATTGTTGGCCGGATTCTTCGTATCCCAAGGCAGATCTTCGCCCGCAAGCTGCCGCCGGATCAGTTCCGGATCTTCGGTAAGAAAAAGAATGCGTCCCTGCAGCCGAACTTTGTCCGGCCGCTTTTCGATTTTGCGTTCCAAGAATGAGTTGATCACGGTGAACCTGAAGTGTGCCTGAATTGGCCACCGCCCGGAGCGGAGCGGGCCGGCGTGCCCACAGGTTTATTGTAACAAGGCGAGCGTGGCGAGGAGCAGGATCTGGCCGGGACATCGCGAGCGAGCCGCAGCCTGCAGACCAGCTCTAGTGGTGAGCGTGCGCGGCCTTGTCAAATTTCTCTCCTGCGGGTATCGCTAACGCCAGGCGGTTCTCCTTCGGCGCTAGAGGACAGGTGGCATAGGGCGTTACCGCGCACGGAGGATTGTAGGCGCGATTGAAATCGAGCACGACATGCCCATCGACGATGGGTCCGGTGTCGAGAAAACGGCCGCCGGGATAGGTATCGTTCTTCGCAGTCAGGTCGTTGAACACGAAGAATAGCCCAGTCTTGGCATCGCCACCTAAGGCAATCAGCTTCAACTGTTCACCCTTCACCTCGAACACCACGACTCCCGGAACCGGCTGCGCCGTGACGTCCCCCAGCACATTGGGAATTTCAACCATCTTCTTGCCGTCAGCGGGAAGCCAGGTCGCGGTAACGCGGTAATTCATGTCGAGAGGAAAAAAGACCATCCCCTGGAAATTGCGCGCCGCTTCACTGTCTGTGTCAAGCACGCGAATTCCCACCCGTTCGCCGCGCACGATCACGTGAAAGCGCAACGTCCCCATTTCGACGCGCGTGACGTGCTCAGAAGTATCGGGATCAAGCTTGGCTGTGCTGACCAGCTTGCCGGCAATCGTTGCCTTCGCATCGGGCAGCAGTTTGAGCGTAACCTCTTTCCCGTTCAGATCAAACTCGCCCGCGTGGGGCTGACCCTTGGGAAACACAATCGTGTTGGACGCATCGCTGCCGAACGCATTCACCTCCGGCTTAAGCCAGAACAGACCAGCCAGCGACAGCCAGTTCTCCTTTAAATCGGCGGTCTGCTCGGCCTTCCACTTCTCAAAGGACTGCACATAAGCGGCGTCGGGCGCCTCAGGTTTGGCCGCGCCCATCACGAGCACGGCAGACTCTAGCAGAATCAGCGCGACCGCCAATGGGAATTTAATGCTCCGATTCATCTTGTCGTTTGTCCTCCGCATCCTCTGCGGCTTTGGTTATCGCTTGTATTCGCTCGGCTCAGGCAGTGGAGCCAGACCTCGTCCCGCGAAGATCTCCTTGAACTCGTACAGCAGCGCATCGTGCACTAGGCCGTTCGATGCCAGGGTCTCGCGGCTGTCGAGCTCAAACGGAGAGCCATCGAAGCGGCTGACCTTGCCGCCAGCCTCTTCCACGATGAGCACCCCCGCAGCCGTGTCCCACGGATTGAGATTGAATTCCCAGAAGCCGTCGAAGCGCCCGCTCGCCACGTTACACAAATCGAGCGCAGCCGATCCCGCACGCCGCACTCCATGAGTACGCAGCGTGATCTGATGATAGAAATGAATATTCGGATTCTTGTGCCGCTTATGGCTGGGGAAACCTGTCGCCACCAGGCATTCCTTCAATTGCGTGGCCTTGGAAACGTGGATCGGCTTGCCGTTAAGATGCGCGCCTCTTCCCTGCTCGGCTGAAAACAATTCGTCGCGCGTCGGATCGTAAACAACTCCTGCGATCCGTCGCGCCTGCTCCGATCCGCGATGCTCCACAGCCATGGACACGCCGAACACCGGATATCCGTGGGCAAAATTTGTTGTGCCGTCGAGCGGATCGACGTACCAGCGATACTCGCTGCCCTGATCGTTCAGCCCCTGTTCTTCGCCCAGAACGTCATGCGATGGAAACTGCTGGCTGATGCGCTCGCGGATTAGAGCCTCCGAAGCCCGGTCTGCCGCCGTCACCAGATCGGCATCGCCCTTGTACTCAATCTTCAATCCCTGATGGAAATAGGGCAGCAGCAGCGCGCCCGCCTCGCGAGCGATTGCCGACACGGCCGGAAGGAAGCTTTCGTTAGGAGAGTTAGTCACAGGTTTGAGTCATAGGTCTTCGGCCTTGGGTATTCGGTCTTTAGGTCTCTTGAGGCCTCGGGCATCCTAAGCCTACCACCCAAGACCCAACACCTAAGCCCCAGCCGACTCACTTCCGCTTTCCGCTATCTTCCGCGATATACATAATCTCATGCTTGAAAATGAACAGATTGGGGGCGCCCTCACGCGTTAACCGCACCATGTTCTTATCGTAATATTCGATCCACCCCCGGACGATCTGGCCGTCCATCAGCTTGACCGAGACGGGCCGTTGCTTCTCCCCCAGCGCCTTGAGGAAAGCTGCCTCTTCGAACGTATCTTCTGGAGGAGGCGTACGGCTGTGCTTGGCGGCATTGGGATTCCCTTGCGGAGCGCGGAACGACATGCAGGCATTGTACACAAAGCACTCGGGCCGAAGGGATTCGCAAAGCTGAGAAGCGACGCGCAACCGGAGTACAATGCCTGAAAAGCTTCACTCTCCCGGCAGGAGGCGCCCCGTGAAGAAATCTGTTTTGCTTTCACTCCCTTTGCTGCTTGGACTGCTAGTCACGCCGGCAATTCCGCAAGGCACTGGTCATCATTTTCCAACTCCTCCTGAGCCTCTTGATACCGCGACCAGCGAGAAAGCGCCGGCCACTTCCTCCAGGCGCGTCGATCTCGCGCAACTGCAGAGAGAAGCCGAAGACCTGGCGCGAACGGCGCAAACCATTCCCTCCGACGTAGCCAGCGTCCGCAAAGGCATGCTGCCCAAGGACGTGATTGAGAAACTGAAGCAGATCGAAAAGCTCTCGAAGCGCCTGCGGACTGAACTAAACCCGTGAGCGCTCACTTCATCTGAAGCGCGGGACCCCGTTAAAACAAATGCCACCAGCCTGTTCCAACTGGTGGCATCTGGTAAAACGCGGTTCGCTAGAAGGTGATCTTCAGTGCGAATTCCGTGACCCTGGGCGAGGCCAGGCCAAACACGCCCGTGCCGGCACCCACGCGGAACAGGTCACTTTCGAGGCTGCTCTCCCCGGGCTGCAGGGTGGTGTGCGTGCTGTTAATAGAACCGGTGTTCGAGGTCAGCCACGGGCTCATCACACTGGGAGGCTGGTTAAAGTTTGAGAAGTTGAAGACGTTGTAGAAGGCAACGCTGGGTTCGATCGTAAATCGTTCCCCGAACTTGTGCGGCCAAGCCACCTTGACGTCCAGGTCCTTAGTCCACGGAAACAACAACTGATCGGCAGGAACTGGACTCACCTGAGGAGCAACCGCGCCGATCTGCGCCAGTTGGGCCGCCGAAAACAGATTGTTGGTGATCAGCACCAGTCCTGCCAGCGTGGGCTGACCCGCAATCGTGGTGTTGTATTTGCTGATAGCCTCATTCATCGATGTGACGCTGACTTCGCGACCGAATGAACCGTTCTTGGTACCCGGCAACGGCTGGCTGTAAGCGCCGCCTCCAGTGAAATCGGTTTGAAAAATCTGACCGCCGCTTCCGTTGCTTCCGACGATAGCCGGACTCGAGAGCGGACTATAAAAGTGACCGATTATCCCCAGGCGGAAACCGAAAGGTACATCGAAGTTGCCACCAAACGAGACTTGATGTGTCCGATCCAGCAACGACGGCCCCATGAACCGCAGCGGGTTGTTGTTGTCCGCAGCCTGAAGCACGAAGTCCTGGTCGTTAGCACCCACCGGATTGGAGGGCGCAGTATTACCGGCGAAAGCTACGGGATTCACGAAACGGGAGAGCGAATAGGACAGCTGGAAATTGGCTGCCCTGACTCCTCGCATCGGGTTGGCCATGTTCTGCACGAGCTTCATCTGCAGCGCGTTATAAACGGAACGGCTGACGGGCTGCAAGAATTCTGCGGTCCCGTAGTTCCCGTTCCTTCCAGTGAAAGCGCACGGGTATCGTAGCCTCGTGCTCCCTTTGGTCAGTGGATTCGGGGCATCCATGCAACTGCTACCCGTATCTTCGGCAGAGCCCAAACCAAAGGCAGTGAAGTTGGAGATCGTTGCGCCAATATTGGCCTGACCATTGTTCAAGCCCGGACACGAGGTTATCGCACCCTGCAGCGAACTTGCTCCGCAAGCGGTGATGGTATTTTGAATGGCCTGCTGCGCGGACGAAAGGCTAAAGTAGCGAGGATCGCCTACGTCATTCGCGTCTATGCCGAGAAGCGCATGAGTCTCCACATTGCGCAGGAAGTCCAGGCTTAACACCATGCCGTGGCGGATTTCATGCTGAATTCCGATGTTCATCTGCAGCGAACGCGGTGTGCGATAGTTCGGGGCGAACAGACCCAGAGGAAGATTGATGCCCGCCGCCATAAGGGCGCCGACATACGCTCCGTTCGGAGACGACAAAGTAAACGGATAAGCTGCCTTCAGCGAATTCTCCAGGGCTACTATGTTTTGGGCGGCCTGGAATATCGGAAGCGGGACTCCGGAGCTGTCGACGCAGTTTGAACTGGGATTGTTAAGCGCGCCGCCGGGTGTGGTGATGGCCTGCGACTGGCTATTAAGACAAGCAGACGGCGCGTACAAGAAAGCTCCATTCTGCAGACGCAGCGGACGATCGAACAGGACATTGTTGTAAATCACGTTCTCGTAGAACAGGCCCGCACCGGCACGCACCACTGTTTTTCCGTTCTTTGAGGGATCCCAGGCAAGACCCAATTGCGGAGCAAAGTTCGAATTAGGCTGGCGCACCTGATTCCCCATTCCCGGGAAAGCGCTATTGATGGCTGCAATGGCGGGCAAGTCGCTGTCGGTGCGACCCGTGTCCCGCACCCAGCGCAAGCCGGGGGAGAGGGTGATGTTGGGACGAATCTTCCAGGAATCCCCGACATACAGCCCCAGGCGGTTGTCCGGGCCCAATCCTCCGGCCGGAAATCCGAGAGCTGATTTTTCGGTGGAGAAGCCTTGGCCGTTGCTGATGATGGCCTGCACCATTTCGTAGTCCAGCGGGTTCGATACGGTTGAGCCGTCCGGCCCAAGCGGGCACTTGGACGCATTCCCGCCCGCGCAACCCGGATAAAGCATTCCATTGCCGAACACGTTCGGGGTTGTTCCATAGAAGTCAGCGAAACCGCCGCTCTGGATGCGGTTCCAACCCGCGCCGAAGCGCACAAGGTGCTTTCCAACGGCTTTGCTGCCGTCATACTTCAGTTGAAGGTCGGACTGCGGCGTGCTTTGCGGAGCCAGAGAGTTTGGCCCCACGGTAAAACTGTTGATATTGATGCTGACCGGATAATTCGCAAAAGGAAGGTTCGTGCCGATCGTGGCGTCCACGATCTGGTTCTGGAACTTCAGGTAGGACACGCGGATGCTGTGAGCGATGCTGCCAGTATTGAAGTCGGCGCCAAACATCGCGTTCCGCGCAATGTCCCGATTGTTATAGACCTGGAAACTGCCGGGAAAAAATGTTGCGTCGGTGGAATTCTTGAAATAGGTTACGCGGCCGAACAGACGTTCCGTCTTGTTCAACTGATAATCCAGCCGGCCCAGAGCCTCATTGTCGGTGAAGGGAGCGGGGAAGAAACCGGAGTAGGAAGAGAACGGAGCCGACTCCAGGACGGGAGTGCGAAGGTGCTGAAAGGTACGCTCCCCATCGCCGAAGAAAAATAGTTTGTCTTTGAGAACCGGCCCGCCCAAGCTGGTCCCTTCCTGGTTGCGCTGGAAATATGGCGAGGGCAGCGATGCCGCATGCGGCAGGCTGGCGGAACCGATCCCGTGGTCGCGGAAAATGCCAAAAGCCTCTCCGTGGTAGGAATTGGTCCCCGATTTCGTGACCACGTTGACCGCACCCGAAGAAGTCAATTCATTGGAAAGATCAAGGTTCGACTGGGCGATGGAGAATTCCTGAATGGCACTGGCGGGAATGTCTTCGGTCGTAGTGCCGACGGTTTCGTCGCTCACGTCAACGCCGTCCACTTCGATGCGTGCGGAGCGCCCGAAGCGGCCCCCAAACGAGATCGAAGAATAGCCCACCTTAGTGGGATCAAAGTTAGTCCCGTCCTGAATCTGCACACCCGGCTCAAGCTGGGCGAGGTCCAGGAAGTTGCGCCCGTTGACCGGCAAATTCTCGATCTGGTTGGCGTTCAAAATACCTTGTACGGTGGCTTGCTCGGTGTTCAGGGCCATGGCCGCTCCCGGAACCAGCCCCTGCCCCGGCTCCAGCCTCACGTTGCCCGAAGAGACCACTCCCACGTGCGCCGCTATCGAAAACTCAGCCGTCTTGAATCCTTTGGCCTCGATGCCCACTGTGTAGTCTCCCGGCTGGAGAGGCCCCGATAGATACATCCCGTCAGAAGAAGTCACGACCTGAATCACCCGGGCGGTAGCCCTATCTGTAATGATGACCTTTGCGCCGGCAAGCACCGCGCCCGCTTGATCGCTCACGATTCCCCTGATGGCACCAGTGCTAAGGGTCGCCTGTGCCGGCAACATCACGGTCGTGCAAAGACTCACCAAAACCAGCAGGCCAAGTCGCCTGCTTGGGGTGCAATTGAGGTTCAGCATGTCCACCTTTCTTACTTTCATCATTTTCACTTCCAGATAAACACATCCGGATGCTTCGTGGCAAAGCCTGCCCGACTGTTCCATCGAAGCTGCTTCAGGCTGTAATGCTTGCACTCGCTTCAAAATTCAGACTTCACGGTGTAGTAACCGGCGCGGTGGCGGACACGATAGCCGGTAGCCCCCGGCACACTCGCCACTTTGACTTCGATGCGGCGGAACTCCGAGAACGATGTGCGCTGCGACGGATAATAAGCCAACAAATACTGCGTCCGTAGCTCGTCGCTGATTTTGCGAAACGCGTCATCCAGATCCCCCGTCGAGGTCGCGTAATAATACTTGCCGCCTGTATCGTCTGAGAGTTGGATCAGCGCATGCTCGCCGCCGGTTTCGCGTCCGGCGCTGCTCTCGATAGGAACAATGATGATGGAGTAAACAATTGCTTCCGCTTCTTCCGCGGCGCGCACCGCTTGTTTGTAGTCGAACTTGCTGATCGTGTCGCCGCCGTCGGTGATCAGGACGATGACTTTTCGTCCCTTACGAGGGTCCAGAGCGCGCGAGGCCAGACAAATTGCGTCGTAGAGCGCGGTGGCGGCGCCGACGCGAATATGGTCAATGGCCTCGTCGATGCGCCTGAGATCCGAAGTATATCCGCGAGTGGATTCGTATACGACTTCGCTGAAACCGTATACGGAGAGTGCATCGACGGGGCGCAGGATGGCATGCGCGAAGCGTTTGGCTGAGGCCTGCTCGAGCGGCAAGTCGTGACGCGTGCTTAGACTCGTGTCGATGGCGAGTGCGATCGAAAGGGGCACCGCGGATTCCTTGTCGAAGACAGCGATTTTCTGCTCGTGATCGTCTTCCTTGAGAACAAAATTCTCCTTCGTGAGCCCGCCGATGGGAGCGCCACGCGCGTCGGTCACCGTCACGAATACATTAATCAGGTTGACGTCGACCCGCAGAGTGGTTGTCGGTTCGGACTGCCGTTCGGAGTGACCCGGATTTTGCCGGGCGGGGTTTTGCTGGGCCGTTGTCACCTGCGCCCAGAGGCCACAGATCGGAACGAGCAAGCCGATTAGGAGCAGGATCGTGGCGGGTTTTCTCATCGAGTGCTGGAATTATACCGTTGCCAAGGCGACGGCTCTCGCCGACTAAAAGCTCTTGCCCGCGAAGGTCGCAAAAACGATCACGAAGATCGCGAAGCTGCTGAGTTCCTCTTTGCCTGCTTTGCGGCTCTTCTCCCCGAATTCCGCGGTTAAGGATTTTCCGCTCTTCTGGAAGCGGAGCAGCTCTAAGCCGCGTGCAGTTAGATGCGACTATCGGTGCTGGGACTGCCTCTGCCTCAGGAATTTGCACGCGGAATTTCTGCTGGAAAGGGCTCTCCATCGGCCCACACCGCGCCGTCTTCGAAATACTCCTTTTTCCAGATGGGTACCGTGCGCTTGAGTGTGTCGATAAGCCATCGGCAGGCGTCAAACGCGGCCGCGCGATGCGCCGACGCCACCGCGATCAACACGCTGGTCTCACCGATTTCAAGCCGACCGAGCCGGTGGATGATGGCAACGTCGCGAATCTGGAAGCGCTGCACCGCCTGATCGGCCAACGACTCCATCTGCTCCAGCG
>Ga0182024_10005866_pt1 | contig 27246 bp, 19 predicted proteins | sample P32metaG_FD_120480 | JGI IMG/M metagenome (GOLD analysis project Ga0182024, IMG submission 120480) | Permafrost microbial communities from Stordalen Mire, Sweden - P3-2 metaG (Illumina Assembly) | ecosystem: Environmental > Terrestrial > Soil > Wetlands > Permafrost | place: Sweden: Stordalen...
GCCGCAGTTGCGGGTGCTGGGGCTTTTGTCTCGACAGCCGGGAGCGTCGGTTTCGGATGTAGGCATACACCTGGACGTGACAACACCTACGGCATCCGCTCTGGTCGACCGTATGGTAAAAAAGAGTCTGGTTCAACGCAAGGAAGATCCCAGCGAGCGACGCCGAGTGATCCTGACGCTGACTGCGGCAGGCAAAGATTTACTGGAAGATTCAAGAGCGCGGGCACAGTCACTTGTTGCCCATTTGCTTGCCCTCGAGACCCCTGAGCAATTGAACAAAATCAGTGAAGGATTGTCCCTTCTCGCAGACGCCGCCCAAGCTTTTCAAACCAGCAAGAAATCATAATTCAACAGGCAGAGCAAAATGTTCCACCCAGAACAGGATTCAACAAAAATGAAGGCAATAACCACTGAAGGATCGGAGACCGAAAGCAAAGTGTCTGACGAACCGAAAACCATTGTTGTACGCAAAGGGTCGAAAGCTGCGACCTTGATAGCACTGGTGGTGCTGGGCGCCATCACCGCGGTGGGAGGCTACGTGTTGATGCACTCCAGCCAGACAAAAGACAGCGGTGCGGCAAAAAGGGATAAAGCGCCGCCTGTAACTGTGGCGCAGGCAGTATCGCAAAATGTGCCAATCGAAGTGCGCACCATCGGCAATGTGCTGTCTTATTCCGTAGTCAATGTCGTGCCGCAGGTGAGCGGACAGTTGACAAAGGTGACGTTCACACAAGGACAAGTGGTGAAGAAAGGCGATCTGCTTTATCAGATCGATCCGCGTCCCTATCAAGCCGCTCTGCAGCAGGCGCAGGGCAACGTGGCCAAGGATGTCGCTCTCGTCAACGCCGCCAGAGCTAACCTGGCTAAAGATACGGCTCAAGTTGGGCTGCTTCAGGCCACGGTCGGCAAAGATGTCGCCGCGGCATCATACGCCAAAGATGAGATGAAACGCTACGCGTCGCTGGTCAATCAGGGAGCCGTCTCTCATGAACAGAGTGAGCAGATGACAACCAACGCGGCCACCTCAGAACAGCAAATCGAAGCGGACAAAAAAGCAGTTGAAAATGCACAGCAAGTTCTCAACGCAGACAAAGCGGCGATCGCCACCGCCCAGGGAACACTGGAAGCCGACCGAGCCGCAGCCAGCAACGCCTCGATCCAGCTGGGATGGACGGAGATTCGTTCTCCTCTCGACGGACGCACTGGCAGCCTCAATGTTTACGAAGGCAACGTCGTTCAAGCCAACCAAACTACACCGCTGGTGACGATCGATCAGGTGCAGCCGATCTACATTCAATTTACGCTGCCGGAGCAAAATCTCGACCAGATTCGCCGAGCAATCACCGACAAGACCTTGAAAGTTGCAGCTTCGATTGAAGGACAAAAAGCGGACAGCGTCGAAGGGACCGTCTCATTCCTGCAAAACACCGTTGATACTACTAGCGGTACCGTTTCCATGAGAGCGACTTTCGCCAACACTCGCAAAAAATTGTTTCCCGGTCAGTTCGTCGATGTGGTCGTCACTATGCCGTCGGACGGCGCTACGGTCGTCGTGCCCGCTACAGCGCTGCAGACCAGCCAGCAGGGCAACTCGGTTTACGTGGTCCAGGCTGACAATACGGTCAAATTTGTCACCGTCGATCTGAAGAGAACTTATGGAAACCTGGCGGCGATCGGAAAAGGACTGAATCCAGGCGACATCGTTGTCACCGATGGGCAGTTGCAGCTCAATCCCGGTATGAAGGTTTCGGTCCAGCGTAATTCGTCGGGCATGGCGCCGCAGCAGAATGCCGGTGCGCCTCCGAGCGAGTCGCAGTAACGATTCGCGGGTAGAACCACCGTGAATATTTCCAAGCTTTTTATCGAACGCCCAGTGATGACGACATTGCTTATGGCGGCGTTCCTCATTTTTGGCACTGTGGCATATTTCTCTTTGCCCGTGAACGATCTGCCCACAGTAGATTTTCCTACTATCTCCGTTTCGGCCAACTTGCCCGGGGCCAACGCCGAGACCATGGCAGCGGCGGTGGCAACACCTCTGGAGAAACAGTTCGGCAACATCTCCGGCGTCGAGGAGATGAGCTCGACGAGCGCTATGGGCACCACTTCCATTACCCTGCAGTTCAACTTGAACAGATCGATCGATGGTGCAGCAGAAGATGTGCAAGCGGCCGTAGTTTCTGCCAGAGCTTTCCTGCCTTCGAACATGCCGACGCCACCGACTCTGAAAAAGGTCAATCCGGCAGACTCGCCGATTCTGTTTCTCAATCTGTCATCTGACACACTGCCACTATATACGGTGGATGAGTATGCAGAAAACATAATCGCATCGCGTATTTCAATGGTTGACGGTGTGGCACAGGTGCAAGTATACGGCTCGCAAATCTACGCGCCTCACGTTCAAGTCGATCCGCGTAAACTGGCCTCGTACGGCATCGGCATCGATGAAGTGGCGTCGGCGGTGCAAAACGGCAACGTCAATTTGCCGACCGGCACTCTTTATGGGCCTCGCACCGCATATAACATCACCGCCAACGGCCAGCTGTTCGATGCGGCTGCCTTTCGTCCATTGGTGGTTACCTACAGAAACGGAGCTCCTGTCAGGCTGAAAGACATCGGCGAGGTGATCGACAGCGTGCAGACCGATAAGGTGGCCAGCTGGTACAACGGCAAGCGAGCGGTAGTGCTTTCCGTTTTGCGCCAACCGGGCACCAACACGATTCAAATCGTCGACGACATTAAAAAGTTGCTTCCCACATTCAGAGCGATCTGCCCAGGCGCGGTGAAACTCAATGTCATGTACGACCGATCGTTGATGATCCGGCGTTCGGTAGACGATGTTAAACGAACGTTGTTGCTCACCATAACACTGGTGGTGATCGTTATCTATCTGTTTCTGGGCAACCCTTCCACGACAATTATCGCCAGCATCTCGCTGCCCATCTCGTTGATCGGCACCTTCGCGGCGATGAAGATGTTCAATTTCACTTTAAACAATATTTCGTTGATGGCGCTGACGCTTTGCGTCGGTTTTGTCATCGATGACGCGATCGTCGTGCTGGAAAACATAGTCAGACACGTGGAGATGGGCGAATCGCCACGAGAGGCCTCTCTGAACGGGTCGCGAGAAATCGGATTTACCGTCGTCTCGATGACGATCTCATTGATCGCCGTGTTCATTCCGGTTCTCTTGATGGGGGGCATTGTCGGCCGGCTCTTTTTCGAGTTTGGTGCCACCATGAGCGTTGCCATTTTGATATCCGGTTTCGTTTCTTTGACCTTGACGCCAATGCTGTGCAGCAGATTCTTGAGAGTGCACGGCAGCGGCAAAGACAAACGACCGAACCTCTCTGAACGAGTTTTCATGCGGGTCGAGCATCTTTACGATCGATCGTTGCAAGTGGCGCTCGATCATAAAATAGTCGTTTGTGCGGCGTTCGTGTTCATGGTGATCATCACCGGAATCCTGGTCGATAAAGTGCCGAAAGGCTTCATGCCCACCGAAGACATAGGTCAGATACAGGGAACGACCGAAGCGGCGCAGGGCATCTCATTTGATGAGATGAAGATTCACCAGAAACAAGTGGCTGCCATAGTGCAGAAGGTGCTCGACGCCAAGAACAGCTACCTCGATGGATTCATGTCTAGCGTCGGTGCCGGAGGCGCCAGTTCTTCAAACAATCAGGGCCGCTTGATGTTGTTCTTGAAGCCGGCCAGTGAAAGAACAATGAGCGCCGACCAGATCATTCAAGATCTGCGCAAGAAAACCGCGAAAATACCGGGGATAAAACTTTATCTCCAGCTGCCGCCATCGATCAGAATCGGCGGCATGAACACGAAAAGCACTTATCAATTTACTTTGTCCGGCATGGGCAGCGACGCCTCCCAGTTGTATGACGCATCCAACAAGCTGATGGAGAAGATGAAAGGCATGCCGGAGTTGCAAGATGTGAACAGCGATCTGCAAATCAAAAATCTCCAGCTGAACGTGACGATCGACAGGGAGAAGCTGGCCACTCTCGGCGTCACTATGCAACAAGTGCAAGATGCGCTTAACAGCGCCTACTCGGAGCGCCAGGTTTCGGTGATCTACACGGCGACCAATCAATACTGGGTGATTCTGGAAGTGTTGCCGCAATATTACAGAGATCCATCGATGCTGGGGTGGCTGAGGATTCGCGCCGGCAATGGCGATCTGATTCCATTGAGCACGGTGGCCACAATACAACGAGGAGCCGGTCCGCAACAGATCAATCACCTCGGTCAGTTTCCATCCGTCACCTTGTCGTTCAATCTGAAACCAGGTGTAGCGCTCAGCGATGCCGTCAAGAAGATCGAAGCGCTTGCCCGACAAACGGTGCCGCCTGACGTTAACTGCACCTTCCAGGGAACTGCCAAAGCATTTCAAAGCTCACTGCAAAACTTGGGTGCGCTGCTTCTGATTGCGGTGCTCGTCATTTACATCGTCCTGGGAATTTTATACGAAAGTTTTATTCATCCGCTGACGATTCTGTCCGGGCTGCCATCGGCAGGATTGGGGGCTTTGCTGATTCTGCTTTTGTTCAATTTGCAGTTGGACATTTATGGTTTTCTCGGGCTTGTCCTGTTGATTGGCATCGTTAAAAAAAACGCGATCATGATGATCGACTTCGCAGTGGAATGGCAGCACTCTCACGATTGCACAGCAGAAGAGTCGATCTACAAGGCTTGTATCATCAGGTTCAGACCGATCATGATGACGACGATGTGCGCGATTCTCGGCAGCTTGCCGATTGCCATCTGCTTTGGTGGCGCCTCGCAAGCCAGGCAACCGCTCGGACTGACAATTGTCGGAGGATTACTGGTATCACAGTTGGTGACACTCTACATCACCCCAGTATTCTATATTTATCTGGACCGGTTCCAGACCAAGCTAATTAAGAAGAAGCGGCGGCTCAAGTCCGCATACGAAGGAGTCGCATGAACATCGCCAAAATCTTCATCGCCAGACCAGTAATGACGACGCTTGTGATGTTCGCCATTCTCTTGTTCGGCGCCATCGGCTATCAATCTCTGCCAATCAGCAATCTGCCTAACGTAGACTTTCCCACCATCCAGGTCACCAGCCAGCTTCCTGGCGCCAGCGCCGAGACGATGGCTTCGGCAGTTTCGATACCTTTAGAGAAACAGTTCGCCACCATTGCCGGTTTGGACCAGATGACGTCGACCAGCACTTTAGGGCAATCTCAAATCACGCTGCAGTTTGACACGTCGCGCAACATGGATGGTGCAGCGCTCGACGTGCAAGCTTCGATCACCGCTGCCTCAAAGCAACTGCCGCCGCAGATGACGACTCCACCGACATTTGCCAAAGTCAATCCGGCAGCGCAGCCGGTAATCTACATCGCGGTCAGCTCCGACACGATGCCGATGAAGGACGTCGACTACTACGCCGAAACGCTGATCGCCCAGCGCATCGCTCGCATCAGCGGCGTGGCGCAGGTGCAGGTTAACGGCTCGCAAACGTATGCCGTGCGCGTTCAAGTCAATCCGCAACGGCTGGCAGCATACGGGCTGGGCATCGACGATGTGCAAACGGCAGTGGCCGCCGCCAATCAGAACCAACCTACCGGCACCCTCTGGGGCGCGCAAGAAGCGTTCACGATCGAATCAAACGGGCAACTGCTCGACGCCGCCGCGTACAAGCCGGTGATCATCGCCTACCACGCCGGCAACCCAGTGCGTTTGAGCGATGTAGCAGATGTAATCGACAGCGTGCAAAACGACAAGGAAGCCGCCTGGTATAACCACAAACCATCTGTGGTGCTGGCAGTTTTAAGGCAGCCCGGCGCCAATACGATTCAGGTGGTGAACGACATCAAGAAACTGATGCCGACATTCCAGGGGTTGGTGCCACCGTCGGTCACTCTCAATATCTTGTACGATTCATCGACCGCGATTCGGGCCTCGGTTGATGACGTGCAGTTTACACTGCTGCTCACCGTAGCCCTGGTGGTGCTGGTGATCTTTCTCTTTCTGGGAAACCTATCGGCAACGCTGATCCCCAGTTTGGCATTGCCAATTTCCATCGTCGGTACATTTGCCGCCATGCACCTGTTGGGTTTCAGCTTGAATAACCTATCGCTAATGGCTCTCTCGCTGTCGGTCGGATTCGTTGTAGACGACGCTATCGTCATGTTGGAAAACATAGTCAGGCACCTGGAAATGGGCAAGCCAGCAATGCAGGCTGCCTATGATGGATCGGCTGAGATTGGATTTACGATCTTGAGCATGACACTGTCACTGGTGGCAGTGTTTATTCCAGTTTTGCTCCTGCCTGGCATAGTGGGAAAGTTGTTCAATGAGTTCGCCGTGACGATCAGTGTCGCCATTTTGATCTCGGGGTTCATTTCCCTCAGCTTCACGCCGATGTTGTGCAGCCGTTTCCTCCGTCCCACAGCCGAGGGTGCCAGCAAAAATCCTATCGTGCGGGCTTCCGATCGGCTTTTTGGCGTGTTGCTCGATGGCTATCGCAGCACCCTGCATTTTGCCCTGGATAATAAGCTCGTTGTCGTGGCCACCTTCATCATCATGGTGGTGGCTACGGCGGTGCTGTTCACGATCATGCCCAAGGGATTCATGCCCAACGAAGACACCGGGCAGATCGTGGCCATGACAGAGGCGCAGCAAGGCTCTTCATTTGACGCCATGGTGAAATATCATCAGCAGCTCGTCAATTTGATCTTGCAAGATGCCAATGTCGATTCGGTCATGTCCAGCATCGGCGTCGGCAACGGCAGCCCCAATATGGCTTTGAACCAGGGACGAATTTTGATCGTGCTCAAACCCCGCGATCACCGCCCTCTGGGCGCCGATCAGGTGATTACGGAACTGGCGCCCAAACTGCAGGCGGTGACCGGCATCAATACCTTCATGCAGAACCCGCCATCGATTACGATTGGCGGGCAGGTGACCAAAAGCTTGTACCAATTCACCCTGTCGAGCCCGAATCGACCGGAGCTCTATCAAGCGGCAAACAATCTCGTCGGCCAGATCAAACAGATACCGGGAGTGACCGACGTTACAACCGATAACCTGGTCGACAACCCCGAAGTGCACCTCAATATAGATCGCGATAAGTGCTCGAAAATGGGTCTGACCATGGAGCAAGTCGAGGACGCACTCGACAGTGCCTATGCCACCAGGCAGATCTCGACGATGTACACCTCGACAAATCAATATTGGGTGATCATCGAAGTAACGCCGGCATATTATCGCGATCCCTCGATGCTGCACACGCTCTACATTCACAATCCCGCCGGTGTCCTGATTCCATTAGATTCAGTCGCCTCCATGTCCATTGGCGTCGGACCTCTACTGGTCAATCACTTGAGTCAATTCCCCTCGGTCACTATATCGTTCAATTTAAAGCCCGATGCATCACTGGGCGTCGTCGTCAACCAAGTCAAAAAGCTGGCAGCAGATTCCGTACCTGCTTCGATCACCACAGGCTTTCAGGGGACCGCCCAATCATTCCAGGATTCTCTGCAAAACTTGTGGATCCTGCTGGTTTTGGCGATCGTTGTCATCTATATAGTTTTGGGAATTCTCTACGAAAGTTTCGTTCATCCTCTGACGATTCTATCCGGACTGCCTTCGGCAGGACTGGGCGCTCTGGCTATTTTGATGCTTTGCCATATCGACTTGAATATCTACGGCTTCCTCGGACTGATCATGTTGATCGGTATCGTCAAAAAGAACGCGATTATGATGATCGACTTCGCCCTCGATGCCGAACGCAACGAAGGTAAAACAGCAGAAGAAGCGATCTACGCAGCCTGCCTGACAAGATTCCGGCCAATCATGATGACGACCATGGCTGCTCTCATGGGCGGCATACCGATTGCCACAGGACTGGGCGCAGGCTCAGAAGCGCGGCAGCCGCTAGGACTGACAGTGGTCGGCGGCTTGCTGGTATCGCAACTGGTGACACTCTACATCACGCCGGTGTTCTACATCTACCTGGACCGCTTGCAAAGAAAGCTGCAAAAGCGAGATCACAATGCCCCGTCCGACAATGTGGTCGCCCTCGAGCAACTGCATAAATGAGCGGTCATACATGAGCAGCAACAGGACCTTTCATGATCTCGAAATAGATCTACGGCTGGGCATCCCGAAGGAGAAGTGCGACCGGACATCCACGTCAGCTAGATTTTAACGGAGCACATACGGACGAACAACGATGATGTAAGGGTTAGATTTTTAGTTGAGGCAACAGGTCTCATAGGCGAGCCCAGGGCAATAGCGCACTTGCAGTTGCCTGACTAAGAATCAAACCACTACAACGTCTTCTTTGATGACTTGCTAATACTGAGGATGTGCTGCTCGCCATCGCCTATGAGAAGGAAACACATATGTTGCTTGTCAGCAGCGACGCGAACGCTTGGGCGAATCACTGAAAACCATTGTGCTGCACGGCTTTACCCTGAAATTGAACTTTTTGAATCGCCCATTCGTTTAGCAACATATGTGTTTCTAACTCATAGGCAAAGTGGAGGGAAGGGTATGCTTCGAAATGATCATGAGCACTCAGCGGCAAAACGATTGTTGGTGGGACTGTTGGCATTAAAACGTGGAATCGATCGAATGGTTGAATCCTACCGAGATTACGCTATCGCTCCGGCAGCGGGAGATTTGATCTCGCGCCTTGATGTTGAAATTCAACGCGTGTCTACGGACATCAATCAATATCAGGTTGGCCGATATTCGACCACCGATACAACAGAACGATCGGCCTTCGCCCTGCTGGAACGAGTTCCGGAACTGCCGCACTGCTTGATAGAGGCACGTTTGGCTCTCAATTGGACGCAATACGAATTAGCTGAACATGCGCAGTTTCCGCGACAACAGATCAATAGATATGAAAACAACAGTTACGCGAACATCAGCCTGACGAAAGCTATCGACCTCTCCAAAGCGATAACGAAGGAATACAACGAGAGAAAGCCCAGACGTGAATTGACGGACATTCTGAGCTAAGCAAGTTTGCCCGTCGTTGCTGATCAGATCTTGCGGCATTCCCTGACGGCCCGACCGCAATCTGAGTTCAGACCAATATGCGACTCTCAAGAGGCGGGGAGTTCGCTTCAGTTGGTGGAAGATTGCTCGGCTGGGTGCGCGAACTGCTCATTGAGCGGAAAAGTTGGTCGGGCAAATATCGACGGGCGGCGAAACTTTTTGCTGGCCGGGGTGTATGTGTTTTCGTAGATGTTTTGACGGAGATTACAACGATGACTGAGAACTGGACGAAGCGAGGCAAGCGCACCGGGGTCGTGATTGGCATTGCTGCACTGGCGTTGGGGTTTGGCGTCTGGGTGGGTGCTGAGGCAGCAAATGGGGAGGGAGCAGGCAATTTGATTGATAAGGATTTTCAGCTAGCTATTCGCAAACATATAGAACGCCGATTTTTCAACCTGATTGATGCCAGTGATTCTCAGCGGCAGTCCATCGACAAGTTGGTCGCAGCACAAGCCGATCAGAGCTATCCTATGCGGGAGAAATTGAGGGAAGGGTTAGTTCAGTTGAATAACATGGCGGCCAAGGACGATGTTACCGACAGCCAGATAACGGACAAAGTACATGAGCTGCGTGCATTGCATGAAGAGATTATGGACGGACGCCTTTCCACGATGCTGAAAATTCGTCAGCAGCTCAGCCTGGACCAGCGAAAAGCTGTCGCAGACAGGATCAATGATCTGCTATCTGGAGGCGGTAAGTCCTCGTTGATGCGCAGACTACAGTCCTCTTTGCCGAAGGGGAATCTGCCTTCGCTGCTCTAGCATCGATCGGCAAATATAGGACCAGTGCTTCTACCGATCCGATTGAAAAGGGAGTGAACCAGCTGAAATCACACGACGGATGTGGGGGACGATGCGCTTTGCATCGATGCATGTTCTAAAATCAAGATGAGCGAAAGAAAAACCATCAGGTCAATCTGTTTGAACCAGGAAACCAACCGAATCGTGATTGTGCAAGCGGACGACTCCCAGCTCGTCCGCCTCACGATATCCGGTCAAGCCAAAGCATACGAAGCGTTGGTGCGGCGCTACCAAAAGTTGGTTTACAACGTTCTCTATCAAATGGTGCAGAGCCATGAGCAAGCGGCAGATTTGACGCAGGAAACATTTATGCGCGCCTATCGAGGTTTGAAGACGTTCAACCAGGGAGCCCCTTTTAAGCCATGGCTCCTGCGAATAGCCACCAATACATGTCTGAACGAGCTGCGGCGAACTTCGCAGGCGGTAGATTCTCTGGAAACGCTGTTGGAAGAGAATCCTCATGCAGAGCCGGCATCACGCGAGAATGTCGAATCGCAAGTAGAAATGAGGATGACACAACAAGAGTTGATCAAGGCGTTGAAACAACTTACCCCATCGCAAAGACAAATTTTTGTGCTCAGATATTCGCACGATCTGTCTTACGACGAAATCAGCCAGACAACTGGACTGCCGCTGACAACGATCAAACCAATTCTCTTTCGTGTGCGAGAAAAATTGAGGAAACTTATGGCTGATCAATCACAAATGCATGTCAATGAAAAGGAGAGTGATTAACGTGACCGATGATCCTTGCCGCAGTGCGCGGCTCTACTTCGATGCCAGGCTGGCTGAAGACATACCGGAAGGAGGGGAACAACCCGAATTACGCAAACAGATCGAGCAGCATCTAATCGAATGCGATGCCTGCCTGGCATGGCAGCGGCAGACGACTGAATTAATTGCAGTGGCTGCGCAAGTGCCGCAATTCGACGTGCCAGAGGCTTTGACTCAACGTATCTTGAAAGAGGCAATGCAACAGCAATCGAGAAAAGACTCCATCTTCGCCTCGACCGTTGCAGCGCTGGTTGCGGTCTGTGCGCTGTCTGTATTGCTGTTCGTCGACCGGTGCGAAACCACTACCGGAGTGATGTCCTGGCTATTGGGGATGGCGACCATGGCGGCCTTCGCCAAATTCGTCAGTGAGCCGGTCGCGGCTGCACCAGCAATAAGCGAAGGAAGGAAATGAAAGTTCGCCCGGCAACAATTTTAATCACTCTCTTATGCACGTCCACTTGGTTTGCCACCGTCTCGCTCGCCGACGACTCAAAAAACAATCCGGCCACCACAGTCAGCTCGCTCGACAAGGCACTGGGAGCATCTTTAGAGCAAACGCCACAGCATGGATACGACGAGGCTATCCCCGGTGCCACAGAAACGCAGGAAGCCCGACCGCTCACAGTGGACGACATAGTCGCAGGCAGAATCAGCGAAAACGAAATCCGGCACCGCCCTTTTCTATACTTTCGCCGCTGGGCAAACAAGCCACTACGGATAGTGCCAATGTCGTTCTTTGTCTTTGTTCTGACAGTCATCCTGGGCGAAGCGATTAAAAACAATCTGGCGGTTGCCAGAGAGATTATTAGGCGACAATTCTGGCGTTCCTTCGGCACAGGCATGGCGTCAGTTCTTCTTGTGCTTTCCTTCGTGCGCCCGCTTTTCATCAGCGATATCGGCTCTCCACTGGCGCTTTTGATTATTGCTCTGGTGGAACTCTTGTTGCTGTTCGGTTTATCAGTCACAGTCTCGCTCATCGGTGAGACCTGCATGAAACGTGTGACCCTTGCCGGTAAATTCGCTCAGCGCCCACTTCTTTATCGTTTATCGACTGCCGCAGTCGGCACGATAGTCGTCGGCTTGATCATGGCGCTTCCTGGCATCGGCATTCTGCCACCGATTGGCATACGCCTGGTCTTGCTGTTTTGTATGTTAGGCAGCGGGAGCCTGTTGAAATCGCGATTTGGCACAGTCCCCATCGCTCCTGTGAATGATTAAGAGAAGCGTCCTTAGCAGTTGTCTTTGCGCTGAGCAGCTTTCAGTGCTGAGCACGCAAGCTCAGCATTGCTTGGGCAGGAAACGTCAGGCAAGCAAACAGTAGCGGCGAGCGAAGCCAGCCTCGATCGAAGCGCAGCCAGTCGAATAGGCCGACAGAGCACATAACAAGCAACTTGAGTTTCGATGCCGGGTCAGGGTGTAATAATGGTGTTGAAACAACACAGAGGCTCATTTGAACACCGCAAAGCTGTTGTTACTAATATTCGCGCTGACGATTAGCCCAGCATGGGCGAATCCCGCGTCGGACGAAACAGCAACCGGCGACCAGTGCGCCAGTGAAGGGCTGTGGGACAGCGCCATCATGTTCTATGACAAGGCGTTGCAGATTAACCCGGCCTACGGACCGGCTATCAGTGGTCGCGCCAACGCACTCAAGCACATGAAAGGTGGTGCCGGCGCCTCGAAGAAAGAAAAGAAGAGCGAACAGGCTGCTTTGAAAGCCAAGGAAGCAGCCGCCAAGGACGCCGCTAGTAAACAGGCTGGAGTGAAGGCCAAACAAGGTAAAGAAGCGGCTGCAAACGATGCTACTAGTAAACAGGCTACGTTAAAGGCCAAGCAAGCCAAAGAAGCCGCCGCCAAGGATGCTAGTAAACAGGCCGCGTTGAAGGCTAAGCAAGCCAAAGAAGCCGCCGCCAAGGATGCTACTAGTAAACAGGCCGCGTTGAAGGCTAAGCAAGCCAAAGAAGCCGCCGCCAAGGATGCTACTAGTAAACAGGCCGCGTTGAAGGCTAAGCAAGCCAAGGAAGCTTCCGCCAAGGATGCTCTCAATAAACAGACCGCGTTGAAGGCCAAGCAAGCCAAGGAAGCGGCTGCAAAAGATGCTCTCAATAAACAGACCGCGTTGAAGGCCAAGCAAGCCAGGGAAGCGGCTGCAAAAGATGCTCTCAATAAACAGACCGCGTTGAAGGCCAAGCAGGCCAGGGAAGCAGCCGCCAAGGATGCTCTGACCAAACAGGCTGCGTTGCACGCCAAGCAAGTCGCAGCGCACTCGGCAGCAAAACCGGCGACGCAACCTCCGGCAACAGCTGCGGTCCACCCGACGGCAATATCTGCAGCAGGATCCGCAGCAGCGCCAATCCACGCAATTACTGCCGCTCAACCGGCAGCAACCGTTGCCCACTCGAATCCGCCGAAGCAGATTCGCGCACACGCAGGAACCTCACCCCATAATTCGATCACATCCCCATTTGAGGCGTTCGTGGCAGAGGCAAAAGCCGGCGAGCAAAGCGCCCCTTCCTGGCTGATTGTGTCCACCTGTGTCACGTTTGCAGTGATGATGGTGCTCACCGTCTGGTGGCTATCGCCTACACTGACCGCATCTAAACAAACAAAGTCACGATTAAAGGGTCTGGAAAGATCGCAAGACGAGCGTTAGTTATGCTCTAGGCTGCGTCATCGCCGCGCCGATACTGCGTGCTCGCTCGAATAAAGTGTTGATTGCGGACCTGTCGTCTGTAGCTACAGCGTTACTGAGCACGTCCAGAGTAGCTGCCAGTGAGCGCAGAGCTTCGACGATTTGAGTTTGGTTTTGGCTGGCAATCTCACACCACAGGTCCGACGGGCTATTCATCAACCTGGCCATCTGCTTGACGCTCGGACCTGCCAGTGACGAAACACGCTCGACCCCACATTGTTCCGCCAAATCAGCTAATTCGGCACCAAGAGCGATCGTCAAAAATTGCACCGCATGGCTGGTTCTCGCTAAGACCTGATCGTGAGTACCGGCATCGACAACATCTGCCTTCAAGTTGAGCAGGGACAGCCACTCCATCAAGCGCTTGATCGTTGATTCTGCAGTTTTGCCTGTCGGGGTCAGGCAAAAGATGGCACCATCTGTAGTGACTGCCGCAGCCGCATCCAATCCGGATTTCTCGCTGCCAAACAGAGGATGTCCACCGATGAAGTCAGCAGTCAGATTGAGACTGGCTGCCGCTTGGACGATTACGGATTTAACGGAGGTTACGTCAATCACCAGTTGACTCTGGTTTAACGCTGAACCAATTTGATCCAAGAGAGTAAGGTTGGCTGCCGGTGAAGCGGCCAAAACAATCAGTGAGGATTGGCTGACTGCCTTGATCAGATCAGTTTCACCCTCATCAATGAGCTGTAATTCGATCGCCTTGTCTACGTTTCTTCCTTCAATGTCGGAACCGACAATCCACGTATTTGGCAGGCGGCTGCGGATCAAATGTGCAATGGCGCCGCCAATCAAGCCTAATCCAACGATGGTTACGCGCGGAAAAACAAGCTGCTTACCCTCAGCTGCAGCCGCCGAATATTTATCTTGTGGTGCGGTTGACACTGCAACAGCATCTTCGCGGTATTGCAACTTTCTGCTGCAGGCGAAAATATTTTGGTAAACCGTTTGAATCGCGGCGGCGATATCTTGACGATCGCTGGCCGCCCCTACTCGGTCGAGCACTTTCTGCTCGCGCGCCGGATCTTTGACGCCGATGTTAAGGTCGGCCTTAACAGCGGCCACCTCAAGAGAAAGGAGAAATCGCTCAGACAGCAGCGCCGACAGCTCGGCATCAACTTGATCGATTCTCTGGCGCACTGCTTCCAGCGCTTGGTGCCGCTCCTGGTCGCTGCTAGGCGAATCCGATTTAATCGCTCCGTCGGCTTCGTCCCTCGCCTCCTCCGCTCTTGCCCCGCTTCGGCTGCGACGGCTCCTCGCCGCCTTGCCTTCGCTCACTGACAGTTTCCTTGGTTGACCGGAGCGTTTGAGCGGCATGCATTTACCTCCCCAGAGCCCTCGCCATTCGTTGCTGGCGATCCACCTTGCTGCCGGTTGGGCGGATCACAGCGAACGGGCGTTCCGCGCCAATCACCTTTCTGCCAACCGCTGCGGCAATTGGTTTCAAAGTATGGACCAATTCCACCATATCTTCAAGGGAGAGGGCCTGCCTGGCATCTGAAACCGATTGTTCGGGCTGCGGATGGCATTCGATGATCAGACCATCGGCACCACACGCGATGGCAGCACGAGCCAGATCGGCGACCAGCTCTCGTTTGCCCACGGCGTGACTGGGATCGACGATCACCGGCAGATGCGTCATCTGCTTCAGCGCCACCACGGCACCGAGATCGAGAACGTTGCGCGTGTATGAATCAAAACTTCTGATGCCGCGCTCGCACATAATTACGTTCGGATTGCCGCGCTCAAGAATGTATTCGGCAGCCAACAAGAACTCTTCAATGGTGGCGCACAATCCTCGCTTGAGCAGGATCGGTTTGTCGGTGGAACCGAGCGCCTTGAGCAGCTCGAAGTTTTGCATATTTCTGCTGCCGATTTGCAGCATGTCCGCATGTGCGGCCACCGCTGCGATCTGCTCAATCGCCATCACCTCGGTCACCACCGGCAGACCGTGCTCGGCACGCACCTGGCTGAGGATCTCCAGACCTTCCTGCCCCAGTCCCTGGAAGGAATATGGCGACGTTCTCGGCTTGAAGACCCCGCCCCGCAAAGCCTGCACCGGCGCCCCGTGCAGTCTGCCGGCCACAGTTCTCATCTGCTGCATATCCTCTACCGTGCACGGACCGCCGATAATCAGCAGCTCTTTGCCGCCGGCGACGGCATTCTCACCGACTTTGACCAGTGTCCGGTCTGCCGCATTCTTCTTCGTTGCTAATTTTGCGTCCATAATTCTCTCTTGCTCCTTGGCGTAGACGTCAGTGGCTGAGCCCGTTTCCAGTCCGGGCTTCGTGGTTGTGTTTTTGTGCAAAAACTCAATACCGCCCGGGGTTATCCGTGCTCCAGTACCAGTAAAAGTTGATGGTCAAGTTTGAGTTCATTGCGAAAAGTTCTCTGAAACAAAAAACCGCAGATCCTGTAAATCTGCGGTTCACCTTGGGACATAATCGAGCCTATATCACTCTCCCCCCAGGTGAACCTCCATATACCAGAAATAAAAGCTGTAGCGGGTCATTTGTGCTTGTCTCTTGTTCCACCAGCAAAGCAAAAGGCCCTTCGTTCGCCTTTTGTACTTGTGCCATGCTATAGCAGACCAATTGCGCCGTCAAGAAAAGGTTGCACTCTATTACATGGGAACGACGCCGACGGGCCCATGTCTGAATCGGCATATTTATAGGTTCGACGCGCAGCAGCGAGAGGTTGGCGCTCCAGGTGTAAAATTAGCTGGGCGATTTTGCGCCAACTGAAATTTTGCGAACAAAAGAAGAAATGAACATTCTAATTCCGATCGACGATTCCGAATATTCCAAAGCGGCGCTGGAATCCGTTCTTGGTCGACCGTGGCCAGAGGCAACTAACTTTCGCGTGATCACCGTTGTCGAACCGTTTCATCCTGAATATGCGGGATGGCAAACCAACTATGTTCCGCTGGCGATCGAAGCGCAAAAAACCCAGTTGGAAACGGCTGAAAAATTGATCGCCGACGCCAAATCCGCATTGCAAGCCAAGTTTGGCACTAGCGAAGTGGTTGGGGAAGTGGTCGAAGGATATATAAAGGATAAGATCCTGCAGATCGCCAACGAATGGCCCGCCAACCTGATTGTGCTGGGATCGCACGGGCGGCGGGGCTTCACGAAATTTCTTCTGGGCAGCGTTTCAGAAGCAGTGGCAGCCCACGCTGAGTGCTCGGTCGAAATCGTGAAAATGCCGCGGCCACAAGCATAGAAGCTGAGCGGCAAGTCAGGCTAGATGCCCTTACTTGTCCTTCTGTGTCTCGGAATTTTCCTGCCATGGCTCAAAATAGGCTTTTCTGGCACCGATGATCAGCGAGACCACTATGTAGAGCGCAACAATGCCCAGGAACACCGGCCAGGTCGTTTCGTAACCGCTCATAAATCCCCTCTATCGATCAGATATCAATCACTAGTATTTGCCCAAACTTGCGGCTTTTGCCGCGATCGCATAAATCAGATTATAAACATTTGAGCGTCTGACGGCGATGCATGAATACAGGCGTGCGCTGCTGCCAGCCGCTAAAAGCTGTGCGCAATAGGAACTAATGCTCATGACCACCACTTTCCATGTGCTATAACAATCCAGGTCTGCCTATAAGGGGAAACGAAGATGTCAGGTTCTAACCGATACGTGCCGTTTGTAATGGCATGCTTGTTCCTGGGAACGAGCACAAGTGCCATGGCCGGCTCACAATCGTTGTTGGATCCATATTCGTACATTCCACCGCCTAAGACTAAGTCAAAGAGCGCACCAAAGGCGACAGAAGCTGATTCTGCTCAAACTTATGTGACCATGCCGGGGACCGAAGAGGACCAGAAGCCGGTCGTTGCCAAGGCAGCGAAGGCTCCCAAGGTGGCCAAAGCGCCCAAGGAGCATAAAGCCGGCAAAAGCAAAGAGGACAAGTCTGAAGTAGCGGCAGCCCAGCAGGAAGCCAACCCGAAGGCCAATCAAGGCAAGAGAGTGGCCAGCGGTATCGCCAGCAAAACCAAGGATCTCGGCGGCGGCATCGCCGGTAAGACCAAGGATCTCGGCGGCGGCATCGCCAGCAAGACCAAGGATTTCGGCGGCGGCATCGCCAGCAAGACCAAAGACATCGGCGGCGGCATCGCCAGCAAGACTAAAGACCTCGGCGGCGGTATCGCCAGCAAGACTAAAGGCATCGGCGGCGGCATCGCCAGCGCCACCAAAGCTTCAGGCGGCTATTTTGTTAAAGGCGCCAAGGCAATCGGGTCCGGATTGAAATCGACCGGTTCTAAAGTAAAAGACGGAACCGAAGCGGTCGGCTCCAAAGTTGCATCATTGCCGCATCTCGGCAAGGGCGATAACAGCTCGAAAGCGCCCAAGACCGCGGCAGCATCGTCCGGCATCAAAACTACCTTCGGTCAAGTAGATCCAGACACACAGCAACCGTTACAACAAACCAAGCCGGCGACAGTCGCCGCCGCACCAAATAAGGTGGCGGGTCAAAAAGGCTTCTTCGGTAAGACAGTGAGCAAGCTGCCATTCTTCGGACATAAGAATGAATCGATCGCTGCCAAGAAAGATGCGCAGGTGCAGTAATCTAAAGAAAGACACGACTATTTCATAACTTCTGGGAAGATATGAAATAGTCGTGTTGGCTTGAGGTTGCAGGCAAGGAGTTCGGCATGGTTCAGACATATGAGGGGGTGGACAGACTCCGCCAACTCATTCGTCCCACCACAATCATTCGTTGTGATGCCATCGACCAACTCGCTGGAGCGAAGGTCGTACTGGCGAGCGAGACTTTTCAGCGCACTGGCAGTTTCAAATTTCGAGCCGCCTTCAATGTTGCGCAAAACGTGCAGAGCAAGACGCTGATTGCTGCATCATCGGGCAACTTCGGTCAGGCGCTGGCTCACGCTTGCCAGATCCTGGGCAAAAGCTGCATCATCGTCATGCCTCACAACTCGATGGCTGTGAAGATTGAGGCAGTCAAACGTTATGGCGGAAACGTCGACCTGCTAAATGTTTCTGAAAAAACTCGCACACACCGCGTTGAAGAGCTGGCGGAAGAAAATCCCGATGCCTGCATAGTCAGCGCCTTCGATGATCCTTTCGTAATCGCCGGGAACGCCACTCTGGGAGAAGAGTTAGCCTACAAAGAAGGTTTGTTCGATGCCGTAGTTGTCCCCGTCGGTGGTGGCGGATTGATTTCGGGAATTATTCGCGGATTTTCCAGCAGCAGTTGCACAAAGCCCATTTACGGCGCGGAACCCGCGATCGCCAACGACGCCTCACGTTCGTTGAAGGAAGGGCGCATCGTACGCAATGAAAAGGAACCACAGACAATCGCTGACGGCGTGCGCACACTCTCTCTGGGCGAACATAACTGGCGCATTATCCGCGACGGTATCAAGGGCATTATCGAAGTTCCCGAAGACAAAATCGTGGAGGCGGTGCGAGCCTTGTTTACGCTCGCCAATCTGAAAGTGGAACCGACCGGTGCTTTGTCGCTGGCAGCAGTTTTGACGGAGCCGGAGCGCTTCGCCGGTAAATCAGTCTGTTGCATTGTCAGCGGCGGCAATGTGGACCCAGCTGTCCTCTTCAATATCTTAGGATGTCAGTGAACAGCGTCGGCGGTGAAGGGATGCTCTACAAACGGGAGTCTCCAGGATGGCGTGGCCTTTCAGACCGCAACCAAACACGGTGGCGAAACCAAGTGTCAGGCTGATAAACTTTACTGACACAACTCTCGGGTGAGTAATCATATGGCAACAACCGCTGGCGCAAGCACAGGAGCTTTCTCATGGTCTCCTTGACATATGCCAATGAATTGGATGCGCTTGGGACAAGCAATATATACAGCAGCAGCAAAGTGCATTCGGCACTGAGCGTAATTTTAGTAACCGCGCTTTGCACAATCGTTGGCATGTTCCTTTCACAGTTTCTCGATCACGAAAACGTGATCATGATCTATTTGCTCGGAGTCGTTTTCCTCGCCTGTCGCTGCGGCTTAGTCCCGGCTTTGTGCGCCTGCGCCTTGAGTGTGATCACCTTCGATCTATTTATCGTCCCGCCCATATTTCAATTTGTGCCGTACGACCCGCAGTTTTTTTTCACCTTCGCCATGATGTTTGTCATCGCCATCGTCATGAGCGGACTGACGCATCGCGTCAAGGACCTCGCTCTTTACGCTCAGGTGTTAGGCAAACAAGCAGAGCTGCTGAATTTAACCAGCGACGCCATAGTCGTCTGGGACTTGGAAACAACCAGAGTGGCTTATTGGAACTCAGGCGCCAGCAGAATGTATGGCTGGGCAAAAGAAGCGATGGTGGGAAAGAAGGAGCACGTGTTGCTCTCGGGCCAGCTGCCGATGCCACTAAGCGTGATTCTCGCCGATCTGCGCAGCAGCGGCGTCTGGCATGGAGAGATTCAGTACGCCAAACCGGACGGCAGACAAATAATCGTCTCCTGTCACTGGAGATTGACTGCCAATGCGGATAAAGGTCGGACCAAGGTAGTGGAGTTCGCCGCTGATGTCACAGCCCAGCACACTGCCAGAACAGCATTGCTCAGCGCCAGAGACGAACTGGAGCAAAGGGTGGCTGACCGCACTGAGGAGTTGACGCGCTTGAACCGCCAACTGGCTCACGCCAGGGACGAAGCGCAGGCGGCATCGAAGTTGAAGTCCGAATTTGTCGCCAATATGAGCCACGAAATTCGCACACCGATGGGCGGAATCATCGGCATGACCAACGTGCTTCGACACACAGCACTGGATCCAGAACAGCGCAGCTACACCGAAGCAATCAGTGAAGCTAGCAACTCGCTTTTGACAGTCGTCAACGACATTCTGGACTTCAGCAAAATCGAGGCCGGGAAACTAAAGATGGAGGTGAGCGATTTCGATCTGGTTCAGCTTTTCGAATCTGTCTGTCAGCTGTTGGAAACAACGGCTCAACAACGGGGTTTGGAGCTGACCGCCAAGATCGATCCGAAGATGCCACTGCACCTTCGCGGTGACGTCAATCGTCTGCGGCAGATCCTGATCAATCTGGTCGGCAATGCCATCAAATTTTCCGATCGAGGCAAAGTGAGACTCTGCGCCAGTTGCGAGCAGCTGCCTAACCACGCGATCCGAGTTCGTTTCTCCGTTGAGGATCAGGGAACTGGTCTGACTGTTGAGGAGCAGTCTCGATTATGGCAACCGTTTGTGCAAGGCGACGGCTCGTTGAATCGAAAGCACGGCGGCACGGGGCTTGGCTTGAGCATCTGCAAGCGACTGGTCGAGCTGATGGGTGGTAACGTCGGTGTTGAGAGCATTAAGGGTATCGGTTCCACCTTTTTCTTTTCGGTGCCATTGACGTTACAGGCTGACGATGCCGATTGCAGACCTGACAAAACAACAGTCGAGTCGCTGCCAGGTCGGTCGAATAGGCAGAAGAATGCCACCAAATGTGGAACTATTTTGGTGGTCGAAGATTACGCCATCAATAAAAAGGTGGCACAGATCTATTTGTCGGAGCTGGGCTTCCAAACCCACATCGTCAGCAATGGCAAAGAGGCGCTGGATGCGATGGCGACGCAGGACTTTGGCTTGGTGCTGATGGACTGCCAGATGCCTGAGTTGGACGGTCTGGCTGCCACACGCACGATCAGAGAGCGCGAAAGTCAGACCGGCAAACGGGTGGCGATCATCGCCGTCACCGCTCACGCCATGGAGGGAGATCGAGAACGGTGCCTGAGCGCGGGAATGGACGATTACATCAGCAAACCGATCGACCCGATAGTATTGCGACGAATCACCGACACCTGGCTGCCATTAGCTGAAGAAGCCGTCTGTGAGGCCGCCACGATCATCGACGTCGAGCTTTTGAAATCGCAGTACGGAGATCGGGCGCAAGAGCTTCTCCATATCTTTGTTCAAGATACAGCAACGGCGCTCGACTCAATCGAGAAAGCTCTCGGTGCAGGCAACGATAGTGAAGAAGTATTCCAGCTGATTCATGGACTCAAAGGTAATTGCGCCACCATTTCAGCCAGCTGTATGAAAGACCATTGCGCCGCACTGGAAATTGCTTTGCAGGCAAATGATCGAGAAGCCGCACTGTCACTGCTGCACCAGTTACGACAGCAGTTCACAGAAGTTCTCAACTTTGCAGCTTAGAAAGTGGCGAACGAGCTATGAGAGATTTCTCCACTGCGTTCGCTTAGCTCACTCCGGTCGATCACCAATGGTGGCAAGTCAGATAATGATCTCGCAGTCTGGCAGCCATTTAGTCAATTCAACCAATCCTGGATAACTGACCTGAGTGCTGCGCACCCAAAGCTCGCGCAGTCCTGTCAGACGAGCCACAAACCTCAAGCCGTCGTCACCGATGTCGGTGCAGTTCATGCGTAGTTTCTCGAGCGTTTTCATCTCTTTGATCTTGGTCAGACCTTTATCGGAAATTTCTGTGAATGAGAGGCTGAGAGTGCGCAAGGATTTAAGAGTGCTGAGATGAGTGAGCGCGTCATCGGTCAGGTCTGTGTCGTCAAGCACTAGCTCTTCTACACAGTGCATTGATGCGCTGATCTGACCCATGGCATGATTAGTGACCGCAGTGGAGGAAAGATTGAGTTTGCGAAGCTCACTCAATCCGAGCAAATTCTTGATCCCTTCGTCGCCGATCTGCGTACAACTAATATCAAGCTCTTTCAGCCCGGTGAGCCGCCCGACGTGCTGCAGTTCGGAATCAGTAACCTCGCTGCCGAGAAACGAAATGCTGTAAAGCTCGCTGGGATGCAGATCTTGCAGAAGCGAACAGCCGTAGACGGGATCGTAACTGTAATAGAGCTGCAGCTGTTTGCCAGCAGGCACCTGGACGGCACCCAGCGCTTCGCCGTGAGCATGCGTTTTGCCCTCGGCATCCAATAAATAGAGTTCGCCCAAAGACTTGCTCTTTGAAAATTGGACGGTTCGCTGTTCCGTGTTAATTGAGACCACGCTGGCACTGTTTCAGGTTGGCAGAATCACTGGACAAGATGCTGTCCGAAGATCTTTTACCCTAAAAGTCGGCAAAAATACTTGCCTGATAAGGATCTTAATCAGCACGGCAAGAGCCGCGACCACTCAACTGTGATGCTGGTGGCGCTAGCAAAAGGGCCGACGCTAACGGGTTTAGCGGTTGGCTACGCGCAATCTTTCCGATTCAACGATGCTGGAGGCTCTGCCGAGGCTGCGAGGAAACTCGCGACCACGCATGAGCACCTGCTTGTCAAAACTTTCTGGTTCAAAAATACTGCAGAAGTATTCAATCGCGGCGTCTACATCAAATTCTCGGCAGGAGAAAATGTCGAGCGTCGCGAACCCTTTCTCGGGAAATGTGTGGATGGAGATGTGCGATTCAGCGATCAACACGACTCCGCTCACTCCCCAATCATCTTCAACCGCGCCGTGATACGTAAAGACGTAAGGCGGCATGATTTTTGTCATATCTAGCTGCGTCGGGTACGCATCTAGTGTTTGGCTCATCAAATTGAGGTCAGCCAATTTTTCTTTCGGGCAGCCATAGGCTTCAAGAACGAGATGTGGTCCGAACATTGTTTCTTCCCCCTTACCGCTCGTGGTGTGCGAGCGTTGATTTTGGGCTCCAAGGTACAAAACACGTGAGATCCTGATGCGGCTTTTGCTCAAGTGTTCTGAGGGGTACACGAAACGCTTACTTACACCAGAGGGACTAACCGGTCCTGGGAGTTGGGCGTTGTGTGGTGCGAATTTCCTCCATATAAGGGCTAACGGCAAACAGTTATTCTATCGCAAAAGAAAAATCTTTGAAGTCCTTTGACGAAGGAAGCGAAACATTTGTCCGGCGCTTGCCGGCGCAGGCACAGCGCGGGTTTTTAGCGCTCGACAGCAGTTGACATGTAGCTGCCGGAGGCGCAACAGTCACTCGCAGGCGGCGGCGCTTGGCCGGCAAATGCTTGCGAAAATCTAAATCAACGCCGATAAGAACAGCTATTCATGCCGTCTTCAGACCGACAACGATGACAGCATCTCGAGCATGAGGCGAGTCAGACCAAAACGCGATTGACCAGAACTTTTACGTTGGTTTCGAAGTTGCTGCTGACGACGGCGCTGAATTCGGGCGTGGCGTTCACCCAGAACTGCGAGCCGACGAGAATGGCCTGATTCTGCTTGCCCTGCGCAAAGTGAAGCAGAACAGGGTCTTCTCCTTTATACATGTTGAGCAAGTCTTTCAATCGGTGCAAGTCGCCAAACGATTGAGCTTGATTGAAGTAGATGCTGACCAGCGAAGCATCTGATATCCGCCGAATAGACGTGGCCATGATCGAGGTCTCGTCCTCGTTCTTCTTCGCCTTCCCCTTGATCAATAGAAGCGATTGCGGCAGCAAAATGTCGGGCGCCAGCTTGTCCAGCAGTTCGCTGTAGGCGACGACCTCCGCCTTGCCGGAAAGATCTTCCATGTGAATGATGCACAGAAGCTTGTTCTGCTTCGTCAGTTTCTTCTCGATGCCTGCAGCCAGTCCGCCTACGATCACTGTTGTGCCATCTTTTACATCCTTGATCTCCTTCAAGGGATGCGTAGTCAGGTAGCGGAGTCGGTTTACCACGCGCTTCAGGGGATGGCTGGTGATATAGAATCCGAGCAACTCGTGCTCCATCGTCTGAAGCTCGCGTTCAACGTATTCACCCGGGTCACCGCGGAGCTGCTGGGTAAACGGCGCAGCCGAAGGCGCGATCGTGAAGAGGCTGATCTGTCCCGATGCTTCCTCCAACTGTCGCCTGCTGGAGTACTCCACCAGCGATTCCAAATTCTCCAGAGCCTGTTTGCGAGAAACGTTGAGATTGAGGCAAGCGCCGCATTTGATCAAGGCTTCTAGCGTGCGTTTGTTGACCGTGCGCAGATCGATTCTGGAGATGAAATCTGGCAGTGAATTGAACTGTCCACCTGATTCGCGCTGAGCGACGATCTCATTTACGGCCGCCTCGCCGACGTTTTTCACCGCCGACAGCCCGAAGCGAATGGCTCTGCCGTCAGCCGTGAAGTCGCTGCCGGAGACGTTTACATCTGGTGGCAGAATGTCGATATCCATCTGCTGACATTCGGCGATGTAGCCTTGTACCTTATCTTGTTCGCCGGAGACGCTCGACAACAGCGCCGTCATGTATTCGACAGGATGAAGCGTTTTCAGCCATGCCGTTTGGTAGGTGAGCATCGCATAGGCCTGGCTGTGCGACTTGTTGAAACAATATTCGGCGAACTGCACCATCATGTCGAACAGCTGATTGGCGATCTCCTGCGACACACCATTTTTGGCGCAGCCGGAGACGAAAATCTCGCGCTGTTTCTCCATCTCTTCCGGCTTCTTTTTGCCCATCGCGCGGCGCAGCAGATCTGCTTGACCGAGGCTATAGCCGCCAAGATGCTGCGCGATCTGCATCACTTGCTCTTGATAGACGATCTGCCCGTAGGTGTCTTTGAGGATGGGCTCCAGCAACGGTGTCGGATAAGTAATCTTGGTCTTGCCGTTTTTGCAATCGATGAACTTATCGATCATGCCGGTGTCGAGAGGACCCGGGCGGTAAAGCGCGATCAGCGCCGAGAGATCCTCCATATTCGAAGGTTTCATATCTCTGGCTACCTGACGCATGCCGCTGGATGTTTCTAACTGGAATATGCCGGCCAGATCGCCGTTTGCGATCGTCTGATAGACCCTTTCGTCGTCGAGCGGAATCTGGTCGGGGTCGATCTCCAGACCTTTGGTCAGCTTGATATTCTTGACCGCTTTGTCGATCATCGTCAGGTTGCGCAGACCGAGGAAGTCCATCTTCACCAGCCCGACGTAGGCCAGGTCTTCCATGTAGAACTGCGTGATCACGGTGCCGTCGTTATTGCGCTGAACCGGCACCAGGTCTTCCAGCGGAATGTCGGAGATCACCACACCAGCGGCGTGCATGCCGAAAGTTTTGTTGCACCCTTCCAGTTTGCGCGCTAAATCTACGACCTGTTTAGTTTCATCGCTGGAGGCGTAGGCTTTCTTGAACTCAGGATGCTCGTTGACCATTTCGTCAAGGGGTGTGGGTTTGCCGCGCACGACCGGCACCATCTTGGCTAACTTATTCGACTCAGCAAACGGGTAGTCGAGCACGCGCGCCACATCTTTAATTACGGCCTTGCTGGTCATGCGGTTAAAGGTAATGATCTGAGCAACACGATCGGCGCCGTACTTCTCGGAACAATAACGGATGATCTCCTCGCGGCGCTCGATGCAAAAGTCGGTATCTATATCGGGCATCGACTTACGCTCGGGATTGAGGAATCGCTCGAACAGCAAGTTGTACTTGATCGGATCGATGTTGGTGATGCCCAGGCAAAAAGCGACCAGGCTTCCTGCAGCCGAGCCGCGTCCGGGCCCGACCGGTATGCCGCGACTGCGGGCAAACTTGATGAAGTCCGCAACGATCAAGAAGTAGGAGGCAAAATTCATGTCCTCGATCACTTTCAGCTCAGTGTGAGCACGCTTTTCGATTTCAGGTGTGATCTCTGTAAAGCGCTCTCTCAGCCCATCGAAGACCAGGTGATTGAGATATGTCTCAGCCGTATGCCCAGGTGGAACGGGCACAACCGGCAAGCGAGGATCGCCGGCCAGTTTTACCATCTCTACCTTTTCTGCGATCTCCAGCGTGCTCTTCAGCGATTCTTCGATGTATTCGCAATCGAGGTGATCGCGAAAGAGATAAGCCATCTCATCGCCGTTTTTGATGTACTCCCAACCGGTGAACTTCATCCGATTGGCGTCGGTAACCTGTTTGCCCATCTGGATACACAACAAGCAATCATGGGCCACCGCATCATCTTTGTTGGTGAAATGGCTGTCGTTGGTGGCCACGAGTTTGATGCCCAGCTCTCGTGAAAGCTTGACCAGTTGCCGATTGACCTTGCGGTCTTCAGGCATGCCGTGATCCTGGATCTCGAGATAGTAGCTGTCGCCGAGCGTTTCTTTGTACCAACCGGCGGCGTTGCGAGCTTTGTCGTAATCGCCGCGCAGCAGGTTCTGGCACAGCTCGGCGCCCAGGCAACCGGAAAGGACAATCAGCCCTTCTTTGTGATCTGCGAGCATCTCTTTATTGATGCGAGGTTTGTAGTAGAAACCCTCGATATGAGCGCGCGAGATCAAGCGCACAAGATTTTTGTAACCCTGCTTGTTCTGCGCCAGCACGGTGAGATGGTGCAAAGACTGCCGGGAGCCTTTGTCTTTGATATTGCCGTCGATGATGTACGCTTCGCAGCCGAGGATCGGCTTGACACCACCCATTTCGTGGCAGGTCTTAGTCAGTTCGATCGCACCATACATGACACCATGATCGGTGATCGCAACAGCCGGCATATTTTCAGCCTTGGCCTTTTTCACCAGATCCTTCACGGCGGTGGCGCCATCAAGCAGACTGTATTCCGTATGAAGATGCAGTGGCACGTATGGACGCGGACTCATACTTTCTCCAATATATTTCGGTCGCTGTCTCGGATCTGCAAAAACGCTCAAGACGGTTGCAGGGTAGCCAGCGCTCCCTCCGTCCGGTAGCTCTTATTCTAACCCCATGAACTATAAGACGGCTGCGAGATACAAAAAGTTCAATGCCACTGAAACTTTCTTGCGAAACGAGCAGCCATGCCGATTTCTGGTGTTGTGAGCAGCAAGGGGCTACTCCGATTGCATATGCATGTTATATACAAGAGACTGTGTGTAGTTCTGGCGGCGGTCGGAAGCTGGGATCGGACTTCGTCTTCGCACGCGCTTTACGGCGCCGGCAGCCCGGGCGCGGGCGGATCAAATGCTTGGGACTGGAACGGCTTCGTAGCGATGAAGGAAAAAAGAAGCCTGGTTTCTTGCTCCATGGCTGATAGTTCCAGGAGACATTGCTTGCCACATTCAGATGCGGAC
>Ga0182024_10005867_pt1 | contig 27240 bp, 21 predicted proteins | sample P32metaG_FD_120480 | JGI IMG/M metagenome (GOLD analysis project Ga0182024, IMG submission 120480) | Permafrost microbial communities from Stordalen Mire, Sweden - P3-2 metaG (Illumina Assembly) | ecosystem: Environmental > Terrestrial > Soil > Wetlands > Permafrost | place: Sweden: Stordalen...
GCGACGGCGTGGCGATAGGCGCGCAAGATATTTTCGCGGCCGGCTAAGGTGGCGACCAGCGCGAGCAGGCTGGATTGCGGAAGATGGAAATTCGTTAGGAGTTGATTTACTACGCGGAAGGGTTTGCCGGGGTAGAGGAAAATCGCGGCTTCGGATTTTCCAGAGGTTAGTGTGTTGATGCCGCGCTTCGCGGCTTTTTCGGCGGCGTCTTCGAGGGCGCGCACTACTGTGGTCCCGACGGCCAGGACTGGTCGAGCTTCGTTTTGCGCTTTCGCGATCGCTTGTGCTGTGGCCTCGGGAATTTCGTAGGATTCGAGATGGATTTTGTGGTCTTCGAGGCGGGCGGTGCGCACTGGCTCGAAGGTGCCGAGGCCGACGTCGAGAGTTACTTCGGCGATCTCGATGCCGCGGGCTCTTATGCGCTGGAGAATTTCGGGCGTGAAGTGCAGGCCCGCGGTGGGCGCGGCTACCGCGCTTCCCTGCCTTGCGTAGATGGTTTGATAGCGTTCGCGATCGGCGGGTTCGTCGGCGCGCTTGATGTAGGGCGGCAGGGGGATGTGGCCGAGACGGCTGAGCGCTTCGTGAAAACCGGACTTGGAGGTGAAGCGCAGGACGCGCAGGCCGTATTCGCCGCGGCTTTCGGCTACGGCTTCGAGTTCACCTTCACTTTCACCGTCGCCTTCGCTGAAAATAATTTTTTCGCCTACCGAGATTTTTCTGCCGGGGCGCACGAGGGTTTCCCAGGTGTCCGGCCCGAGCTGGCGGACGAGCAGAACTTCGATCGGAGCTTGCAGGTGTTCGTGGCGCGCGGGGTTATGAATGCCGGGAGGCACGGCGTGGATTCCGACGCGACGGCCGAACAGGCGCGCGGGGAGGACGCGCGCGTTATTGAGGATGATGAGTTCATCGCCGCGCAGCAGATCGGGAAATTCGCGGAATTGGCGGTCTTCCCAGGCGCCGGTGATTTTGTCGAGCAGCAGCATGCGTGAAGCGTCGCGCGCGGCTAGCGGGTGCTGCGCGATGCGCTCCGGCGGCAGGTCGAAGTTTAGTTCGTCGAGGTTCAATTTGTTTCGCGCGCCTTTTCGATCGCCGCGGACTGTACGGCGGAATGGCCGTGACAGACTTGCGACAACTGCACGGCGCGGCGTTACACTACTTTGCTTGCTCTCGTAACATGCAATGCTGGGGCTGGTGCGAGCGCGGCCCGGAATCATTGTAGCGAATCGGTGGTCCAATCCTCGAACGTCTGGCGGGAAACGTGGCGGAAGGGTCGGTAGTGATCAGCACGCGGGGCGTGGAGCGGCTGCGCTCGGGGCATCCGTGGGTGTATCGGAGTGACGTGCGGTCCGCGCAGGCCGAGGCTGGGGCCATTGTGCGCGTTGTCGATGAACGCGGGCGATACTTCGGGCGCGCGTTTTATAGCGACAAGTCGCAGATCGCGGTGCGTTTGCTGACGCGGGAAAACGTGGCGGTGGACCGCGCGTTTTTTACGGAGCGGCTGCGGCGGGCCGCGGCTTATCGCGAGACGGTGGTGGAAAACACGGAAGCGTACCGGCTGGTGCATGGCGAAGCGGACCTGCTGCCTTCGATCGTGATTGACCGCTACGGCGATTACCTGGTGATGCAAACGCTGAGCCAGGCGTCGGAGCGGCAGAAGGATTTGATCGTTGAGATTCTGGTGGAGTTGTTTGCGCCGAAGGGGATTTTGGAGCGCAACGATCCCAAGGTGCGTTTGCTCGAAGGGTTACGGCAGAGTGTGAGTGTGTTGCATGGCGAGGTGCCGGCGGAGATTCTGGCGAAGGAAAACGGAATAACTTTTGTTTACGACCTTGCTAAGGGCCAGAAGACCGGCTCGTTTCTGGACCAGCGCGAAAATCATTGGGCGGCGCGGCGGTATGCGTCCGGTGAAGTGCTGGATTGCTTCAGCTACCAGGGCGGGTTCGCGCTGACGATTGCGGGGCAATGCGAGCATGTGGAAGGAATTGACATGGGGCCGGCGGCGGTGCAGGCCGCGCGGCGGAATCAGGAATTGAACTCGATTTCGAATGTGACTTTCCGTGAGGGCAACGCCTTCGATGTGCTGAAGGAATATGATGAGGTGGGGAGGCGGTTCCAGATGGTGATTCTGGATCCTCCGGCGTTTGCGAAGAACCGCGACAGCGTGGAGGCGGCCGAGCGCGGGTACAAGGAAATCAATTTGCGGGCGCTGAAGATCTTGCAGCCTGGCGGATACCTGGTTACCTGTTCGTGCTCCTACCACCTGAGCGAGGCGCTGTTCCTGCAACTGATTGCGGAGGCAGCAAACGACGCGAAGAAAACGGTGGTGGTCGCAGAGAGGAGGACGCAGGCGCAGGATCATCCGATTTTGCTGACGATGCCGGAGACGCATTACCTCAAGGCACTTATTCTAAAGGTTTTAGAATAGAGTTTTAGTGCTTATCTGACAGCGTGAATATTCTTGACAATAACGCACGCATATTTTATTATCCAGTTGCGCTAAGAAAGCTCGACACTTCCATAGGAGATCAAGATCATGAAGTCAATCACACGATTTGACCGCTTCCGCGGTTTGGATTCACTACAAGACCAGCTCAACCGCCTGTTCAATTCGAACGTAGCCGTGCATGGCGACAACTCGTCCATGACAGCTTGGGCCCCCGCCGTGGACATCTACGAGACCGAGAACGAGGTGGTGCTGAAGGCCGATCTACCGGACATCAACGAGAAGGACTTGGACGTCCGTGTCGAGAACAACATGCTGACGATCACTGGCGAACGGAAGTTCGAGGAGAAGGTGAAAGAGGAAGATTACCTGCGGATCGAGCGGACCTATGGCTCGTTCAGCCGCAGCTTCGGACTGCCGAACACGGTGAACACCGAAGCGATCAAGGCTGAATACAAGAATGGTGTGCTGAAGGTGGAATTGCCGAAGCGCGCCGAAGCGAAGCCGAAGCAGGTAAAGATCAGCGTCACGAATAACAACTAACGCGACGTTCGAGCATCGAAGTAAGGAAAGACGGGGGCCTGGCGGAAGGATCCGCCGGCCCCCTTCGTCCTTTAGAAGAAAAGTGAGAAAATTACATCATGCTGAATTTTGACAAATTGACTGTGAAGGCCCAACAGGCGCTGCAAGCGGCGCAGGAGATGGGCGGGCGCGAGGGGCAACAGCAGATCGAGCCATTGCATCTGCTGTGGGCGCTGGTGGCGCAGGGCGACGGCGTGGTGCCGCCGCTGCTGGAAAAGCTGGGGGTGTCGCCAACGACGCTCGCGAGCGAGGTGGAAAAGCAGATCGCGCGGCTGCCGAAAGTTTCCGGCGTGTCGCAGCAGTATTTGGCTCCCGCGACCAACAAGATTCTGGAGACTGCGTTCGACGAGGCGCAGCGTTTGAAGGACGAGTACGTTTCGACCGAGCACATTCTGCTGGCCATTTCCGCGGCGGAAAAGGATCCCGCGGGGCAGGCGTTGATTCGCGCGGGCGCGAGTCATGAGGCGATTCTGCAGGCGATGGCCGCGATTCGCGGCAGCCATCGTGTGACGTCGCAAAACCCCGAATCCACGTATCGCGCTCTGGAGCAGTACGGGCGCGATCTGACGGACCTGGCGCGGCGCGGAAAACTGGACCCGGTAATCGGGCGCGACGAAGAAATCCGCCGGGTGATGCAGATTCTAGCGCGGCGCACGAAGAACAATCCTGTACTGATTGGCGAACCGGGCGTGGGCAAGACAGCAATTGTGGAGGGGCTCGCGAGCCGCATTGTTGCGGGCGACGTCCCGGAAGTGTTGAAGCCGAAGCGGATCGTGTCGCTGGACCTGTCGTCTCTGGTAGCGGGGGCGAAATACCGCGGTGAATTCGAAGACCGTTTGAAGGCGGTATTGAAGGAAGTCACGGAGTCTGACGGGCAGATTATTCTGTTCATTGACGAGCTGCACACGCTGGTGGGCGCGGGCGCGGCGGAAGGTTCGATGGACGCGTCGAACATGCTGAAGCCGGCGCTGGCGCGCGGAGAATTGCGGGCCATCGGCGCGACGACGCTGAACGAATTCCGCAAGTACATCGAGAAAGATCCTGCCCTGGAGCGGCGCTTCCAGCCGGTATATGTGGGCGAACCTTCAGTGGAAGATACCATCGCGATTCTGCGCGGACTGAAGGAACGATACGAGGTGCATCACGGGGTGCGCATCAAGGATGCGGCGATTGTCGCAGCGGCCATGCTTTCGCAGCGCTATATCACCGACCGGTTTTTGCCGGACAAGGCGATTGACCTGGTGGACGAAGCAGCGGCGGGGCTGCGCATGGAGATTGATTCCCTGCCCCAGGAAATTGATGTAATCGAGCGGCGCATCATGCAGCTGGAAATCGAACGGCAGGCGCTGCGCAAGGAATCGGACGCGCATTCGCGCGAGCGCGTGAAGCAGGTGGAAAAAGAGCTGAGCACGCTGCGCGAGCAATCGAACGCGTTGAAGGGGCGCTGGCAGACGGAGAAGGATGCGATCGCGCGCATCCGCAAGCAGAAGGAAGAAATCGATCGCCTGAAAACGGAAGAGCAGCGCTACGAACGCGCCGGGGATCTTTCGAAGGTGGCGGAAATTCGTTACGGCAAGCTGGCCGCTGCGGAAAAAGAATTGCAGGCCGCGCAGAACAAGCTGGCCGAGCTGCAAAAAGATCACCCGATGTTGAAGGAAGAAGTCGGCGAAGAAGAAATCGCGAAAATCGTGAGCAAATGGACGGGAATTCCCGCGGGACGGCTGCTGGAGGGTGAAGTCCAGAAGCTGGTGCATATGGAAGAGCGGCTGCGCGAGCGCGTGGTGGGGCAGGACGCGGCGCTGCAGAGCGTGGCGAACGCGATTCGGCGCAGCCGATCGGGTCTGAGCGATCCGAACAGGCCGATCGGCTCGTTCCTGTTTATGGGGCCCACCGGCGTGGGCAAGACGGAACTGGCCCGCGCGGTAGCTGAATTTTTGTTTGATGATGAACGCGCGATTGTGCGGCTGGATATGTCCGAGTACATGGAGAAGCATTCCGTGTCGCGGATGATCGGCGCACCTCCGGGGTACGTGGGTTACGACGAGGGCGGGCAGCTGACCGAGCAGGTGCGGCGGCGGCCGTATTCCGTGGTGCTGTTGGATGAAATCGAGAAGGCGCACCCGGACGTGTACAACGTGCTGCTGCAGATACTGGACGATGGGCGGCTGACGGACGGCCAAGGCCGCACCGTGGATTTTCGCAACACGGTGATCATCATGACTTCTAACGTGGGCTCGACCGCGATTTTCGATTTAATAGAAAAGGATCCGAAAAAGGCGCGCGAGCAGGCCATGGTGGCGCTGCGGGAGATTTTCCGACCGGAGTTCCTGAACCGCATTGATGATATCGTGCTGTTCCGTCCGTTGGGCAAGGATCAGATCGAGCACATCATTGATCTGCAGATGCAGCACCTGGTGAAGCGGCTGGGCGAACGGCAGATCAAGTTGCACCTGACGGCGGCGGCGAAAGCTCTGCTGTTTGCCGAGGGTTACGACCCGGCTTATGGGGCGCGGCCGATGAAGCGAGCGATCCAGCGGCTGATACAGGATCCGCTGGCGATGAAGATTCTCGATGGCGAAGTGCATCCGGGCGATGATGTTGCCGTAGATGTGGATGCGAAGACGGGTGAGATGAAATTTACGCGGAAGGCCGCGAAGGCAGGCGCCGCCTGATTCTATTTATCTGGCGCCAAGGCTGAATACCAATGAAGACTCTTAAGACTGCTTTTCTGTTGACGGCGTTGACGCTGCTTTTGCTGTTCATCGGCGAGGCGCTGGGCGGATCGAATGGCATGACGATCGCCTTGGTGTTTGCGGTGCTGATGAACGGCGGAGCGTATTTTTTCTCGGATAAGATTGCGCTGAAATCCAGCGGGGCGGTGCCGATTAGCCGTGAGCAAGCGCCGCGATTGTATGCGGTGATGGAACGGCTGGCGGCCAAGGCGAATTTGCCGATGCCCAAGCTTTACATGATTCCGCAGGCGGCGCCGAACGCCTTTGCTACGGGGCGCAATCCGAGCCACGCGTCGGTAGCGGTGACGCAGGGGCTGATGGAAATCATGAATGATGACGAGCTGGAAGGCGTGATCGCGCACGAGCTTTCGCATGTGCGGAATTACGACATTTTGACTTCGTCGGTGGCGGCGACTTTGGCCGGCGCGATCACATGGATCGGCCATATGGGCCGCTGGGGAATCATGCTGGGCGGTTATGGCGGCGGTGGGCGCAACCGTAGTGGCGGGATCGGCGCGCTGTTGATGTTGATCCTCGCGCCGATCGCGGCGCTATTGCTTCAGCTGGGGATTTCGCGGCAGCGTGAATATCAGGCTGACGCTTCCGGCGTCCAGATGATTGGACATGTCAATGGTCTGATCAGCGCCTTGGAAAAATTGGGCGCTTACAACAAGAAGATTCCGATGGATATTTCGCCGTCTACTTCGGCGCTGATGATCGTGCAGCCGTTGACGGCGGGGCAATTGTTCTCGGGGTTGTTCAGCACGCACCCGCCGCTTTCGGACCGGATTGCGGAGTTGCGGAACATGACGATTACGCGGTCGTAGAGTTTCGTCGCAGCGGCGGTCTTCGGAATCTCATCGAAGATCGCCGTGACGCCGATGGCGCACTGAAGCAGAGGCAACGGCTGCCCGGTCCCGCAGAGCGGGACCGGCCGCTACAAATTCAACGGCAAAGTCAAAGGCGCCCAGCTGAAGCTGGCCGCTACAAAGCCTACACAGTACCCTCGATGCAAGCCCTCGCTACAACGGCAGAGTGAAAAGCACACCCTCGTTGCACGCACTAGTACTTTGGCGGGGCTGGGCCACATGGTAGTGCCTATTTTCTTCCACCACGCAGAAATGTTACTGGCACGTAAAATTTGCAGGGGCGAAAGCGCGCGAAGCGTTGTCCTAGCCACTTCTGGAATACAGTAACACCCTTATTATCAGCTGATTCCGGCCGCGGGGCGCATGATTCCACTTTGGTTCTTGGTTTGCACTTCCCCACGACGCAAGGGGTTTCCGGAGGAGCGAAAAACATGAATGAAGAACGACAGGACGTAGTGATCGCAGACGAAGCCACCGCACCGCGCTGGGTGGGGATCGTCGTGGTTGCTCTCGCGGTAGTCTCACTGGTAGCACTCGGTGCAGGCTGGACCGCATCCACGCGCTCGAAACAGCTCGAGCAGTCTTTGGCGTCACAGACGCAACAGTTCAAGCAGACCAATGATGTGATCAGCCAGCGCTTGGCGAAAGCGGAAGACACCAACGCGCAGCTCCAAGGCGAGTTGAGCGTGGTGACCGACAAGATGAAGCTGACCGAGGGCGAGCTTTCCAAGGCGCGCTCGCAGGCCAAGAAAATCAAGGCAGACGACGCCAAGGAATTGGCGGAGATGCAGAACCAGACGAATGCGCAACTCGCGACGAAGGCGAGCATTGATGACGTGAGCAAAATCGGCACGGACGTTAACGGCGTGAAGAGCGACCTGGACGCCACCAAGAACAACTTGCAGATGGCCCGGGGCGAATTCGGCACGCTGATCGCGCGCAACCACGACGAAGTGGAAGAACTTCGCCGCTTGGGCGAGCGCGATTACTACGAGTTCACCATTGACAAGAAGAACTCACGCGAGAAGGTGGGCAATCTGATGGTGGAACTGCACGCCACAAACCTGAAGAAGAGCCAGTACGGCGTCACGATCTTTGTTGACGACCAGCGCCATGACAAGAAGAACCTGACGGCCAACGAGCCTCTGTACTTCTTCGAAAGTGGCGCACGCGCTCCGCTGGAGTTCGTGGTGAATCAGGTGGGCAAAGACAAGATCACCGGATACCTGAGCGTGCCGAAGGCGAATTCGACGCACGCGCAGGCTGCTACTTCCGGCGGCAACTAACGCATCACAATGGAACGAGCCACTCCCTGGCGGGTTTGACTCGCTTCACCGCAGCAAAAAGAGGGGCGCTCCCACGGGCGCCCCTCTTTTTTTGTTTATTCGGCTTTTTTCAGAGCGCGATTCTTGCGGCTCAAGAACTTCTTGGCGAGTGCGGGGAGCTTGTCGTGCGGCAGTTTGCCTTGTTCGTACAGCTTCACCTTCGCCTTGGCGGTCTTGCGGCGGCGGCGTTGCCTCTTCTGAGCCATGTATCTCTTGTCGTAAGACATCCAATTCCTCCCAATAAGTTGCGCCCCATGATTGTAGCGGACTAGGAAAAGGATGCAAGGCTGGGCGCTGATTTTAGGGCTGAGTTCAAGTAGCATGGACTGGCTATGACGGCTATCGCAATCTACGCAGGGCGCATCCTGACGCCGCAAGAAGAACTCCTTAACAATGTCATCGTGGTCGAAGGCGGACGCATCACCGCCATCGGGAACCGCGACGAAGTGCATATTCCGCCGGGCGCGAAGGATTATGTGGCGCCTGGAATGACGGTGGTTCCCGGCTTTGTGGACGTGCACATCCACGGCGCCGGCGGACACGACGTGATGGAAGCGACGCCGGAGGCGCTGGATGCGATCACCGCGACAGTGGCGCGCTTTGGAACTACGTCCATTGTCGCGACGACGGTTACTGCGCCGGTGGAAGACACTTGCCGCAGCCTGGAAGGCATCGCGCAGTACGTGCGCAGCCACGAGAAGACGGAAGAGAATACGCGCGCGGCAGCGGAAATCGTGGGTGTGCACTTGGAAGGGCCGTTCATCAATAAGGCGCGGCGCGGGGTGCATCCGCTGGAATCTATTGCGCCTCCTTCGATTGAAGTGCTGGAGAAATTTCGGGCGGCTGCGGACGGGCTGGTGCGCATTGTCACGGTGGCGCCGGAAATTCCGGGTGCGCTGGAATTGATTGCGAAGGCGGCGGCTGACGGGCTGGTGGTCGCGGTGGGACACACCGACGCGGACTATGACCAGGCGCGTGCAGCGATTAACGCGGGAGCGCGGCACGCGGTGCACGTTTACAACGCGATGCGGCCGTTTACGCATCGCGATCCGGGCGTGATCAGCGCGATCATGACGGACACGGAAGTGACCGCCGAAATCATCGCCGATGGCGTGCACGTGGCGGGACCCGCGATTCAGGTTCTGGTGGGCACCAAGGGATTCGACACGGTGCTGCTGGTGAGCGACGGAACGTCCGCGACGGGGATGCGCGACGGAAAATACCGCTTGGGAAATTTTGAGGTGACCGTGAAAGACGGCGTGTGCCGGAACTCGGAAGGGAAACTCGCGGGCAGTACGCTGACGCTCGATCGCGCACTGCGGTATATGGTGGAGGTAGGCGTGCCGTTTGTGGATGCGTTGCGCATGGCGACGATTTTGCCGGCGCGGCGGCTGGGATTGGCGGGGAAGAAAGGGATTTTGGCGATTGGCGGAGATGCGGATTTGGTGGTTCTGACGCCGGATCTGCATGTGGCTGGAGTGATGACGCGCGGGGTGGGGTTGACGTGACGTATCGGCGTCGCTGCAACGGGCGCGACTCAGACGCGCCCCTACAAATGCGGATCGGGGCTGGCGACGCAAAACGCGCGCGATACGAAAATAGTGCGCTGTCTATTTATTTGTTCAGCGGGATTTTTAGTTCTTCGGCGAATTTGTAGGGATCGAACGGGCTTAGCGAGAAGTAGCGGCCTTCGATGCCGATCATCGGGACTTTGCGCTTGCCATTGTTGACCTGCAGCACGATGGCTTCGGCGGCGGCGTCGTCATCAATATTCACTTCGCGGTAAGGAATGCCGCGTTCGCGCAGAAAACATTTGGCCCGCCGGCAATCGCAGCACCAGGAAGTTGAATACACCGTAATGTCTGACATACGCCCCTTCTGCTACATTTGTACCACAGTTATAAGATGCGCTCGTCGAGCCTGCGGATGCCGGGATATGCAAAAGTAAACAACGCACATAGCAATTAGGCGGCAGCGTGCTGCACCGCATGAGGCGCGGAGCCAGCGCCGGAACCCGAGCCGGCCTTGGTGGCTGCCTGCAAGCGAGCGGTGGCGCGCTCGATCGCGGCGTTTGCGGCATCCCAATCGGCTTCGGTGGAACCGGCTTTCGGCGTGTCGGCCTTGGCGCGCTCCAAAGCGGCGCTGGCGCGCGCGACATCAATTTCTTCTGCGCGTTCGGAAACTTCCGCGAGGACGATCACGCGATCCGGCAGGACTTCGGCGAAACCATAAATTACCGTGAGGTAGCGGGTTTCGCTGCCCTTATGGTACGTGAGGATGCCTACGCCGAGCTCGGTGATCAGCGGCGCGTGGCCGGGGAGAATTCCTAGGTAGCCGTCCTTCCCCGGCATCTCGAGCGAGTCTACGTCTTCGCTGAGAATGTGCCGCTCGGGCGTCACCACTTGCAGCTCGATTTTTTCTGGTAGCGTGGCCATTTATATCGTTTTGTTTCGCTTTGCGCTTGGCGGCGCGAACTACGCCGCTGCTCCTGCCGCCATCTTTTCTGCTTTCTCGCGCACTTCTTCGATGATTCCGACCATGTAGAAAGCCTGCTCCGGCAGATCGTCGTGCTTGCCTTCTACGATTTCCTTGAAGCCGCGCACGGTGTCTTCGATCTTCACGTACTTGCCGGCGAGGCCGGTAAATTGTTCGGCGACGAACATCGGTTGGGAGAGGAATTTTTCGATTTTGCGCGCACGCGTGACGGTCTGCTTGTCGTCGTCGGAAAGTTCTTCGATGCCGAGAATCGCGATGATGTCCTGCAGCTCCTTATAACGCTGCAGAACGGCTTTCACGGAGCGGGCAACATTGTAATGTTCCTGTCCGACGATGCGCGGATCCAAAATGCGCGAGAAGCTGGCCAGCGGATCAACGGCGGGATAAATGCCGCGTTCGACGATCTGGCGGCTGAGGTTGGTGGTGGCGTCCAGGTGCGCGAAGGTTGCCGCGGGGGCTGGATCGGTGTAATCGTCCGCCGGAACGTAAATGGCTTGCACGGAAGTGATCGAGCCATTTTTGGTGGAAGTTATGCGCTCCTGGAGTTCGCCGATTTCGGTGTTGAGGTTCGGCTGGTAGCCGACGGCGGAAGGCATGCGGCCGAGCAGCGCGGAAACTTCCGAGCCTGCTTGCACGAAGCGGAAAATATTGTCAATGAAGAGCAGCACGTCGAGCTTTTCTTCGTCGCGGAAATATTCCGCTACGGTGAGGCCGGTGAGTCCGACGCGGAGGCGAGCGCCGGGCGGCTCGGTCATTTGGCCGTAGATTAGCGCGCAACGCGATTTTTCTGAATTTCCCGGGACGATTACGCCTGATTCCTGCATTTCGAGCCACAGGTCGTTGCCTTCGCGGGTGCGTTCGCCCACGCCGGAGAAAACCGAGACGCCGCCGTGCTTCATGGCGACGTTGTGGATCAGTTCTTGAATCAGCACGGTCTTGCCTACGCCCGCACCGCCGAACAAGCCGATTTTTCCGCCTTTCAGGTACGGTTCGGTGAGGTCCACGACTTTGATGCCCGTCTCGAACATTTCGAGAGTGGTGGATTGGTCTTCGAGCAACGGCGCCGGGCGGTGGATCGGGTAGCGCTTTTCGTATTTCACGGGACCGAGATTATCTACCGGCTCGCCGAGGACGTTGAGCACGCGTCCTAGCACGCCGCGGCCTACCGGCACGGAAATGGGCTCGCCGAGGTCCAGCGCTTTCATGCCGCGTACGAGGCCTTCGGTGGGTTTCATCGCGACGCAGCGCACGCGGCCTTCGCCGAGGTGTTGGGCGACTTCGGCGACGATGTCGAGCGGCTCGGGATTGTTGAACCCCTCGCTGGTGATGCGCACAGCGTTGTGGATCAGCGGAAGATGGCCTTCCTCGAATTGGACGTCCACGACCGGGCCGATGACTTCTACGACGTGCCCGGTCTTTTGTTCGGTTGTAGCCATGTTGATCGTTCTCCCTATAAGAGCGTGAGTAGTAATTGGTGAGTAGTGATTAGTGATTCGTTCTCCGTTGCTGAATTCGCGGTTCGTCGCACATTTTAGTTTCCGAGGAGCCGTCTCTTTAGAGACGTTCCCAGGGCGTTGATCATTTTGCCCACATCGTCACAGGCTGCAGCCGCTCGCTCGAAATCCGGTTGCTTAACATGGCCCAAATCGCGGCTCAAAATCAGGAAGTACCGAGTCTCTTCCAATTCGCCGCGCGCGATTTGCATACTGCGCAAGAGCTCTCGCGTCGTCCTTCGGCCAAAACCCTCGGCGATATTCGCCGGCACCGCCACGGCCGAACGGCGGATTTGAGAAATCATCCCAAAGCGCTCCGAAGAAGGAAACGCCTCGGTTAGCCTATAAATTAACAGCGTCAGTTTATGCGCGTGCTGCCAAACTCTCAGATCAGTAAAGCGTTCAATTTTCAAGACTCACAGCTTCCCCACCGCACGCCCCAAAATCACAAATCTCGAGTCACTAATCACCAATCACTACTCACTAATCGCTAATCACGACGTTGCCGACCCCGCTCCGCTTACAATCTCAATCAATTCCTTGGTGATTGCTGCCTGACGGATGTTGTTCATCCGCAACGTTAGCTTCTCGATCAGCTCGGAGGCGTTGCGCGTTGCTGAATCCATGGCGGTCATGCGCGCGGCGTGTTCGGCTGCGGCGGATTCGAGCAGGATGCGGAAGATTTCGCCTTCGAGGTAGCGCGGGACCAGGGCTGCGAAAATTTGTTCGACTGGCTGCTCGTAGATGTAATCCACGAGGCGGCCTTGGCCTCCGGGGGCCGGTTCGGTGGGGAGGGAGCCGCCGGGGCCGGCGTGATGGGCCGCGAGCTCTTCGCCTTCGGGCGATTTCTTCACTACTTCCGGATCGACGGGCAGAAGTTTTTCCGCGCGCAGATTCTGCACCATCACGTTTTTGAACTCGTTGTAAATGGCGTACACGGCATCCACTTCGCCGCTGGTGTAAAGCTCGGCGACGCGGGCAGCAATTTCCTTGGCTTTGGAGAATTCGACTTTCGCGGAGACGTCGAGATATTCCGCGACGAATGAAAAGCCGCGTTTGCGCAGCGTGTCGCGGCCTTTCTTGCCGACGACGATCAGCTCCAGTTTCTGCGCGTGATGCTCGCGGATGAAATCCATGGCGTGGCGCAGCACGTTGGAATTGAAAGCGCCGCAGAGGCTGCGGTCGCCGGTGAGAACCATCACCAGGATTTTTTCTTCGGGGCGCCGCTGGAGCAAAGGATGCGCGGGAGATTCCATGCGCGCGGCCGCGGAGCGCAACACGCGAATAATTTCCTTGGCGTAGGGGCGGGCGGCAAAGACGCCTTCTTGCGCGCGGCGCAGTTTTGCGGCGGCGACGAATTTCATCGCGCGCGTAATCTGCTGCGTGCTTTTCACGGACCGAATGCGGCGGCGATAATCGAGAAGTGTGGGCATGGAACGGGACTATTTCGCCTGGGCCGCCACCGCTGGGGCGGACCTAATGGTGGTCCTGAAGCGCTCTTTGAAAGCATCGAGCGCTTTCTTTGCTTCGGCCTTGATGGCGTCGTCGAACGCCTTCTTCTCGCGCAGCGATTTTAGCAGGCCGCTATAATTCGTTTCGATGAACGGATACAGCTCGGTTTCAAAGCGGCGGCATTCGGAGACCGGGAGGTCGTCGAGATACTTGTTGGAAGCGGCGAAAATAATCAGGACCTGATTCTCGACGGAGATCGGCTGGTACTGATCCTGTTTCAAAATTTCCATCAAGCGCTGGCCGCGGGCGAGTTGCGCCTGGGTGGCTTTGTCGAGCTGCTCGGTGCCGAATTGCGCGAAGGCGGCGAGGTCGCGATATTGCGCGAGGTCGAGGCGCAAGGTGCCGGCCACTTGGCGCATGGCTTTGATTTGCGCGTTGCCGCCGACGCGGCTGACGGAAATGCCGGCGTTCACGGCAGGGCGGATGCCGCTATTGAAGAGGTCGGCTTCCAGGAAAATCTGGCCGTCGGTGATGGAAATCACGTTTGTCGGAATATAGGCGGAAATATCGCCGGCCTGCGTTTCGATGACTGGCAGCGCGGTCAGGGAGCCCGCGCCGAGTTCGTCGTTCAATTTCGCGGCGCGTTCGAGCAAGCGCGAGTGCAGGAAGAAAACGTCCCCGGGGAATGCTTCGCGGCCGGGCGGGCGGCGGAGCAAGAGCGAAATTTCGCGATACGACTGCGCGTGCTTGGAAAGATCGTCGTAGAAGCAGATGGCGTGGCGCTTGGTGTCGCGGAAATATTCGCCGATGGCACAGGCGGCGAATGGCGCGATGTATTGCATGGACGCGGACTCAGAAGCGGTGGCGGCGACTACGATGCTGTGCTCCATCGCCCCGTAATCGGTGAGGGTCTTGATCACTTGCGCGACCGTGGAGCGTTTCTGGCCGATGGCACAGTAGATGCAAATCAAATCGCCGCCGCGCTGGTTCAGGATCGTGTCAATGATGATGGCGGTTTTTCCGATTTGGCGGTCGCCGATGATCAGCTCGCGCTGGCCGCGGCCGATGGGAATCATGGCGTCAATGGCCTTGATGCCTGTCTGAATGGGTTCACGCACGGGCTGGCGGGCGACGACGCCGGGAGCGAGGCGCTCGAGCGGATTGCGCTGGCTGGACTGAATGGGGCCTTTGTCGTCAATGGGATTGCCGAGCGCGTCCACGACGCGGCCGATCATGCCGTCGCCGACCGGCACAGACATGATTTTGCCGGTACGCTTGACGGTGTCGCCTTCTTTGATCTCGGTGTAATCGCCGAGGAGCACGGCGCCGACTTGATCTTCCTCAAGGTTCAGCGCGATGCCGAAAACGTCATGCGGGAACTCGATCATTTCGCCGGCCATGCACTTGTCGAGGCCATGAATGCGCGCGATGCCGTCGCCGACGGAGATGACGGTGCCGACTTCCTCGACCGCGAGGGTCTGCTGATAATTTTCGATCTGCTCGCGCAGGATCTTGGTTATTTCGTCCGCTTTGATGTTGGCCATCCTGACTCCTGTTTTCTAGTGACCGTGTTGCGATCACAACCCCCGGCTTCAGGGGCTAAAGCCCGCCCTTCCGGCGCAGCCGTTCATTCAAGGGAGCGTCGACTGCGCCCTATTCCGCTTCCAACTGTTCACGCAAGCGGTTCAATTGCTCGCGCACTGAACCGTCGTAAACCGTGGAGCCGACACGCACGACGGCGCCGCCCAGGAGGTTATCGTCTTCGGCGAAGTGCGCTTCGATCTTTTTCCCGGTGCGGCGTTGCAAGACCGATAGCAATTCTTTTTTCTCCGCGTCGCTTAGCGCACGCGCGGTGGTGACTTCAGCTTCGGCAATTCCCAGGCGCTTGTTCAGCTCCGTGCCGAACACTTGCAGGATCTCGTGAAACAGATGCGTGCGGCGGTGATCCACAATCAAGCAAACGAAATTGCGAACTGCATCGTTTAGGCCCATCTTGAAGGCGACCGCGGCGATCACTTTGTTCTTCACCGCGCCGTCCACGGCGGGGCTTTCGAGAGCGTTGCGCAGATCGGCCGACACTAGAAAGGTTTCGACGAACGCGCCGAGGTCCTTGCGCACAGCTTCGCCGCTCTTGCGTTCCAGCGCCACATCGGCGAGCGCCGCGGCGTAGCGTTCGGCCACCGCGCTCAATTGACGCTCCCCTCAAGCTCGGCGATGAAAGTACGAATCAGCGCTGCTTCCGATTTGGGCGCGAGTTCCTGGCGCAACAATACTTCCGCGCGCTCGACCGCGAGCCGCGCGCCCAGCGCTTTTAGTTCCATGCGAGCTGCTCGGCCCGCCGCTTCGATTTCCGCGCGTGCCGCTAGTTCGATTTTCTCCGCTTCAGCGCGGCCGAGGTCGCGCAGGCGCTGCGCTTCGGCTTCCGCGTCGCGCCTGGCATCCAGGCGCAGTTGCTGAATTTCGCGCTCCAGGCCTTCGAGCTTGGCCTTGATTTCGCGCCTTTGGCGCTCGGCGGCCTCGCGGGCGCGCGCGCCCTCCGCGATCTTCCTGGAAATTTCTTCGGCCTGCGCGCGGAAGGTCGGCGCGGCGTATTTCACGATGCAATAGGCGATGGCGCCGAAGACCAGCGCGAAGTTGAGCCAGCGAAAAACCCAGCCGGTGGTGGAATCCGCCGGCGATGCTTCGCCTTCCTGCGCGAATACCGGCACGGCAGCCAGCGCCAAAAAAATGATCACGAAACTGAGCGCGTGGCCGGCGGACTTTATATAGCGCATGATCTGCAGCGTCATTGGCGCGCCCCGCCGCGCGGAGAATTGCTGCCTTCCAGGATGCCGCGCGCGATGGCGCCAGCCAGTTCCGGAGTTTGGCGCTCGACTTCCTTGCGGGCCTCGGCCAGCTCGGCCTCGATTCGCTTCTTGGCCTCGTCAACTTCCTTGCGCGCCAGGGAGCGCTGCGCTTTCAGATTCTTGGCGCGCTCGTCAAGGACCGCCTGGCGAGCTTCTTCCTGCTCGAGATAAATTTCGCCCTGCGATTTGCGGAGCGCAGCATTGTAATTTTCCAGATCCTGCCGCGCCGCGGCTTCCACGGCTGCGGCTTCCGCGCGCGCGCCTTCGATTTTCGCGCTGCGTTCGGCCATGGTGTTTTGAATCGGCGTGAAAAAAGCCCAGCGCATGAAGAGATAAAAAAGGAAAACGATGATGACCGTAGGCACAGCTTGAAGAAATAGGTCACCGAGCTGGCGAAGGATTTCCATCGTTAGGAAAGCTTACGAATGCGTTTGCCCCGTTTGTATCGTTGCACTGTTGCCCGGACTTGCGACCAGCGGCTCCGGGACACACTTCTAGGCTCAAGCAAAGGCCGCGATTATCGCATCGAGTCCCGCTCCCGTCAACGCTTTACGGCCATTTTGCATTACGGAAGGAGAAACACGATTCGGTCTATTCTACGTCGAAGGCGTGCCGTTATGCCAGCCGCGTGCGCCGAATCCTTGCGCGGTTAGCGCGAGGCGAGCGAGCTGTGAGGGCCTTCAAACGCCTGCTTGCGCGTCACTACAAACCATAATTGAATGGCGATCATCGGCAGGGAGAAAACCAGGCTGAACCAAATCGGAAACTGGAAGGGAGTTGGCGGCAGGCCCATCGAGGTTTGCATTGCGGCGGTGGCTTCTTCGTAACGCGCTTGGGCGCCGGGAAGGATTACGGAAATGATCGAATTGAAGATTGCGAAATTGAAATAATAGATGGCGAGGCTGCGGCCCCACTTTTCCAGCTTCAGCAGACCGTAGGCCATCAAGAGTTGCACGGACATGTAACCGATCACGATGAGCGCAGCTTTTCCGCCGGTGAAGAAGAAGCCCAGGAACGTGAGCGGCAGATGCAAAATATTGAGGATTGGAAACATGCAGGCGCCCACCAGAGCCAGGTATGCGATGATCGTGATGCTCACCGGCCTTTTCGGTGAGCCGGGCAGTGCCGTCGGCGCGAGCAGTCCGTTCGCCCACGCAGCAGCAGGCGTTGCCTCCACCGCGCCGCGGAATTGTACCCGGGTCGCGCGCGAGTTGAAGAAATACACCCACCAGCCGCCTAACAGCGCCAGCAGCGCGTAGAAGACCGCCAACCCGATGCGCACGGCCGTCATCAAGTGCTCCAGCGGCGGAATCGCTTCGCCGTTTGGCACGGCGGGCACCGGCGGAGTTGGCAGCGGCATCACAATCATCATGAGCAGCCCCGGTACCGCCATCACCAGAAGCAGGCCGCTGAAAACAATCATGGACATTCTGGCCCATTCGCGCAGGTGCAGGAGGTTGACGCCCGTGGCGATGCCCCACGCCGCAAAACCTAGCATGAACACGGACATGATCAGGCCAGCGTTGCGAGTGAATGCAGGCGTGGAATCGGAGGGCATGACGGCGAAGGCGAGGATCATGAGCACGCCTGAAAGCAGCGTCAGGCCAGAGCCGATGAAGACCACTACTGCGGAAATCGTGACACCTGCCGGGCGCTTCATCGCGCACCTCCCTGCCGCGTGCTGCTACTTTTCGCGGGAGTATACACTACGGTGCGTGATTGCTGGCAAGTGTGTGAGTGCTGAGATGAATTAGTACGCGTAGGCTTGGAGAAGCGCGAAAACGACTACGCCGGTGACCGAGACATACAGCCAGATGGGAAACGTGTAGCGCGCGATGCGTTTGTGCTGCGGGAAGCGGCCGCTAAGTGAAAAGAAGAAGGTGATGAGCACCAGAGGCAGCGCGACAACCGAGAGGATAATGTGGCTGGCGAGAATTGAGAGGTAAATCGCGCGAATCGGCGCGTGGCCGGCCGGGAAACGCGTGTCGCCGTGCAGCGCATGATTAACGATATAGCTGACGAGGAAGAGCGACGAGAAACCGAAGGCGAGCAGCATGCTGGCGCGATGCGCTTTGCGCTCGCGTTTTTTGATGAAGTAAAGTCCGGTGCAGAGGGCGATGGCGCTGAGGCCGTTGAGGACCGCATTCAGCGCCGGCAAGAAGACAAATTTGCCTGCGAACTGCGCAGGGGCCTGGTGCAAATAGAGGAGCCAGAGCAGAAAAGAAACTGCTGCGGCGCTTACGACGACGATCGAGCCGAGTGCTGCGCGTTGGTTGGTCTGGGTCTGGTCCATGGAACTAGGTACGATACTACAAATTTTCACGCGCGGCATCGGGTAAACAATATTGCGGACCCGGGTGAATTCCAGACAGAATCGTGCCCTGTCTTACCAAATAGGCTCGATTCCGATTACGCGAATACGCGTGGACTGCGGCTATTGGCGCGCAATGCAAATTGCTTTAATTTCACTGAACAAATCTTGTTTCGACGGTGAAGCTCACCAATCCGTCGCGGTAATCTATCTTCATATTCAGCATCCATAGCATCGCGAATCCCAGGACCCCCGAAATTTCCGTGCCGAAACTGTCGCTCACGTTGGCCAGATCAATCGTGATCAGGTCCTCGCGCTGCTGCCTGATATTCGAGAATTGAATCGTGGCATTCGACGCGCTATATACCGTTTTGACTTTTCCGCTCAGCCCCCGGACCTCCGCGTCATACTCCGTGCTGACTTTTGTCACTTCTTTCGCCTCCGCAAGGGATAGTTCGTTGTCGAACGCCCCTGTATCAATGAGGAAAAGTCTGGGCGGGAAGGAATTCACGGAAGTGGGAATCGCCAATCCGTGGCCGAATATGAAAATAGGCGTGTAGCCTTTCATCTCGGGCGGAACATAGCGGTCGTGCCAATTCGACGATTGGGAGGATCGCGAATCAAGGGAGATCTCAGTTGCGGGCTCATCGGGATATGGCGGCAGCTCGCTCAGTTTCAATTTGTTCGCCGGCATGTAGATATCCACAAGAAAATGGCGAAAGACGTTCGCGCCAATCAGCCCGTCACTGCCTAAAACAGAACGGCCGGCGGTCACCTGGACAAGGCAACCGCTAAACTCGAGCTCTCCAATCTGAAGTTTATCGGCACGGCCCAGAAATCCGGCCGCGGGTCCGGCGTCGCCGATTCCACCGATGTGGATTTTGGTGATGGATTTAACGCCCGCCTTCTCGGCAATTTTTTGATCAATGAGAATTCCACTTGCGCCAGTGTCGAGCAGTAACCTCGACGGTACTCCATTTACCTTGACGCTGAGGCCATATCCCCGAACGCTCTTCGGACCATTGGTTAGAGGTTCGAGCTTGGCTTCGGTGGATTTCACTTTCGTTACCAGACGGCATCCGCCCTGCGGCTGGTCCGATTGCGCTTGAAGTGCGTCGAGTTCGCGCTGCAGTGCGGTGCGCGATTCCTGGTCGTCGTCCGTGACGCTGGCAAGATATTCGGTGATAGCGTTGATTCGCTCCTTCCCGCTCAACGTGCTCATATAAGCTCGCTGAATGTCCGGATCGCCGGGATCGAGCTTATAAGCCTGGTCAATATTGGTTTTGGCGCGCTTCCAGTTCAGAGAGATCGCGTAGAGTTCATATCGCCCCAGGAACGCGCGCGCATCCAAATCGCATGCGCGGAGCGGCTTCGAGAACGCGGCCTGTGCCTCTTCAAGTTTTCCCTGACGAAAATACACTTCTCCCAGCGCGACAATGGCCGGGGCGTGATCGGGCGTCAGTGCGACCGCCTTCTGTGCCGCAGCGTATGCCTCCGTGGGATTCTTCTGCGCCAGATACACTCGTGCGAGCCCCGCGTATGCAGCTGCCGCTTCGGATCCGCCCGCGGGAAGCACAGCCGTGTAAGCAGCGAGCGCTTCGGGAAATTTTCCGGTGCGATAGAGTCGCAGCGCGGCGGCCAGCGGTGCCGAGAGAGGCGGGGCGGTTTCCGAGGTCACGGCACAGACCATGTTGGCGTTTTTCGACGGGCCCGGACTCGCCGGGGCTGGGTGCGATTCTTGCTGTGCGGCAGCCTGCACCACAGGAGCGGTTGTTCTCGCCGGCTCGCTTTGCATATCGAAGAGTGCCTGATCGTAGGACGTCACGGACGACGCCGGCAGCATGCCCGGAAAGAGCAGCGTCATAATGCAGACTGCAGTGATCGCCGCCTGTGCCCGCTTCGTCCCCATTAGGCCCTCCGGAACCGGATTGCGACGCTGTAAGACCCTCATAGCTTTGTACGGACGTGGATTCAGGAGCCGATCCAAAGTTGAGCGCGTCGCCTCAGCGCGACATTCTGTCTAAGGATAACTGTCCTGTCAATTAATGATTGAGAGCCTTCGGCCAAACCGAGCCCCAATTCGGCTCGAATCCAGCTGGGATGCTGACACGCGTCGGTGAAGGCTATTTGGCGTTAGCTGCGGGCGCAGCCGTCGGAACATATTCCGCGGAGAATCGCGAGCGTTGCAGGCGGTAGCCATCGCGCGTGCGAATGTGATAGCGCTTGTGCTGCTCGTTCACGAGTTTAACGGTGATGGTGCGCCAGCCGCGGTTAGGATTCGGCTTGGGGTAGTAACTCAGCGAATAAAGATGCGCCAAATCATCGCGGATAGAAGCGAAGGCATTCTGCTCGTCTTTCCAGTTTCTCGCGAAATAGACTTTGCCGCCGGTGGCAGCGGTCATGCGTTGAAATACGGCGTTGGAAATCGGCTCGAGGTGGGCTTCCTGGGTGCTCACCATGTAGATGGTGGTGCCGGTGGATTGCGCGAGCTCGGCGACGTCCTCGGGCGGGACCATGCTGTAGTTGTCGGGACCGTTAGAGAAGACCACGATCACTTTTCGCCCGGTAAAGTGCGCGGCGTCTTGCACGGTGAGCAGCAGACAATTGTAGAGCGCGGCATCGTCTCCGGCTACGGTGGTGCGCGCGGCGCGCAGAACCTGCGAGCGGTCGGAGGTGAGCAGCGCCGCGCGGGAGAGATCGCGGCTGTAGGAATAGAACGCCACTTTGTCCGCGCCCTCGAGGGAACGCACGAAATCGGCGATGGCGTCCTGCGCGAATACAAATCCGCGGTACATATAGTTGCTGGTGTCGAAAAGAACGAAAACGTTGGCGCCTTCTACCAGAGAGGAAAGCTCACTGCCAGACACGTGCGCGTCGGAATCTTTTTGCTGGTCGGCGGAAGCATCCGGCGGCTTGGCAGCGGACGAAGCTGTGGTGAGAAGCGCACGGGCAGATTGGTTACCCTCTCCGTAAGTTGCGATGTCTTCGGGAATTCCGTCCTCGGCAATGATGAAATCTTGCGGACGGAGACCGGTAACGTACTTCCCCTTGTTATCGGTGACGGCCACATTCAACTGCACTAAATCCACGGTGACGTTGATGCGCGGAGGGCCGCTTTCCTGCGCGACGGGAGAAGTGCCAACGAAAACGGAGAGAGCTACGAAGAGAACGAGAGTCACAGAGAGTCTTTTGAGCATGACGGGCCTCGATGTTGTTTGTTGCTAAACTTCCGCAGGGCTGGCCGGGTGCATGCTGAATCGCCGCGGCGTCGCCACAAAGTTTCTAGGGCTGAGGACTGCCAAAACTCGCGGGCAGCGAAGTGATCTTGCCCTGGCGAAACTCGTCACCGGTTTCGCGCATGGCGCGCAGAATTGCGGGCCAATCGTTCAAATCGGTGGCGAAAATCTTCGCGACCATACGGCCGGTGAGCTCGGGCGCGAGGCGATTCAGCGTTACCGGCGGATAGCCCATCTCATCGGCCAGGCGCGCCCAATAAAGATTCGTGGAATCCCATGTTTCGGCGAGCAACCGGCTGGAATAGCCCTGGAACATGGGGAACGGCCTGACGTTCAGCAATTCGCGCGCATAGGAGCGCGCGAGTACGGGATGAGGCACGCCGAAATCCTGCGAGAGGCGCGTCCAGGTAAGTTCCGACGGATCCTGTTGCGATAGATTTTGCAATTCATGGCCGGCCATACCCCAGGAATTGGTGTCGTCTGGAAACCTTCGGCGGAACTCGGCGGTCAAATAGAACGTATCGGCAGGCGTGATCTGTGAAGAAACCTCGGCCAAGCGTCCCGCTCGCAGAGTGACTTCCAACTGCGCTGCTCGTTGCGGAATCATGCGATCGGAAAGAATGCTGGTGACTTTCGCGCGCAGTTCGTCATTTTGCATGGAGGCGGCAAGCATTTCTTCTCCCGCGCGCTGATAAAGCGCGACGGCGTGGAGCTCGTTGCGGCTCACGTTCCACCAGCGCGATAAAACGGCGTTGGTCAAAACGGAAGGCACAAGGTCTGACCAGATCAGAGCCTGGACGTTTTCCGGAGCAATAAAATCCTCTTCCATTTGCGCCAACACGTAGGGCAGGTCGGCCAGCGAGCCCACCAGATGTGCGCCACCGCCCGCGGGAGAGCCGGCGCCGAAGAGGCGGGGAGTTTGCCAGAGCGTTTCTTCCGTGCCCATCACGGTCTCGCCGGAGAAGTCGTGCGAGCGAATCAGGAGAGGGTTGTTGTGGAGAGCCTGGGCCCCCGGCGGTTCATAATAGGCGTAGCTGAAACCGACGAGCGTGTCGCGCAGGAAAGGAACGAGTTGTCCGCGAGCTTGTTCTAATTCCGCGCCGGAAGCCTTGGACTTCAGCACCTTGGCGATGTCCGTGCGCATTTCTAAGTCGGTGTGATGGTTGTTGTAGGAGCCCGCGGTGAAGGTGGTTCTTTCGCTGTTGGTAAAGATCGGGCGCGGCATTTGAAATTCGCCGAGCTGCTCGGCGAGCGGGAGCAACGTGTCGCCGGCGGGAATTCCTTGCGGTGTGGGCGTGAGGCCGTCGCCGAGCGCCAGCAGCGTATCGAGCGAAACCAGGCGCTGATCGTCCAGCACCGCACGAATCCGCTCAGCCATTTCCCGGTGAATTCGCTGGCCTTCCGAATTGGTTTGGCGAGGACCTGCGATCAAGTCAACGATTACATCCTGCGAGCCCTTGGAATCTCCGGTGGCAGCGCGCAGCAGATGCCCTAGGGAGCTGCGTCCGGCATCAAAGAGCTGCGCGGACGAGGAGAGATGGGAAAAAGGCTTGATCATGCCCTGCCAGGATGCATCGCGGGTGCTTACGGGAATCTCGCCCTGGCGAGCCATTATTTGCCACAGCGCGACGTTGGCTTCAAAGATGCCCATGGCATTCCCGCGCAGGGTGTGGTCGGGAACTTTGTTGAGGGCCTCCGCTGTGGTTAGAAAGGCGGTGATGGACGCATCGCTCAACTCCGGGAATTCGGAAAACATCGAATACTGATTGCGAAATTGGGCGAACTTGGCGGCCATCAGCTCTACAGTTGGAGCGCTCAAGCGATGCCCGGCAGGGCGCCTGCCGTCAATTTCACTCAACACCAGAAAGGCTTCCGCTGGCGTTCCCTCCATCCCCACACGGGAGAGGGCGAACATGGTTTCCAGCAGGCCGTCTGGATTGTTCCAGCCTCTGGTTTCCACATTCCAATTGCGAGCAAGCTCGCTATTGGCCTTCTGCCGGAGAATGGTCTTCCATGACTGGAGGCTTCCCGGCACGTGAGGATCGCCGTTGGGCTCCCACTGCAGGCGAGTGGTTAAGAGCAACAGGGTTGGGTCGGGCCGAAACACCGAGGCCATCGCGCTGGGGGAAAGCGTCTTGCCGAGGAGCGCGTCGTAGCAGTGGCGCATGCGTGCAGGTTCGACGAAGTGCGCTTGCTGCTCGGGCGGGATGCGCGACAGTGAGTCAAAATAAGCAGCGAGCCAGCCGTTGTCTTTCGAGAGCAGCCGGGGGACAAATTCTCCCGCGGAGTGCGGGTTTGCGCCCACCAACTCCTTCCACGCCGGCTCGGCGGCTGTGCCACCGGGCACGATTACGCGCCCCGATTGAATGCGAATGTAACTCCCGTAGAAATCCAAGGGCGCGGCGAGCGGGACCAATTTTTTCAGTCCCGGCGAACGCAGCAGCGCTGCCTCGGTTTCCGGATCCACATGAGCCCAGGCATAGTAAAGACGAGCCAGGGAAGGATCGTGCAGAAGCGCGTCAATTAATGGCCGACTATCTTTGCCCCTGCCGCCCTCGCCGCTTGCTTCGACCCATTCCCGTTCGGTGAGAACGATGGGCACTTGCGAGTTGGGGTACGGGTAGGAGAAGGGCTTGCCTCCCTGAAGAGTGGCCTCGAGTTCGGGTAGAGGGAAGCCGGAGTCAATCGTAAGAAATGCTCTGCGCGGGTCCGCCGTCGCCACGTACGTGCTGCTTTGTCCGCAGTCCGCGGTCACACGATAGCCCAGAATGTCCAGCAATTGCTTGGCGTCGCCGCAACCGGTGACGCGAATCACGCCATCTTTCCCCGCTAAATCGGAGAGTTCGCGGGCCTGCTGAACATATCTTCGCAGCAGAATCAGAAATTCGGTGGCGCGGCTACCGAGGCCCGTCCCCTGATAGCCGATCAAAAATACGTTACGGGCGAGCAGGGGCATCACTTCTTCGGAGCTGGCTTTCTGGCTGATTCCGGCGATACGCAGGAAGGAACGGAGAGGACCTGGAATGGTAGCTGTGGCTGGTTCCGATGTGACGATGCGCTCTTGAGCCGCGGGCGGACGGGGAGGAACAGCGCTGCGAACTCGGGGGGCAAAACCGGCACAAACTAACGCTACAACCACCAACAGGGCCGAAAGACGCAGGGGATATCTCATCGCGGCACCCACCCCGACTGCTTTCGAGACATTGCGCAACTACTTCTTTAAGTGACCGGCACGGATTGCGAGGCGCGCTTCGTTCCGGCTGAAGACTGACGTCGAAATCAAGATCGAAGCCTGGCAAGGGCTGCGACCTTTAGTTGGTGCATCCTACGCTTCTGCGACGCCGGACGCAACGAATTTGGCAGCGGTCGCGGGAGCGTGAGGAGCGGGCGACATGGCGAAAGTTCGGAGAAGCGGGTGCGGCGCACAGCCATCTTCTGCCGCGACAACTGCTTGCCGGCGTTTGCTCGGGAGGCGGGTTAATTTGCGATAGGCGCGCTGATCGGGCAGTTACCAATACCTTCGATATCGCTGGAAATTAGTTTAGGTATGTTCGAAGTTGCTCCCGATCCTAGTTCGCCACATGGACGCAAGCACTTCTGGCCAGAACATCATTTGCAGCCAAACGAACGGCAGGGCCGTGATGAATACAGCCACGAGGAATCCTGCCTCACGAAGGTCAAACTAAGAAACGGAGAGCCAAATAAATAAGAATGCCGAAAATCGAAAACATCCCAGAAAGGAAAACACCGAGCACGAGCGTTTGCCAAACGCGGCGATGTCTTTCCCATAGGCCGAGGTGGTCCCACTCGATGGCACCTGTGAGGTAACGCTGGCCACAGCGGCAGACAAATCTAGTCGGTCCCACAGGCGTCCAACTATGGGATTGGCGGAGTCGAAAGCGCTTAGTCACACCACGCGCACATTTGTCGCAGACGTACACGTCGGCACGTTCAGGAAAACTGCTCGCAGGAAGCGTCCTGATAGCGCGACCCAAGAAGAACCGTCCGCCCCGCGAAACCATCCAAGCACTAAAAGATACGATCGCAAGTATGCCGATGAGGATGAGCGCTGCAACTATGTCCCAAGCCAAGTAAAGATGGACAGAATTTTACATCAAAAGCGACAAGTTCACAGACTTGGCCCGGGTGTCCGGCTAGTCGCGTAACCGGAGGCTGATCGAGTACGCGCGCTGGCACTTACTGGCGCAGCGTGCCGCGAATTCGATACAATCGCGGTTCGGGCTGCGGCTTAAATAATCGCCTGCCGATGCGCGCGGCCCATTTTCGAGGAGACATTCCATGCCATCGTTTCCCGGGGTTGATTACCTCGACTTGGATTCCCTGCTGAGCGACGAAGAGAAGCTCGCGCGCAACACCGCGCGGCAGTTTGTGGATGCGGAAATCATGCCGATCATCGAGGAATACAATCGCGAAGGAAAATTTCCTGTGCAGCTGGTGCCGCAGATGGCCGAGCTGGGGCTTTTCGGCGCGAGCCTGAAGGGTTATGGATGCGCGGGGATGTCCAACGTGGAATACGGGCTGGTGACGCAGGAGCTGGAGCGCGGCGATTCCGGGCTGCGCAGTTTTGTTTCGGTGCAGTCGGCGCTGGTGATGTATCCGATTCACGCGTTCGGTTCGGACGCGCAGAAAGAAAAGTGGCTGCCGCTGCTGCAACAGGGAAAAGCGATCGGTTGCTTCGGGCTTACCGAGCCGCAATTCGGATCAAATCCCGGCGGGATGTTGACGCGCGCGGTGAAAAAAGGCGGCGACTACATCCTGAACGGCGAGAAAATGTGGATTACGAGCGGCTCGATTGCGGATGTGGCCGTGGTGTGGGCCAAGTGCGAGGACGAGGTGATCCGCGGATTCCTGGTGGAAAAAGGCACGCCCGGGTACAAGGCGTGGGACGTGCATGGAAAATATTCGCTGAGGGCTTCGGTGACTTCAGGGTTGGCGATGACCGACTGCAAAATCCCTGCGGCGAATTTGCTGCCGGGCGTCGAAGGATTGAAAGGGCCGCTTTCCTGCTTGAATCAGGCGCGCTACGGCATCGGGTGGGGCGGCATCGGCGCGGCGATGGCGTGTTACGACACGGCGCTGAATTACGCGAAGCAGCGGAAGCAATTCGACAACAAGCCGATTGCCTCGCATCAACTTGTGCAGGAAAAATTGGTGTGGATGATTACGGAAATTACGAAGGCGCAATTCCTGGCCCTGCAGGTGGGAAGGCTGAAGGATGCGGGGCGCGTGCATCCTTCGCACATTTCGATGCTGAAGATGAATAACGTATGGATGGCGCGGGAAACGGCGCGAATGGCGCGGGAAATTCTGGGCGCGAATGGAATCGTGGACGACTACTGCGTGATGCGGCACATGAACAATCTCGAAACCGTGTTCACCTACGAAGGCACGCATGAAATGCACAAGCTGATTATCGGCCAGCACATAACGGGAA
>Ga0182024_10005868_pt1 | contig 27239 bp, 27 predicted proteins | sample P32metaG_FD_120480 | JGI IMG/M metagenome (GOLD analysis project Ga0182024, IMG submission 120480) | Permafrost microbial communities from Stordalen Mire, Sweden - P3-2 metaG (Illumina Assembly) | ecosystem: Environmental > Terrestrial > Soil > Wetlands > Permafrost | place: Sweden: Stordalen...
ACCCTGTCTAGAACTTGAAAGACACGGACACAATGGCGAGCCCAAAGGCCGCATACGTCACGTCGGCCACTGCCGAATGCGCCTTTGCGATCCCATGAACGCGCTCCCCGTGACTTTCCTGACTAAACGCCATCGCGCCCAAGATGGGGGTCAGGATCATCCCTGGGCCGTGAATCCAGGCCAGGGCCTTGTGCAGGCGGATCGGGCCGCGCGTTGCTGTTCCCGGTATCGTAGGCGCGCGGATGGCAAAGTAGGCGGCGGTAAAGTACATATCCGCCGTCACTGAGCCAAGAGCGCCGTGAATGTCGCGGCCCGTCGCGCTTGGGTGCCTTCCGCCGGCGAGGCTGGAAGTGGCGATCGTGGCGATCAGGGGAGCGAGCGTTATTAAACCGAACCGTTGATGCATCTTGAGCATGTGCGACCGTTTGTCGAGTCTCGCCTGATCCTGGGCATTTCCTTGGGCCTGATCCGGAGGGAAGCCCAGATCCCCCAGCGAAGGCGGCGCCGCCGCATTGCCGGAAGAGGCTATTAATACCAGGTCCATCGTTTGCGTAGCCCCCGCCGTGATCGTCACATTGGCTACTTTGGTGGTGAGCCCTTCCGCCGAGATGGAAATCTCATAATCCCCCGGCATGAGGTTTGGTGCGTTGTAGATCCCGGCCGAATTGGTTTGGGTCTCGGCCAATTGGCCTGTGGCCACATTCTTGACGGAGACTTTTGCGTTGGGAACGGCCGCTCCGGAAGGACCGGTGATGGTGCCGGACAGCGTGGCACCAGCGGTTTGCGCCCGCAATCGGCCCGAGATGAGGAGGGAAAGAACTAGGATCCCTAGCCCAAAGAAGAACGTCGCTGCTTTCGGATTCATTTGACGCTCTCCTGCTGCACGTTTGCTTCCGCGCCCGCACGATCTCCTTCGTGATCATCAGCCTGCCGATCCGAGAACCCAATGTCACTGTTTGCGAGCAGCGAGGTCCAGATTACGATAAAGGGGTTCGGCGGCAATTTGCCGCCCCAGTGCCGGCGATAAAGCGTCAGTTTTGTTAAACATCGGGTGATTTTGGCCGATAAAAGACTCGGAAGTTAAATGATCAATCCAATCGCTTCAAGCAGCGTCATCGCTCCCGAAGCAACTCAGGCACGCAATGCCCTGTCTCCCGCGCAGAAGCCTGCTAATCAGCCACAGGATAAAGTTCAATTGAGTCCGCAGGCTCTTTCGGCCGGCGATATCGATCACGACGGCGATTCTCATTAATATTGTTCCCGTAACGTGTGCCGTGTTCCTTTCTGCACACGTATCTCGTTGCTTCTGCATGCGAAACCTTTTTCCCCAACTCCCGCACGATCAACCCGCACTGTTGACGATGTAGCCAGCCTGATGGGGCAAACCGTCGCGGTATTCGTCTCCGGTGCGGCAGTTTGCCGCCGCGTTCTGCCTTCCTGACCGAGCCAAACCACCTAAGCGTTCGCTAATCGCCTCGCGCGTTGAGCTTGGTACCTTTCGTGCCAGCATGAACGGATGCCCTTTTGTAGCCGTGTTTTGACTCCGGCGTTTTTTGCTGTTTCATCGAACCTTTTGCTGGGTCAGGCGCTCCCATCTACTTCGAATGTGACTCAGCCGGAGGACAAAAGAATATTCTGGATCATTCCGAATTACCGAACCTCTCCGAGTCTGCATCCTTACAAGCCACTCACGCCCGAGGAAAAATTTAAAATTGCTGCGGAGGACTCGTTCGACCGCGGCACCGCTGCTCTTGCCGTGCTGTTTGCGAGTGAGGCGCAGTTGACGAACGCTACTCCGGCGTTTGGGCAAGGCGTAAAGGGTTACGCTCGGTACCTGGGAACGTCATACGCCGATTTCGTGATCGGGGATATGATGACGGAGGCAATCTATCCCGTGATACTTCATGAGGACCCGCGCTATTTCCGGCGCGGGACGGGCAACGCTTGGGCGCGCCTGGCAAGCGCGGCCGGCCAGATCTTCTGGACCCACACGGATTCGGATCACATGCGGTTCAACTTCTCGGAGATTATCGGCAATTCGAGCGCTGTGGCGATTTCGACTGCTTACTATCCAGACAACCGGACGGCCACCAACGCCATCTCCAAACTCGGCGTCCAACTCGGGGTCGACATGGCCGCGAACATCTTGAAAGAGTTCTGGCCGGACATAAACCGCAAGCTTTCACGAAAGCACCGCGCAGAGAAGGACAATACGCCATAGAGTCGCTTCGAGACTTGTGGCTTGGCGCAAATCCATCGTTCAAACAGTCGCATCGTCGGCTGCATTCAGCCACCGCGCAGATTCTCTCGATGCGACGAGATGCCACGCCAAGGACGTCGGCTAAGTGCTAAAGACGACTCGGATCATCATATTTTAACTATCTACCTCACCGCCGGGGATTCGGTACGTTTCGTGCCTTCGTTTGCACGGTGCTGTTCAAAATCCGAACACCACGCTCTGTAGTTCTTGTTCATGGGGCGGCCTTCCCTCGCCCCTTTTCTTTCGCCAGCTACTGTCGGCCAGGATCATTCTCATCACCACTGATCCGCTCCGTGCGGCGACCCTCTACTCGCCGTGCAAACGGAACGTGTAGCGCAGCATGAAAGTGTGGCCACCGGAATCGGCACCGTAAGAGGTGGAGAACACGTATTGCACAAGAAGTCGGTTGGAAAACCGCCACCCCACACCGAAGTCGGAAGAGACCCGCGGCGGCCTGTAACCTGTGGCTGTCATCGGCAAAAAGGGGTCTGTAATGAGCAGAGTGTTCCCGAAGCTATCCGGATAAGCCGCTTGGTTCAGATCGTATGCTTGCAAGATGGCGAGCAGCGACGCGTTCAAAAACAGGTGTGAGGATACCTTGGTTTGAACGCCCAGGTTTGACGACACGAAGCGGCTGTTTTGGCTGCCGGCCTGGACCAAATCGCCCGTGCTGACCTCCGTGCGGCTCGTGCCCGCCGGGGATGTGCCACCGGCAAGATCGACGCTCAACACGGTCCGCGAGTTAAGAAAATAACCCACGCCCAGCGCCGCGGAGCTTCGCTGTGCGCGGTCCCGCTGATGCGAATCGACCGCGATCGATCGCGTCAGGTCGTCGCTGAGCGCCAGCCCGAGCCAGGACGCCTCCACTCCATAGAAAAACTTCCGGCCGAACGGCCCACGAAGACGAAGACCAAATTCGGATGAATGACCTGAGGATCGAGTGGAATCGAGGGGCTCTTGAGTATTGTTCAACAGGTGACTCATGTCGTTCTCCGCAGCTCCGATCAAACCGTAGCGATAGAAGAATCCGAGCGTTTGACCATGCGGCAGATCTCTTTCAACGCCTACGGTAATGCGCCTCTGCGAGATCGTCGAGTCGGAGTTTACACGTTCGATGGAGCCGCTCGGCGGTCCCGTCGAAAGAATCTGTGCGGCCAGGGAGCCGGTTCCACGCAGGCTCTCGAATTCAATCCCAACACTTGTGTTCGCGCCGAAGCGGCGCGCGGCAAGGAAAGAGCCCGAGAAGAACTCGCCGGTTGACGAAGCGCTGGTTTGTAAGCTTCCCTCGGGTACGGTCTGGCCCAGAATGCTCGACAAGCCGAGATCGGACGGTGCGCCTTGCACGCCGCTTCCTGTCTTCGATGCAGTGACGTTCCCCCCGATCACAAAGCCGGCCAGCGGAAGGAAGATCGAAAACTGCGACGCGACGCTATAATTAAGCGGGCTGACCGCGGACAGCCCTGGCGGAGTGGGGTTTTCATCCAGCCCGCCGGTCCCGTTCAACGAAGGTAAGAAGGCGACGCGGCCTTCCGCCGCTTTGAAACCGGTAGCGTATGCCGGGTTTTCCAGACTATCCAGATGCGCTTCGGGAAAAGCGTTGTAGCGCAGTAGAAAGGGATCCTGTCCGATTTCGGAAAGACCGGCGATGTACTGCTCGTAAATGCTGGCGATATTACGCGGCGAATCCCAATCCATCTGGCCAGCGTGATTGTCCGTGCTTGACCCACGCCCGTTGCCCTGATTTTGCTCCGCGATTTCGCGGCCGGAGAGCACGTTGAACAATTGAAAGCCTTGTCCCGGAACCAACAGCACGCCCCGGCCGGCTTCGATCACCACCGATTGTGCAGGGTCGATCAGGCTGGTTACTTCGACGGATCCCTCGTAAACCATGACCTGGGTGTCGCCCCGGTTGTCTACGGTGATACTGAAGTCGGTTCCGCGCACCGCGATCGAGGCGGTAGGGCTGTTTATGCGGTACGGATTGGGCCGCCCGCCAAAATGATTGATCTTAACTCGCACGCTGCCCAGCACGATCTCAAATAGTTCACGAAGTGAAACGGCCGCGCGGAAATCCTTGATCACGATCACAGATTCCGGCTGTACGACGATCATGCTTCCGTCGGTCAGTTCAATGACGAGTTGGCCGCCGCCGCGCGTATCCACCCTGACGCCCGGGGTCAGTTCGTTTCCCGGCGCTAGCGCGACGGCGGAGGCGCCGTTGCCGCTTGAAAGCGAAACCCGTCCGCTAACACTGGCGACTCGTGCCAAGACAATTTGAGCGTCCATGCCAGGACACAGCACGAGTGCCGCGCCGAGGATAAGCAAGGCACGGTTGGTGATTGTCGCGCGGGCTTGTCCCAAAATCTCTATGGCCGGCCCCTTTTCCGTTCAGCTCTGCTTATTCAGTATTTTCGGCATCGCCCTCCGCATCACTTTCGGCGTCAGCGGCCCCTTGGAGTTTATATCTGGCGATGAGCCGCTGGATAGTTCGACGGTCAAGGTGAAGGACGGCGGCTGCCTGCCTGCGGTTCCCGCCGGTCTCATCGAGGATGAATTGCAGGTAACGTCGTTGCAGCTCATCCATTCCCGGCCGGTCCGCGATCAATCGCTGTTCGGCACTACGCGGACTGCCAGGGCTCTCGCTGGCATCCGTGATCTCTGATGGAAGGCAGTCCGCTGTGACGAGGCCGTTCGAGGAGAGCGCCACTGCTCGACGCAAGGCGTTCTCCAACTCCCTCACATTTCCGGGAAAGTGGTACGAAGACAGCGCCGCTCTCGCCTCGCGCGTGAGATGCAGCGGCAACTTCGCGGAATCGCCAAATCCTTGCAGAAAGTGGGCGGTGAGCAGCTCGATATCCCCGGCACGGGCGCGCAGCGGAGGCACCTCAATTGTGAGAACGCTGAGACGGTAAAAAAGGTCGGCCCGGAATGTTCCGGCGTCCACCAAGCCGCGCAGTGGCGCGTTGCTCGCGCCGATCACCCGCACGTTGACCTGGCGGGATTGAGTGCAGCCGATGCGCCGCACTTCTCCACTTTGCAAAACACGAAGCAGGCTCGCTTGAAATGCCGCGCTTGTGGAGGCCAATTCATCGAGAAACAGTGTGCCGCCGTCGGCCGCTTCGAAAAGGCCGCCCCGGTCTCCAGTGGCGCCCGTGAAAGCTCCCCGCATGTAGCCAAACAGTTCCGATTCGAGCAACGTATCCGTCAGGCCCGAGCAGTTCACGGAAAGAAACGGACGGCTGGGTCGGCTGCTGAAATCATGGATGGCTCGCGCCACCAGTTCCTTTCCGGTTCCGGATTCACCCAGAATGAGCACCGTCTCATCGCAGCGCGCGGCCTGCGCGATCAGCTTGTAGACCATCACCATCGGCGCGCTTCGGCCAGCCAGTCCGGAGCGCGAAATAACGTTCTCCCTGGTCGATGACGCTTGCGCCGACTCTGCTTCCCGCCGTGCACCCAGGTGACGCCGCAGGAGTTCGACCACCGCCGCGACGTCGAACGGCTTCCCGATAAAATCGGTCGCGTCCTCGGCCATGGCCCTGACAGCAGCCTCAACCGAGCCCTGCGCAGTCATCAAAATAATCGGAATAGCAGGGTCGATCTGGCGAAGGTCCTTGATGAGATCGAGACCTCCTCCGTCCGGCATGTAAATGTCGCTCAGCACAGCGTCGATGCCGCCATTCCGCGCCACTTCAAGCGCTTTTGAACCAGTGGGCACCGATGTTACTCGAAAACCATGCAGTTTCAGGCCTGCCTCAAGCATCAGGCGTATGGAGCGCTCATCGTCCGCAACCAGAATGTGCGATGACATGCTTGGCACAACTTTCTCGATAATAGTTCATCCCTGAGAGCAGGGAACCCAAAGCGTGAATACGGAACCGGTGCCCACCGAACTGCGAACCGTGACCGATCCGCCGTGCAGTTGGGCGATCTCCCGAACCAAGGCGAGACCAAGGCCCGTGCCGGGAACATCCACATCTTGCACTCGGGGAACGCGATAGAACTTTTCGAAAACGTGATTCACACTACTTTCCGGTATACCGTACCCCTGATCGGCGACTTCAATTGAAACGCCAGTAGCAGCGTTCCTCGCTGAAATGACGACTTCCGTTCTCGGTGCGCTATACTTGAGCGCATTCGACACGAGGTTGCTGATCGCGCGTGAAAGCAGGTCGGCGTCGGCAAGTACCGGGGACACGCTGGAATCCAAACGTCTAGTCAAGCGAACGCCCCGCTGTGCGGCCAATGGGTCGAGCATCAACAGCGTGCGCTCCACGAGTGCTTCTATCCGCACCGCCGAGCGGTGCAAGACAGTCGTCCCTGATTCGAGGCGAGTAATGTCGAGATACTCGTTGATCATGTGCGTCAGCCGCTTGGCTTCGTCGTGAATCGCGAGGCTCATTTCACGGCGTCGTTCGGGATCGATCTCGAATTGCGCCAGCAACTCGCTCATGCCTTGAATAGCAGTCAGGGGTGTACGCATCTCGTGCGAGACCAGCGCCATGACGTCATTCTTAGTTTGCTGCAACTCGTGCTGCCGTGTGATGTCGGAGAGCGAAGCGACAATGCCCCGTACGGCGCCGCGCCCGTCTTCGCCCGAGCACACCGCGGCCACCCTCAAAGTGAAGTGCCTTGGGGGCGCGCCGAGAATTGTGATTTCCCGCTCGATCTTGGCGCGGTCGACGACCAGGCGCGCCAGTACATCGCGGCCACCTTCGGGTGAAGTATGTTCGGCATCGGCCAACAGATCTAGCAGATCGCGGCCGCGCAGTGCGTCCTCGGAGGTATCAAGAACCGCCGCAGCTCGCCGGTTCGCAAAGGTGATGCGGCCATCCACGCCGGCGATAATCAGTACGTCCTCGACCGACCGCATCGCAAGATCCACGAACTTCGCGTGGTCCAGAATGCGGCCATTCAGACGGCCCAGAGACCGCGCCTTCCACGCCAGTCCTCGCGGCCACCACCATCGAGAGGATTCCTTTTTCTCGGCCCAAACTTCTGCGATGCTTCCAGCGATCGCGGCGCAAAGCTGTTGTATTTCGATGGACGGTATCCGGACGGCATGCACGATCACGAGCACGCCGGTGCTGCACGACCCTTCGATTGGAATCACCAAAAGTTCCTTGCCGAGGCTGGTGGGAGGTAGCGCAAAATCGCCGGAGCCCTTCGGGAGAATAGCTGTTCCGTGCGCGGCCACCAACCGCATGCGCCCACCTCCCTGCGATGTGTAGATCGCAACACCCTCGGCATCCGCCAGCCGCGCGATCGACTCTGCGGCCGACCCCAAGCTCACCCCATTCAGGGACTCTCCGGCGCGCCTGATATCTTCGATACTCCTATCGAGATGGGAACTTGCGACCAACGACCGTCGCAACAATCCGAGCACGCCGGCGGAGGCGAATGAAACGAGAGACAGCGTCAGCGGTGGAAACACGAGCAAACGAGTGAACGCGAGATATGCCGCTAAGAGGATCGCACCGCTCACCGCCGCTAGAACGCCAATTTGCTTGACGGTCTCGTGACGGCCCTGAGCGATCGCCAGCAAGAACAAGGTAAGCGCCGCTACCAACATGCCGCAAAGAAACGCAAGCCAATCGGGAGTTTCCGAATAGAAACGGGATCGTAAGATCGTGTTCAGCGTGTTCGCAAGTACCTCGACTCCCGGCATCAGAGTCCCGTGCTGATTTCCTCGTGCGTCCGGTTGATGAACGAAGGGCGAGGCAAGGCGATCGCCCAAGGAAGCCGCCGTCGCACCTACGAGCAGGTATTTGCCGCGGAACTGTGCCGGCGGAATGCGCCCACCCAGAACGTCCGCAAAGCTGTATGTTCTATACGATCCCGCTGGGCCAATATAGTCGATGGCGATGCGGGCTGCGCGCAATGTCTGCGTCGAGCTTTCAGCGCCCGGAACTCCGCCGATCACCACGCTGGGAGCGACGCTTTCCACCGGGATGACGTGGGAGCCAAGCAACAAGCTGTGTGAAGTCTCGGTCAGCGACTGTTCCACAATACCGTCGCCGATACGAATGATCTCCACTGCCATCGCACGGAGGGCACGCCCTTGGTCATCGGCCGCCCGAATTTCAATCTGGCGTGCGATTCCGTCCGACTCCGTCGAAACGTTCACATGGCCAACTGCCGCCGCAGCCCGCTCTATAACCGGCAACGGCAGCAGCCAGCTTGTCATTCTGCCGGTACTCGAAGGGGAGATCAGTTGTGCCGCCACAACCACGTTTCCCGCTTGATGTATCGAGCGAGCAAGAGTCGTATCGTCCGTTTCCGTTGTTGGATCGGTATACAACACATCCACCCCGATGGCTTTAGGCTGCGCTGCGGCTATAACGTCAATAGCGCGCGCCGCGAGAGCACGCGGCCAGGGGAAACGGCCGTACCGGGCTATGCTCGGTTCATCTATGGCAACAATGGCTATATCATCGGGAGCCAGCAGCGGGCCTCGCGCTCGAATAAGCCAATCGCGCACGTATTGATCGACACCAGGCGCCCGCCAAGAAACAAACGTTCCCAGCAGCGCCGAGACAGCCACAATTGCTGCCAGCGAAACGATGTTAGCTAAGTTCCCTCTCACCTTGTCCCTGGAAAACGAGATCGCAGTTCAGCTCGTTCCGGCTCCGCGCAGATTCGAACGAAATCAAGGCAGATGAAGCGCTCTAACGCGGAGGTGGCCTAGCCCAAAAGTCTTCATCGGAACTCCTGGACTATTCGCAATCGTAGCGCCAGTTCAATTGCATTTCCATCTTGGTGAGGCCCAGTAAATCGCGGAGCATAGAGTTACGTGAATGGGGGGAAGAGGTGACAAACTGCCGCCCCCCGCATACTACCAGGCGGCAACAATGTCCATGCGCCGCGACCGAAAACCGTAATACCGTTGCTATAATCTGCTTCTTTGATCGGCGAACTGATGACCTGAAGCTATTATCGGCACGTCTTTTTTGGAGTGTCAGCTCTGTTGGCACCGTCGCTGGGGAAGCAGTTTCTACCGTAGGCGACTGGTCACGAAAATGCTCCGAATGGCTCCGGTGATTTTTGGTGGCGGCCGTCTAACGAAAAGCACAGGTCCTACTCCAGCATCCGTCGTCCACGGCGCGCAAGATGTGAGTACCGATTCGAGGATCCGGTTGTGAGGCTTGGCGTTGCGTTGATGATCTTGTGCGCGATTGGCACATCGTCCCAGCTGGCTGGCCAAACAGCGGAACCGGATCAGACACCGCCTGCCGGTTCCCCCACAAGCGCTCCGCCTCAGGCACCGGTACCCTCTGCAGTCTCGCAGCCGGCTCCGGCCTTCGACCGACCGGTCTCCTTGAAATTATTGCTTCCTAACCTGATCAGTGACCAAAAACGTATCTGGACGTTTCCCGCCAGACTGGTCCAGGGGCAAAACTGGATTCCCACTGCGGCTGTCCTCGGAACCACCGCTGGACTACTGGCGCTAGACCCGACCGAGGCCGGCTATTTCCGCAACACAGCGACATTTCACGGGTTCAACAACATTTTTACCGGCAACGCCACGGTCGTAGGCACTATCTTGGCCCCGGTATCGCTGTACGCCGCAGGGCTGATTCGTAGAGATTCGAAGATGCAGCATACGGCTTTGCTCGCGGGCGAGGCGGTTGCAGACGCTGAGATTGTAACGACCGTTTTCAAAGACGCGACAAAACGAGTTCGCCCAGCTGGTTTTCCGGCGCAAGGAAATCTCTATGACTCCTGGTTTGAGAGCAGCGGTTCATTTTTGAGAGGAAACGGAAGTTTTCCTTCTGGTCACACAATCGCCGCGTTTTCGGTCGCGACTGTGGTCGCCCGGCGCTACGGAAATCATCGCTGGATTCCATACGTGGCCTATGGTGCTGCCGCGCTGGTTGGATTTTCGAGACTGTCTTTGTCAGCCCATTTCATGTCGGATGTCTTCATGGGTGGTGCGCTTGGGTACTCAATCAGCCGCTTCACTGTACTCCGCCAATAGCAGGTTCGCGCCTCTACTGACGATTCTGGTGCTCGTACCCGGAGCGCTGCTCGCGCAGTTGTTGACCACGGGGGCCATCGAGGGTGTGCTGCGCGACTCGAACGGCCATCCATTGGCCGGCTCGTCGATTGTCGTCAGCGGCGCGGCCGGTTTCCATACCGCGGTTCATTCGAACTCGAATGGTGAATTCGCCATGACGCTGCCCTACGGTCGATATCGTTTATCTGGAGGGGTTCAGCTCTTAGTCCTGGCATCACAAACCATTCACATCGATCTGGTGATCGACGCATCCGGTACGCTCCGAGCTGCAGCAACCGATACGCGAACCTCAGGCACTTGGACAGATGCGACGAAAGGACAACTTTACCCGGAGGCCTTCAGCTTGCAGGGTCTTTTGTTAAGCCGGGAGCCGTCGAGTGTCACTCAGCCGCTCGACTTCACCGGCCTGAGCGACAACCGGCTGGCCGTCGAATCGCAGCGCGGATTCTCTTGGACCGACACCCAATACAAGCTGCATGGCATGGATGCCACGGACTCCTATCAACCGGGGCTCCCGACGGTTTTGCCGGACGTCGAGGCGCTGGACGAGGTTGCCGTCCGCAGCGCGTTTGCCCAGACTACGTCATCGAGTTATGGCACCGAGGTCGGGCTCTTTCTTGCGGAGCCAGGAACCTCTTGGCACGGAGCGCTCTCAACGTCGAACACCGGCGCGGCGTTTTCGTCGTCGAACCTCCCGGCGCCCGCGAACCGCGGAATAGTGCAGCAGTCCGACCAGTTTCGGTGGTTCACACGTGATCGCTTGGAGATCGGGGGGCCACTCACCGGTTGGGCGGACTTCTACGCGTCAGGAAGCGGGCAGTGGGCCTCGCAAACCGAGCCACTCGCCGTACCGGGGACCGATCAACGCAGCCGGCTGCTATTCGGGAACGCTCGCGGGCGCGTTCGAGCCGGCGAAAAGGATCATTTCGACGCACTGTACAGCGGCTCGCGCATCAATCTTACCGATGGCGGAGTGCCTGCCGGTCTCGAAGCGTTGACTGGAAACCGGCTGGCTCCGTCCTTCGTTCTGCCTGGCGGATTCCTCGGACAGCCAGAGGTCGACCATCTCGATTTCCTTCAGGTAGGCTGGACGCATCTGCTGCCCGCTGCCTCCGATCTCGGCATTCTCGAGGTGCGCTATGGATATTCGGTGGCGCATCTCGACACCACGGTCCCAAACGGAGAGAGTCGCATCGAGCTTCTGGGCGGTATTGTCTCTGGGGCACCGCCCCTTGGGAATCTGGCTGTTCGTACCCGCCAAGGGATCGAAGCAACTTGGGAGCCAGGTGTCCTGCATGCCCTTGGGACTCGGCATCAGGTCGTTGCGGGTGGAGGATGGAAAACATCCGAGCCGCACAACCGCTTCACCACTCCCTCCGGCATGAACCTGATTACTGCCAACGGTGCACCTGCGTTCGTGATGGAGTTCAACACGCCTCTTGATTCCCGCGAGCTGGTGCGCTCGTTCTCCGGCTATGTCGCGGACCACGTGAGCCTGACGCCTTCGTTGTCAATCGATCTCGGCGCTTTAGCCGATCTCTCGCGCGGCTCGCTGCCGGCTCAATCAAGCCCTGCGGGGCCGTTTGCCCCCGCGCGAACATTCGCCGCGCAACCGGATCTGATCGTCTGGAACAGCCTGTCGCCGCGCACCGGGTTCGCGTGGCAAGTCCCTCATTTGCACGGCCTGGTTCTTCGAGGCACGTACTTTCGCCTATACGCGCCACTTGCAGGGAGGTATCTCGACTTCGGAAATCCCAACAGCCTCGGCGGGAACGCGTATCAATGGATCGCGTCCAATTCCAACGGCCCGTTTCAACCCAGCGAACAAGGTAGTCTGCTATTGCGCTTCGGCGGACCTTACTCGTCAATCTCGCCGGCGCTCCGCCGGCCTTACTCGGATGAATTCGATATCGGCGCGGCGTTTCCCGTCGCGCGGCGAAGCGTCGCGAGCATTCACCTGTTTCGCCGCGACGACAAGGATCGTATCGCGGCCATCGATACTGGTGTGCCACCCCAGGCCTTTGCGCCCGTCTCCATCCTAGATCCAGGGCCTGACGGGATTCCAGGCACGTTCGACGACCAGCGACTGACCGTCTATGCGCAAAACCCCGCCACACTGGGCCAGGACAGGTACTTGCTGACGAATCCGGCTGGGCTGCGGATGCTCAATACCGGTTTGCTGGCCGAAGCGGGTACGGAATGGCGGCGACTGACACTTCACGCCTCCTTCGTGGCTGAGAAGTCCTACGGACCCACCAACCCAGGCGATACGGTCAATGAAAATGATCCGGGCGTCATCGGCGCTCTGTTACTCGACCCCAACACCGCCATCCATGCCACGGGCCGGAGCTTTGTTGACCGGGCCTACGTCGGAAAGATTCAAGCCAGTTACCGGCTCCCTGCGGCTTGGGGCGGAATCGATGTGGCGAGTATGGCCGACTACATGGACGGGCTCGTATTTGCGCGTCGGTTGCTGGTCACGGGCCTGCCGCAAGGCCCGTTCCTGGTGGCGACAACGGTACGCGGGAGCCCGGAGGGCGGTAACCGCGCTCAGTATGTGATCAATTGGAATCTCCGGCTCAGCCGGCAGTTCGGGCTTCCCGTCGGCAAATTTGCAGTATCGGCCGACGTTCTCAACGTGACCAATGCCGGGCAAAGACTCCAAGAAAACGATCTCAGCGGCCCATCCTTCAATCTACGCTTGCCGGTTGCGATTCAGCCGCCGCGCTTCGTCCGTATCGGATTTCGGTATGAGTTTTGATTTGATGAGTAAAGACGCGACAATAGCAAGCGTCTAATGACCGTCAGCGCGGATCGAGGCTCCCGAAGACGCTTTTGAATGGAGAGTAAATGCTATGAGGCAATTCATATTCGGGTTTGTTGCGGCGTTTGTGTTGGTCGCGGCGGGAGGTTTCGGTTACGTTGCACTAGGTCTGGCGCCGGTTGCAACCGCGTCCGCACCGCTGCCATTCGAAAAACTGATAACCGGTATCGCGTTAGACGCGCGCGTCAACAAAGAAGCGCCAAAATCATCGCCCATTCAGCCATCCGACGAGGTCTACGCGGCCGGGGCTCACATCTACCGGAGCAACTGCGCTATTTGTCATGGGTTGCCAGGGCAGCCTCAGACCGCGATTGGAAAGGGGGAATTCCCCAAGCCTCCGGAGCTTTTTAAGGGTAAAGGTGTGACAGACGATCCGGCGGGCGAAACTTACTGGAAAGTCGCGAACGGCATTCGGCTGACCGGGATGCCGGGGTTCAGCGCCTCAATGAGCACCGACCAGATGTGGCAGGTCAGCCTCCTTCTGTCGAACGCCGACAAATTGCCGGCCACCGTCCGCACCGTTCTGCAGGAACCGCTTCCTCAGTAGACGCAAATGTTCCGCCGGACCAATTAGGGATCTGTCTAGAAATGGCCCTCTCAAGGGTGTCCCTGTTCGACTGTTCATGACCTGCGACAACCGAGCCAAGCCATTTCACAACGTGTGCATCGAGACAGCACCTGCTGCATGCCCGGGGACATGTTCCTGTCTTTGTCTTGTAACGACGGGCCGGCCCCTGCCCTTCAAAACGAAGCGAACAACCCTGGAACTATAAAACCAGGTTTAGTTGATTCGTTGGGCTCGAATCCTGTTCTCATGGCTGTTGCTTCTGTCCCGACCGGATTCATTGTGGCCCGCTAGCGGCTGCGGGCGTCCTTAGTAATCTCGGCCACGACGGCGTTGTATTTTTCCATGACGCCGGTCACCAAAGTGCTCACCTGGTCGACGTCCGGCTTTTCCGGCTTGAGCGCGTTGTCGATCTGGATCATCCCCTTCTCGATGCTGTCATAAGCTTCGCCGGACCGCGGTTTGATTAGATCTTGAACGCTGTTCCACTTGCTGTGAAAGGCGGAGAACGACTTGCGAGCCTTGTTGATGTCCCCCTCTTTCAACGCGGGATTTACCTCGCGGAGGTTGGCTCGAACAATGCGCAAGCGGGCCACGTCGTCGTAGAGAGGATTGAGTGGAGCCGCTTTCTCCACCGTGCTGATCGCCTCCTCGTATTTGGCGAGCATCGTTTGAGCATCGGCGAGTAGCGCAGTTTTGTCGGGATTGGGCGAGCTGAGCCCTTTAGCGATCCTGGCCTGATAGTTGTGCTCCAACTCGTCGTACATGTTTTTGTTGCGGGTATTGATGTAGACTTCGATCCCATTCCACGCGGAATCATAGGCTTCGAACGCGGTTTTGGCCCGGGCGACATCTCCTTTCTTCAAGGCGTTGATCGTATTTACCAGAGTTGGCCGGACAGCCTTGATGGCGGTGACTTCGAAGCGATCCGCGCCAGAGGTTCGAGCTGTGGCCTGACCCGCATAGCTGACGCCGGTCGCTGTCGTGAGCAAGGCCGCGCAAATGAGGCAAGCGACTTTCATCATGAAGCACCTCCTTCAACGTTGTGGACCGGATCTTCCAATACTTGGCTCCCGGCCTTTGGTGAGTATACCCCAACGCTCTTCATTTGATTGGCATTCCCTCCAGCATTCCCTCCGGCCGTTGGGCTGCACCGAATAGATTGACAAGGTGTAGTCTCTTACACACTGCTGGATACTTGCGATCCGGACTCGCCGAATCTTTTCCATAGCGTATCGTGTGATAGACTGGCAACAAATTCGGGCAACAATCAAATCTTGAAGGACCCAGAGTCCGGAAAAGAGAAGCCATGAACCGTCGGGACTTTCTGATTGCTTCGGGCGCTGTTGCCGTACAGGCCGGACGCGAAATCCTCATACCCAGTTCCCTTGAGGCGGCGTCGAAGGCGGATCATACCATCCGCATCGGGCCGGTCTCCTACGAGATTGCGCCAGGCAAGACCATCAAGACCGTCGGCTATAACGGCCAGGTTCCCGGGCCTCTGCTGCGTATGAAAGAGGGCAAGCCGGTGACCATTGACATCTTCAACGACACCGACACGCCGGAGCTCGTCCACTGGCACGGCATGTTCATTTCGGTCAAGGCTGACGGTGCCGAGGAAGAAGGCAGCCCGTTTGTGCCTCCGCACGGCCACCTTCGTGTGGAATTCACGCCCAAGCCTGCAGGCACGCGCTGGTATCACACGCACGCGATGGCAATGGACGACGTCAGCAAAGGCGCGTATTCGGGCCAGTTCGGATTTCTTTACGTCGAACCGAAGAGCGGCGACGCTGGCAATTATGATCAGGAAATCTTTCTCGCCAGCCGCCATTGGGAGCCGAAGATCATTCATCGCGGCGATCCCAACAACGACTGGAATTTGGATTACGCCAGCGCCACGCTCGGCGATCGCGCGCTGCGCCACGGGGAACCGATTCGCGTCAAGAAGGGACAGCGCGTGCTGTTCCGCCTGCTGAACGCCGACGCCACACGCGACTTGAATCTGGCGCTGCCGGGACATAAGTTCCGCGTGATCGCCCTGGATGGAAATCCCGTGCCGCACCCGGCCGAAGTCGAGGTGTTGCAACTGGTGGTCGCCGAGCGCGTCGACGCCATCGTCGAGATGAACAATCCCGGCGTGTGGATCTTAGGTTCGCCGAGGGACCAGGATCGTACGATCGGCCTCGGCGTCGTGATCGAATACGAAAACGAAAAAGGCGAACCGCAGTGGAAGACGCCGCCCAACACGCCGTGGGATTACACGATGTTCGGCAATCCTCCGGCCGCGATCCCTGCGCCGGTGGAAGGCAACTTCGATTTAAGCTTCCACATGCTTCCCGACGAGGGCAAGCCATTTAACAAGTGGGTGATCAACGATAAATTTTGGCCGAACGTCGATCCGCTGATGGTGAAGTCGAGCAAACGCTATCGGCTCACCATGCGCAGCGGCCACGAAGATAGCCATCCGCTGCACCTGCACCGGCACAGCTTTGAAATTGTGAAGGTCGGGGACAAGGTCACATCGGGAATTTTCAAAGATGTGGTGCGCGTGCAGCGCGACAACATGGCGGTGGTGGAATTCGTCGCCGACAATCCGGGAGCGTCGCTGTTGCACTGCCACATGCAGCAGCACATGGATTACGGCTTCAAGACGCTGGTCAAATACGCTTAGCAGATTGTGGCCAATCCTTCCCCGCTGACCTGTTCAAACGTCAAGAAAATTTGGTGGATCAAACCTAGGGCCAAATGAAATTTTCTCTTCAGGTGGGTTTGTGTGCCCTTGCGGTGCTAGCCATCGCCACGGTTTTAGTCCCTGGCCTGGCGTTTGCGCAGACGGATGAGATCCAGGTCTACGATGCCGAGATTGCGGACCAGGGCGTGTTCAATCTGATGATCCATACCAATTTCACGCCCATCGGGCGCAAGACCCCAGACTTCCCCGGCGGCATCATCCCAAACCACTCGGTCAACGGCGCCGCCGAGTGGGCCTACGGCGTCACAGACTGGTTTGAGCAGGGGCTCTATCTGCCAGTTTGGAGTCCATACTCGGAAGGGCGCGGCGGATCGATTAACGGATTCAAGCTCCGGGAACTGTTCGTCCGGCCAAACGCCAAGGACCACACGTTCTTTTACGGTGTCAATTTCGAGTTCAGCGTCAACTACCTCTACTGGGAGCCCCGGCACATTACCTCCGAAATTCGGCCCATCGTGGGGCTGCATCTGCATCCGATAGACCTCATTTTCAATCCTATTGTGGATACCGACTACACCGGCGGCCTTGGAAACCTTGAATTCGTTCCAGCGACGCGAATTGCCTATAACCTAAACGACAAATGGGCCGTGGCGGCCGAAGAGTATTCCGATTTTGGCCCGCTACGCAACTTCCTTCCGGTAAGCCGGCAATTCCAGGAGGTCTGGGCAGTCATGGATCACAACGGCAAAACCTTGAACATCGAAGCCGGTGTAGGAGTCGGTGTGACCGGCGGGGCCGACAAGTTGACGTTGAAGTTGATGGTGTCACGGGATCTGAACTCTCGACCTAATAATTGACCGGGGATCCAACCTGCGCGGGCAAGGCCTTGCCTGATGCTAAAGGCTGAATTCAGGCTTGCGTGAGTGTGACAAAAAGAGATGGTTTTGGCGGGCTGCGCCAGATATTGCTCAAAGAACAGAAGCGCGTTTATCGGGAGTCATGCGCTACTAACGAGATTTCTCCCGTGCGTCAATTCCAGACCTGCCCAAAGCCGGGTCTGACTCTCGTTGACAGTAATGCAGTCCCGGATCTCAAAACGGGTAATTCGGAGCCATGCTTACACCTGGACTGGAAGGGCAGCGCTTTAATTATCTGTCTCGGGGCTTCATATTGCCAAACATTAGGAATAGAATGGGGGACTAAAGATTGAAAACCTAGCGTGAAAAGGGATCGAGCGATAAAACCTTCGTTTGACGCACGAGCTGGACATTCGCACGTACATCGGTTTACCTATACATCGCTATGCCAGTGTCCTGGTCAGCAGCCCAGTCGAAGGTTGGGAAAGGTTTGGTGCCCCCATGCCTCCTGAAGTAGCTCTAAACGGTTCCTATGATTACCGTCTCGTTGCTCTGTCTGTGCTCTTGGCGATGTTAGCGTCTTACGCCGCACTCGATCTCGCAGGACGCCTCACGGCCGCGCGGGGAGGCGTTCGATCCGTTTGGCTAACGGGCGGCGCCGCCGTCATGGGGCTGGGAATCTGGTCGATGCACTACATCGGCATGCTCGCGTACAGTCTTCCCGTCGCAGTCCTGTACGATTGGCCGACAGTACTGGCGTCTCTTCTGGCGGCTGTGCTCGCATCGGCCATCGCCCTGTGGGTAGCGAGCCAGAACGAAATGGGGCCACTGCGCTCTACCGTTGGCGGGATCTTAATGGGAAGCGGAATAGCAGCGATGCATTACATCGGAATGGAAGCGATGCGGCTTCCCGCGATGTGCCACTATGACGCTGCACTCGTGATTTTGTCGGTGGCTCTTGCAGTCTTGGTTTCGTGGACAGCTCTCTGGCTGACATTCCATTTGCGCGACGAGACGACGGCCACGGGCTGGCGCAAGCTGTCCGGCGCCATCTTGATGGGGGCAACAATTCCCCTGATGCACTATACCGGTATGGCCGCCGTCACTTTTGTACCGATGGCTACAAACGGAAAACTGACCCACTCGGTGCAGATCTCCTCACTCGGCGTTGTAGTCATTATCAGCTTCACGGCCATGATCCTCGGCATGACCATCCTGACATCGCTAGTAGACCGGAGATTTTCCGCACAGGGTTCCAAACTGCGATACCTGATGGATGAAGCTGGGACGGCGCGAGACAAGCTAGCGCAAGCAGAGGAACGCTTACACCTCACGCTGCGTTCCTCCGGAGTCGCCGTTTGGAATTGGGACATCGCGCGGAATATCGTCGAAGCAGATGAGAATTGCTCGGCCCAATTCGGCCTTCCGATCGGTCAGTTCCCACAACTATGGCTGTCAGCCCGCGTTGAGGATACCGGCCCGGGTATCACGGATGAGGGGCAAAAGAAGTTGTTCGAGCCGTTTAGCCAGGGCCGGATCGGTCTCGACAGCCTGAAGGGCACCGGCTTGGGGCTTGCCATCAGCCGCAACTACGCGCGTCTGATGGGAGGCGATATTACGGTTACCAGCAAACCGGGCGTCGGCTCTCTGTTCCAGTTTGAGATCCCGATCGGGTGTGGCGATGCAGGAGTAGCCACGAAAGAAAGTGCTCTTCGCCGGGTCATTGCCGTTCGAGCGGGACAAGAAGCTCCCAAAATCCTGGTCGTCGACGATCACCCTGAGAACCGGGACTGGCTCATGAAGTTACTGGCTTCCATCGGTTATTCCGTTCAAGGCGCAGATAACGGCGAGGCAGCCATCCGCAACTGGGAGGAATGGAACCCTCGGTTGATTCTGATGGATGTGCATATGCCTGGGATGGGTGGGCTGGAGGCGACTCGAAGAATAAAGGCCGATCCTCGTGGGAGGGAGACGGTCATCGTCACTCTGACGGCCAGCGCTATGGATGACGATCGTCGAAACGTCTCTCAAACCGGGGCCGACGATTTCCTGGCAAAGCCCTGCCGTGAGGATGAACTACTCGAAAAGATGCGCGCCCTTCTAAACATTTCCTATGACTACGAAGAAGTGAGCGATGCCGAAGGCCAACCTCGTGGCGGAGTGGAGGCACTGAGCGCGGAGAAGCTCGGGCAGCTACCTCGGGAGCTGATCGAGGAACTCCGTAATGCGACTTTGAACGGGAATAAGAGACTCCTGGACAAACTGATCCTCAAGGTGCCCGAGACGGGAGATCCCGGATCGGCACACGCTCTACAGGCGCTGGCCGACAAGTACGAATACGATGCCCTGACGCGATTGCTGGAGGAAGCGTGGCGGCGATGACGGAACAGTCGATCTCTCATCACGGCGGCATCATGGTCGTGGATGACAATCCAGCCAACCTAAAGCTGTTGGAAGACATGCTGCTACAACAGGGGCATGAAGTGCGTTCGTTTCCAAGAGGCCGGCTGGCGCTTCGGGCGGCGGACCTGGAACCGCCCGATTTGATTTTGCTCGACATCAACATGCCGGAAATGAACGGCTACGAAGTGTGTGAACGTCTCAAGTCCAGAGAGAAGCTTTCGGACATCCCGGTGATTTTCCTTAGTGCTCTGAACGAAACCCGAGACAAGGTGAAGGCTTTTCGGTCCGGTGCGGTGGACTACATATCCAAACCTTTCCAATTCGAAGAGGTTTACGCCCGCGTCGAAATGCATCTCAAGCTGCACGACCTCCAACGGGCATTGAAGGGCCAGAATGAACGCTTGGAAAAAGCTGTAGTCGCGCGCACACAAGAACTTGCGGAAGCAAACGAGCGGCTGACCATCCTCGATCGTTCCAAGAACGATTTCTTGAATCTCATCTCGCACGAGTTACGCACGCCACTCAACGGACTCCTTTGCGCCGGCGAGCTCATTTTGGAAGAGATGCCCTCGACAGAAGAGAACAATGAACTCCGAGTCGTATTTGAACGATCTCGCCGAAGAATTCTTTCGATGCTAGATGATGCTTTGCTCCTGACTGAAATCAATGTCAACGGAGAGGATTTCAGATCTTCCCGGATCTCCTTGCGCGCGGCGCTGGGTCGCGCAATTGACAAAACGATTGAATTCGCCGATTCCCGTCACGTCACCCTTAACCTGCCATGGGTTGGACCGGACCTCGTCTTGGCGAACGAGGACCTGCTCGTAAGAGCATTGCACGCTCTACTTGAGACCGCCGTACGATTCTCCGCAGAGGGTGAAAAGGTAGGCCTTGCGCTTGAGGCTGCTTCCGATTCGTTAAGGGTTGTCATCGAGAGTCATGGTAAGACGATTCCCGGTACTGTCTTGCCGAAATTCTTTGATCTCTTTTCGGTCGAAGAAGCAAGCACACCTGGAAGGGACCTAGGACTTCGCCCTGCTGTGGCATACAGCATTCTTTCATTGTTCGGCGCTTTGGTCAGCGTTGCGAATCAGGATGATCCGCCTGGAATACGACTGACCATATCGCTTAAGGATGCGGTGCGTATCCGGGCGGATACGAAGTCATAGTCAGGAGTTATTTCGTGCACACATTATATTTAGGACAATTCACCAGAACCCTCAGGCGAGATAACTCCAACAACATTTAGAAGGAGAAGCATCGCTGAACTAGCCGCAGTTAAGCTCTTGAGCTGCGGCACCATCGCATGAGGAACGATAAGCACTGAATGGGGCAGCCCCCCGCGATCAAATCGTGGCGGTGGGCCTCGATTCGGCCGAGCGCGGTCATCCACCTTCGAAGTTCGCCGAGGTCTTCGCCCGGGCACGATCTCAGGGTTTCAGGACCGTTGCGCATGCCGGCGAGGAGGGACCGCCAGCTTACATCCGCGAGGCGCTCGACATACTAAAAGCCTCGCGCATCGACCACGGAGTCCGATGCGAAGAAGACCCGGCGCTGATGACGGATTTGGCCGCACGGCGTGTGCCCCTTACCGTGTGCCCGCTCTCCAATGTAAAGCTTCGCGTCTTTCCTTCGATGGAAAAGCACAATCTGAGACGGCTTCTCGCACGCGGCCTCTGCGTGACGATCAATTCGGACGACCCGGAAGCAGTTGCTGAGCGGCCGAGCGGAGAATCGCACCCGCAAGGTGAAGCATGATTTCGTATACACGGGGTTGGTGCACTGCGGCCATTGCGGTTGCCTGTTCGTCGGTGAACTGAAGAAGAGCAGATATGTCTACTACCACTGCACTGGCAACCGCGGAAAATGTCCAGAGCCATATACGCGCGAGGAACGCCTCTCTAGCCAGTTCGCCAATCTGCTAAACGAATTGGTCATCCCGCCGGCGATTCTCGAGCAGCGCCACAAAACGCAGTGCAGGATCGGCAGCTTGATACTCGGCTTGAGGAGCTGACCGGTTCGTCGGCTTTCGGCGTCACCGCGGGAGCGGGGTTCGAAACTCATTTCCGCCGGCTGGCGATCGCTCCGGTGGTTCGTTATACATACTGGGGCCGGAATTCACCCGATTTTCCGCGAGCTTTCCTGTCATTCCGGAATCAGATAGAGGTGCTCGGGGGTATTTTCATTCTGAAGCATCAAAGCCAATAACGTTACGACCGGGAGAGCTTACTAGTCAATTGCTAAATATATATGTCAGATGGAATACTCGGGAATCGAAACGCTGTCTCATTGTATGGGCTCAATGGGAGAGCCGGTGTACCAGCCCCAACCCGTCTTCACCTGTATTTCGTCCTACAAACGCGGACGCAGCGGGACGCAGAACGAGCACATAATCCGGCCATCCATCAACAGCCGCCACGCTTTCGACCCGCATAATGCGCATGGCCCCGGGTAACCGTCTCCAAGGGTAGAACCCGGACTCAACTCAGATTTCGTCCTCTGGCGGGAAGTTTGGCCCCGTGAGAAGATCGGGGTTATGTTTGAAAGCGCTGGTTGCGCAACGGCCCGTGCGGTGCCCACGACGATTGCCCCCACGCTATCCACCGGCTGCTCAATTCTCTTGTGGTTGGCAATATGTCGGTAAACGGCCGAGGCCGTTGTTTCAAAATCACGAGCAACGGCCCGGTAAGACTTGCCGCTCACTACCGCGTTCTCGATACCCTCGCGCGAAGGATGTCTACAAACTGAGCAGGGTCGTGCCATTCGTATTAGGTCTTAACCTTGATTTTACTGTGGATCACGAGCTAAAACAAGAATGCGTGAAATGTTTTAGCTGACACTTCGTCCCCATAGGGACGAGTGCAGGATTCTTGTCGAACCGTAGGCTGGTGGCCGGCAGGCGATAGGTAGCTACGTTCGCACCACCATGGACATTGATGTATCAGGCAGGCTCCGGGCACACAGAACGACGGCTTGTGCCTGGTTGGCGCGCTGGCAGGGTCCCTAGAGGAAGATCTCGCCCTCGCGGCCGGGGGAGAAACAGGGTTCGTTATCATGGAGTGACGTTCGGATCCTAAATTCATCCAAGTGTTACCGGGGCATAGCTCCAGGTGCCGAACAATCACACTGAGAGCCGCCGTACCGACAGCAACTGTAGTGTTAGGATGCGAGCAAATGAGCCTATACGCACTTACATGCGCCTCGGTGGATGAAAGACGGCGTGAGCCCGACCGAGTGTTATGGCGTTGTTTGAATAGGCCGTTCCGAAACAGAATCATTTCGAGGCGACGTTCCGCTTGTCCAGACGCGGAGGAGGCCGATTTGGCCGTGTGGGGAGGAGGATAATCCTCAGCCCGCCGGCTCCCCGGTGATTGAAAAAGCAAAAACACCCCATGTGGTGCTAATTACATGGCCGTTCCGTCCCCATGGGGACGTGAGATGTTCAAACTGATGGCGTTGGCTAAATCCGGGTGATTCAGTGACATTTGCTGTAATGGCCAGAGGCCGAGCGGAGGTGATGCCATTGTGAAGCGACGACTTATCGCAGGGCCCCAGGCAAAGCTGCAGACTGCGCCGAACTGGCCAGGACTCTTGGACCAATTCGCACTCGCAGCTTGCCAGGAGTACAACCTCGGAAATGCTGGTAATTGGTTCTTCAGTTTTCGAGGTGGGCTGTACGGCGTCATGTCCCGCATGCGCGGCCGCCAGCAGCACTCGCTGTCATTGCACCAATGGCGATTCGAATCCTCCGTGCAGTCGCACGAGCACGATATTGCCGTGATGCTCTTTTGCATGGACTCTGCCATTGAGTGCTTCGTGTTTATGCTCAACGCGCTTGGGCAAGCCGCGGAGAAAGCCGCCTTCCGAGACGTAACATCCGAAAAGACCCTCCAGCGGATCAACCCGGACGACGTGCTGGGCGTGAAGCGGGCTGCGCTGGAGGGCTATGCGAAATACTTTCCCACGCTCCAAGCAACGTGGCAGAGACAAGCCGCCCTCTTTGCGATCATTTTCGAAAACCACGATGTCACGAAGCACCGACAACAAGCAGGCGTCAGCGGCAAGGGCCGCATGGACCCACCACCTGGCTTCTTCGCCAGCATGGGCATCCCCGACGATCCGATTTCACAGGGAATCCAGGGACCGTTTCGTCCGATGCAAGAGGTCATACTGCCCAAGCAGCCGAAGCTACCGATCGATCAGCCTAGGGCCTCCCAGGACGGATGGACGACCCTGGAGAGAACAGAAAAGGAGTTCTATGCGCTGATCACGACGAGTTTTCGCTTGGCCGTGGAAGATGCGCGTAGGACCATCGTCCTCAAGAACCGGCCGTCTGCCTAATTGGACGGAACCGCTGGGACTGTTCTCACGTTTCCTTCGCCGGGAATGTGTACGACCCAGAATCTCACCGTTGAGGAGATGCGTCCGGTGCCATGCCAGGAGCTTTTGCGCACCACCTATTCTTGCACCGTGTATTTGAGGTTGATTGTCGCCTTTCGCGTTGTTTAGGGATCGTGCCAAGCTCGTAACTTGACGCGGTCCCGTTTCAGCCTGATGTTCGATTCACTTTGATAATCGAACACCAGAACCATGCTCATGCTAAGCCAAACACGCCCTCTGTTCAAGAGTTATTTTGAGAAATTGTGTGAGGTGCATGCGCGGAAACCTAGGAGCGCCCGAGTCGGAAGAGCCGCGACAATACCGCTTCGAAGGCACAGGGGGTGGGACCATGGCAGAGCCGCGATCCGGAGGCGTCTTAATCTCACAGGCGGCGTGCTCAAAAAATTTAAAAAAATTTCTGCAAGACAGCGATGGCCAGAATAGCTCTGCGGGTTAGTGAACTGGTCCGATTGCCTGAGCCGGTGGGGTGCCCCTCCCGATTGCTTCAGGGGTTGGCACTGCTCGGCGTCTAAAGGCCTCGTACGAGGTCCATGATTCGAACCTGAAGGGTATCTGCAATGATCTTTAGCGTCTGTATTGTGACGTTGCTCTCTCCGCGCTCGATCTCGCCTATCACGGTCAGTCCGGAGCGATCGGCAAAAAGATCTTGAGACCAGCCTCTCTTATAGGCCTATCGTGGCGGCCGGTGAGTCGGGATGCGCTGATCATCTCGATCGAGCCCGTCCGTAAAGGGGCACAACTTCGGTCCGCATCATCCTGGCGACCACCGAAATCTTGCTTTGGTTTGTCCCAATGGGGACAAAGCGCTGCAACTCGAATCGAACGGAGAGCCGACCTGTTCTCACACTCTCGACGCCTTAACGCGCGCCAGCGTTACTCGGGAACCGGCCCGTTTACTTTAGTTAGGAGGTCTATGAGAGTGCGCCAGCACGATACCTGACGCTCATGACTAACAGTACTGACCTGTGCCGCTGCAACGAGGGCACGTTTCATTGTTTCCCTTTAAGATGCCGTGCCCCATGCATATGCAACATTTGTTCGCTCGCTCGAGTTCCTCGTCAGTCAAATATTCGCCAGTATAATTGCATTCATCGCATTTCCCCCCTTTGCAGTAAGGGCAGATGTGCTGGTCCTCTAGCTCGTTGTCTCGCCCCCTTTCACACCAGCAATAGTAGGTGTTGATCCCTCGGAGAAAAAAGCCTTTATCGTCGCACTTAAAGCAAGCAGGGAAAAACGTGTCTCCGCTTCGGGTATCGAATTCTTTCGCAATGCTCATCAGCAATCCGACCGGATTCTTGGCACCTGCGAGTGTGTCAGGCTGTAAAAAATATGCGAGATGCGCGAGGGTGAAATCTCCGGATTGTTCCAATCGATGCTTCAGGCGACGAGCTACAGCGCCGTCAATGCGCAAGCCTATCTTGTGTTGAATCCTTTCGATGGCCTCTTTTTCCTCATACGTTAATTTGTTTGAAGAAGGTTTTGATCCTTTATGTCCACCAATACCATCACCACCACCCTGATGCTCTCCGGCATGGTGCTGCTGGTGGTGTTGCTGGGCCTGGTTTTTCTCATCTAGTTTTTCCTGATTGATGTTACTTGACTCCCGGTCTTGGGAGGAGGGGCCCGCCGATTCTGTGGGTGGGGGGCTGTCATCGGCGGGAGTGGGGCGGGGTTCGTTCTTGGGAGCCCCCGGCCGCTCATTAGCCGGAGCGCTCCCGTCGTCTGGAGTGCTCCGGTTTTCGTCAGGGTCCGGCTCGAAGAAAGAATGTGCGTACCGAAAGTGATATTTGTTTGTTTGGTTGTTGCCCTTTTCGAGCACGCGGAGCTCTATACGCAAAAGACCAGCCTTCTGCAACTCATGAAGGTAATTACGAGTTGGTTTGGTACCGCACCCGATGTCGTGCGCTATGCGCGCAACTGAGGGACGCACTTCAGACATTGTGGCTTCCATCTCGGCCAACGCCGAGTAAGCGACCTTCGCGCCAAGAGATAAATTCTTGGCTTGCCGAATTTCTGTCGGTATCAGTCCGCCGCCTAAGAGTTTCTTGGAAAAAAACTCCCTGACACTAAAGATGCTACCGTCAGGGATATTAAGCTTCCGGCGTTTGGCGACATGTGGAGGAATTCTAGGAGATCTCATGGGGGGCTTAAGCCTGGGTGCGCTGGAGAATGGGCCGGTGCTTCTCTAAGCTGAAATCGTCCCCTTAGATGCTGCTGGCAGCCTACGCGTAAAGCGAATCGTCTTGCAGGATCGCCTCCAGCACCCCCTCGGCGTCGATGTTGTGGGGCAGCCCGCGATCGAGCAGGGGATCGGCCATAATCGAGCGAACTTTGGCGCTATTAGGCTTCAAACGGTTTCCTTTCGACCGCCGCTGCCAGGCGGCGAGCGCCACGATCGTCGATGAGGCCAACTCCTACCGGCGCTCTGCTTCATTTATTGCCTTCGGCCAACACCTGTCCAACTGAAACGAGCGCCACCGCTAACAAGCAAACTCAGTTACAGACCGCGACACCGCGCCTTCACGCGCAGTCCAGCCGAGCGCCCCATCAAGGCGAAACGGCGATGCCGATCTCAAATCGGGGGCCGCCACGCGCCTGCCAAACGTCTTGTAGTCAGGACCTAGCTAGTCGACGGTGGCCATCTGTTAGCCGAAAATTTCTCGATTTTCCGTCTTGCCCTTCCTGGGATCGGCCTGCATCCCGGCGCGCAACCAAGCCTGCACGGAAGCAGCGGGTATCAGCACTCTCCGCCCGCACTTCGAAGCTTCCAACTTCCCGGCCCTAATTTGGCTTCGGATAAACCCCAAGCTGGTCCTGGTGAGCTCCGCCAGTTCGGAGACGCTGTAAGTTAGTGGCTCACTGTTCATAATGTTTAATGTGGCTTCGAGTTACTCTGGATATGACCTTATATTGGCTATCTGATCCGGTCAAGGAATCCGCCCATTAACGAATCGATCCAGTCCCCACATGGGACTGAAGGAACAAACCGTTGGCCCGTAAACCTAAACCATTCCGCAATAAGGAGTTCTACGTTTATAGAGCGAACGCGGCGAGGCAGCTTTCCTTCCAAATCAGCGAAGAAGACTTTTACTGCTGTGGCGGGGATCCGGTTAAGCGGGACGCATTTCTAGATCGAACAAAAAGAGAACTTCACGGCACTGTGTTTGAGCGGGATGCGCGGCCGGACGGCAAGAACAGCGCGCTAAAACCCGCACCGGCC
>Ga0182024_10005869_pt1 | contig 27237 bp, 19 predicted proteins | sample P32metaG_FD_120480 | JGI IMG/M metagenome (GOLD analysis project Ga0182024, IMG submission 120480) | Permafrost microbial communities from Stordalen Mire, Sweden - P3-2 metaG (Illumina Assembly) | ecosystem: Environmental > Terrestrial > Soil > Wetlands > Permafrost | place: Sweden: Stordalen...
CCAGGCCTCGATGTTCGGCAGCACTGCCTGCAGACGCTCGGAGGTGATGTCCTCGATGTAGGACTCGCCGGCCTCGATGGCGGCGATCTTCTTCTCGTCGACGTCCACGGCGACCACATGCTCGCCGGCCTCGGCGAAGGCCACCGCCAACGGCAACCCGACGTATCCAAGCCCGATCACTCCGATTGTCATTCGAGGCCTCTCCTTGCGTTGCCCGAAGCTGTATTCACACTGAAACAACGTCTGGTTGGGGCAGGTACTCGCACGGTCGAGCCGATGGACGGCATCGTCAGCAGAGCGCGACTTCGGTGCCGTCGCCGACTCGGAGGCGCATCGCCCGAGGCAGCGAGAAATCGCGGAACACACGGGCGTCTCGCCCGACGACACTGGCGACGATCCGGCCGCTGACATGGAGGATGCTGGCTCCCGACGCGATGATCGAACGCTCGATCTCTGCCCCTTCGATGTGGGCACCCGCGCCGATCGACGTGTACGGGCCGATGTATGCGTCGGCAATGCGCGCTCCCGGGCCGATGACGGCCGGGCCGACGATCACGCTCGAGCGCACGGATGCCTGTTCGTCGATGAGCACGCGCCCCTCGATCTGGTTGCCGTTGCCGGCCCGGCGGCGCGAGTCGACCTGAAGGTTGTCGAGGGCGACGCGGTTGAGTTCGAGGAGATCGAGGGCATCGCCCTCGTAGTGGCGCCACGTGTCGACCAGAAGCACCTCGAACTGGCCTCCGGCGTTCTCGATGCGGCCGGCAACCGTCGTCAGGTCGACGTCCGGGCTTGGCGGCCGGGAGGCGGTCGCCATGCAGCTCAACGCCCGTGGGCCGAACAGCCACACTCCGGTGGTGCCGAAACGGCTCGATTCCGGACTGAGCTCCGCGACGTGGAGCATCTCCAGCGTTGCAGCGCTCAGGCGCCGACGGTCGCTCGCTCCCTGATGAACAAACGCGATCGCGTGGGGCACGTCCGTGCGTAGGCGAGTCATGTACGGCACGAGGGGCTCGCCGAGCAGCCCGCTGGCGGTATGCACGATGCAGGGCGCGTCCTGCACGAGCGGTGATGCCAGACGCAGCCCCGCGGTCACGTCGACAGCATCGCTCTGGGTGGCGAACGTGAAAGAGACGTCGCACGTCGAGAGCTGCGCCTCCACTTCGGCGGCGCAGGTATCGGAGGACACGACGACGATCCGTTTCGCGCCGGCTGACCTGACGATGTCCAGAACGTGATGGGCGATCGGGCGATTCGCCACCTCGCTGAACGCGTCAATCCGGCGGGTGTGCGCGCACGCCGCGGTCAGCCGAGCATCCTCGACGACGATGACACCGCAGATCTCCATGGTCAAGGAACGGATCTGTCCGCCGCGACTCGTGCGGAGCTCAGGCCGCTGCTCGGGCGCGGACGTTTTCGGCCAACCGCTCGATCACGTAGTCCTGCTCGTCGAACGTGAGGTCGGCGAACAGCGGCAGCATCACGACGTCGCGCGCCGCCGCGTCAGTGTGGGGAAGAGCCGCGCCTGCGTGCATGTAGGGCTTCTCGTGGTGGATCGCCATGACTCCCCGCCTGGTCGGAACGCCCTCAGCCAGCAGCCGGCGCATCAGCTCCGTCCGGTCCAGGGCCGACTGAGCGCCGACGCGAACACAGTACGACTGCCAGGTCCGAGAGGCGTAGGGCGGATCGTACGGGGCTTCGAGCCCCGGAATCGTCGCTATCGCCGCGTTGTAGCGCTCGGCGAGCCGCCGACGCCGGGCGAGGATGAGGGGCAGAGCCTCGAGTTGGCAGAGCCCCATCGCCGCCTGCATATCGGTCATGCGGACGTTGAACCCCGGCTCCGGGTACGCCTCGAATACGACGTCGGTCGCGCTGTGGCGCGCGAGGTCCGATACATCCATGGCGTGGGCCCGCAGACGCCTCATCCGCTCGGCCAGCTCCGGATCGTGGACCGCGATCATGCCGCCCTCGCCGGTCGTGATCACCTTGCGGGGGTGCAGCGAGAAGCACGAGAGGGGCCCGAGCGAGCCGATCGGGCGGCCCTTGTAGGTGGCGCCGATCGCACACGCAGCATCCTCGAGGATCGTGACGCCGTGGCGGGCCCCCATCTCCATGAACGCATCCATGTCGGCGGGCAGCCCGACCTGATGGACGGGCATGATCGCTCGGGTTCGCGGCGTGATCGCCCGCTCGGCGGCCTCGGGATCGAGGTTGTATGTCAGCGGGTCGATGTCAGCGAACACCGGGGTGGCTCCGCATTGCCAGACCGAGTTGGCGGTCGCGATGAACGAGAGCGACGGAACGATGACCTCGTCTCCTGGGCCCACGCCGGACGCGTACAGCGCCAGATGAAGTGCCGTGGTGCAGCTCGACGTCGCCACCGCGTCCGGTGCACCGACCTGTTGGGCGAATGCCCGCTCGAACTCGCGGACCTTCGGGCCCTGCGAGACCCAACCGGAGGCGATGACCTCGGCGACGGCGGCTCCCTCCTTGCCCGTGAGATGCGGGCGTGCGAACGGGACCTCCATCACAGCGCCGCCGCGAGGCTGGCCCGTGCCTTGCCGTCACGCTCGTCCCGCCACCACTCCACGAGCCGGCTGAGGCCCTCCTCCACGTCGATCTCGGCGACGAAGCCGATGCCATCGCGAGCATGGGTGGTGTCCGCCAGCCGCCGCGAGACCTTGTTCACGGTTCGCTCGGGACCGAACTGGACCGACAGATCGGATCCCATCACCTCGAGCAGCTTGGCCGCCAACGTCGCCAGGCTCGTCTCGTCGCCGCTGGCGACGTTGAAGATATCGTCGGTGGCGGCGGACTTCGCGGCGAGGATGTTGGCCCGCGCGATGTCCTCTACGTAGACGAAGTCCATCGTCTGCAAACCGTCGCCGAATATCAGCGGGGGAGTCCCCTGGCTGATGCGTTCCATCCATCGCACCAGGACCTCGGTGTAGAGGCCATGGACGTCCATGCGCGCGCCGTAGACGTTGAAGTAGCGCAGAGCGACGTAGTCCAGTCCAGTCATCGCGTGGTAGCTGCGGAGCAGGCCCTCGTTGAAGGTCTTGGCCGCGCCGTAGAGCGTGTCGTTGGCGTACGGATGGTGGAGTTCGGTGGTCGGGAACTCGTCGGCCAGCCCATAGACGGAGGCCGATGACGCGGCAACGAGCTTCCTCACGCCCTCGCGGGCGGCGGCATCGACGACGTTGAACGTTCCGTCGACGAGTACCTCGAGCGCCAGACGCGGCTCCTCCGCGCACTGCGTGATGCGGAGCGCCGCCTGATGGAAGACGGTGTTCACTCCCCGCATGAGCTTCGCGATCAGCTCGCGGTCACAGATGTCGCCTTCCACCACGCGAACGCAGCCGCTGGCCAGTGCGCCGAGCAGGTTCTCACGGCGACCGCGGACGAAGTTATCCACCACGATGATCTCTTCGGCGCCCTCGAGCACCAGCTGATCGACGATATGGGAACCGATGGTGCCCGCGCCACCGGTCACGAGTACGCGCTCACCGCGCAGTGAACTGGATGTCATGCGAAGTCAACGGCGGCCGGCGAGCCGATCTTTCGCGTCGGTTGGATGGTCTGGCTCCGGAAGTCCCACCCGAGACGGGCCGTTTGATTGTTCGTGATAACCGCCGAGGCCGTGCCGACGGATCAGCCGGAGCCGCGCACGGACGGTCGGTCCGTGGAGGAGCTCACCGAGCTCACCGCCAGCGGGCTTCCCTGGATGACCATGTCGCGGATCGGGAGCGAGGTCGTGCTCCTGGTGTCGACCGTCGTGCTCGCGCGGATGATCTCGCCGGCGGACTTCGGTGCATTTGCGGTGGCTCTGATCGTCGCCGGACTGGCCATCTCGATCCCGACCGCCGGAGTCGGCATGTCGCTGGTCCAGCGCGACGTGGTGGATCGCGAGCATCTCGAGGCGGGCGTCGCGCTCGCGTTGTTGATCGCACTGGCGGTCGGTTGTGTGACGATGGCCATGTCCTACGTCGTGGTGGCGCCGCTGATCGGGTCCACCGCGGCGCAGCTCATCCGGCTCTGCTGCCCCATGTTCCTGCTCTATGCGGTCGGTACCGTGTCGGCGGCCATACTGCAGCGGCGTCTGGACTTCCGGCGACTGGCCATCATGGAGGTCAGCGGCAACGCCGCGCGCGTGATCGTGTCCGTCGGGCTCGCGTCGGCCGCGGGCCTCGGTGGCACCGCACTCGTATACGGGCTGCTGGCCGGTACCGCCGTGACCAGCGCGATTGCGATCTCCGCCGCGCGGCCGCCGCGCCCTCGGTTGCGCCGCCGCGCGGTCCGTGACATCGCGGAGTTCGGGCTCCCGGCGGCTCTTGCCGCGGTGGCGTGGACCGGGTTCATCAATGGCGACTACGCGGTCATCGCGGCTCGCCTCGGGACCGCCGCGGCCGGTCAGTACTGGCGCGCGTACACGCTCGCTGTCAGCTACCAGTCGAAGGTCAGCATCCTCATGCAGAGCATGGCGTTCCCCCTGCTGTCACGCTCCGCCACACCCGAGGATCTCCTCCAGCTGCGGGCGCGGATCATCCGCATCCTCACAGTCGTGCTGTTCCCGATCCTCGGTGGGTTGGCGATCACCGCTCCGATCGTCGTACCGGCCGCGTACGGTCACGCGTGGACCTCCGCAGTCGTGCCCACCCAGGTGCTCTGCATCGGTGGGGCAGCCACTCTCGTGATCGATGCGATCGGGTCAGTCCTGATGGCCACCGGGCGCGCCAAGGGACTCCTCGGCTATGGCCTGGGCCACTTCGTCGTCTACGTCGGCAGTGTCATAGTCGTCTCGCAGTTCGGCCTCGTGGCCGTCGCCATCGACGGGGCCATCGTGCACAGCGCGTTCGCCGTGGTCGCCTACGCGATGATCGCCCGGCGCACGAGCCAGAGCCCGCTCGGCGCCCTGTGGCAGGACATCTGTCCCGCGACGGTCTCCTGCCTGGGGATGGGAGTGGTGGCGGTGCCGGTCGATCTTCTCGTGTCGTCCGCTCACCTCGGCTCCGCGTCGCGGTTCGTGGCGATCTTTGCGGCGTGCTCGCTCGGATACCTGGTGACGCTGCGGCTCGCGTTCGGCGACGCATGGAAGGACGTCCTGCTCGTCGGGCGCCACCTCGTGCCGGGAGCCGTCCAGGACGGCGCGCAGTCCCTCCGGCGCCGGGCCCGTGCGCTGCGGCCGATCACCGGCCGGTCGGCCTGAGGGAAGCGGCGTTGCGCAATCTCCGGGCGCGGGCGGCCGTTGTATGAGCGCCATGTCAATGATCGGTCATAGCTTGTGCCGCGCCGCGTCACCCACCCGGCTCGGGCGGCTCACGCAGCGCACCCGCATCTGGAAATACCGCGCGTTGTCCACGTGTGAGAATGTGTCCGGCTCTCCGTGCGTGCGCCAGCCCGTGCTCCTCATGGGGCAGGGCTTGATCGTGATCGGACGTGACGTCGAGTTCGGCTGGCCGACGTCGCCCGGTTTCTACTCCGGGTACGGGCACGTGGAGGCGTATCTCCCTGGCGCGCGGGTGGAATTCGCCGACGGCGCTCAGATCAACAACAACGCATACATCAAGAGTGAGGGCCCGGGGATCCGCATCGGTCCCGACTCCCTGCTCGGGTCCTTCGTGGAGATCTTCGACAGCGATTTCCACGATCTGCACCCGGGGCGGCGGCGGGGCGGCCAGCCGAAGATGGCGGCGGTCGAGCTCGAGCAGAACGTCTTCGTCGGCGACGGGGCGCGCATCCTCAAGGGCGTCACGATAGGAGCCCACTCGGTGATCGGTGCCGGGAGCGTCTTAACCTCTTCCATCCCCGCGGGCGTGATCGCGGCCGGCAATCCCGCCCGCGTGATCCGCGAGCTCGCCGGCGAGGAGCTCGGCAGCGCGGTCGCGACGTTGGCCGTCGGCGGACCCCGGCCGTTCCGCTCGCACATCTGACGCTCGCCCGGGCTATACCCGGTGCAAGCGCGTCGGCCTGGGTCTCGTTGATTGTGAGACTCCTATGCGTGACAGCAACCGCAGCTATGTGATCTACGGCAGTTCCGTCTGGGACGGTTCGTGGCAGGCGGAGCACAACATCGCCTACGCGCTCGCTGCGCGTCACCCGGTGCTCTACATCGATCCGGCCGTGAGCCCGCTGACGCCGTTTCGCTATGGATTCAAGCCGGAGACGTTGCGGCGGTGCCGCGACGTGATCGATCGCGGGATCCGCGACCGGGGCCGGCTCAAGGTGTTCGCCCCCTTGGTCATTCCGCCGATTCATCACCCGCGGACGCGGGCGTGGTCGGTTCCGTTGTTGCGCAGGCAAGTCGGATCGGCCGTGCGGCGGCTCGATTTCGAAGCACCGGTCGTCATCGCATGGCGCCTGCTTCCGCTGCTGGCGGGCGTCGCCGGAGAATCGCTGCGGCTGGCCGTCGTGATGGACCACCCGTCGGCGGGGGCGGCGCTCATGGGCCGTGATCCGGCCGCACTGGAAGCGGAGACGCGCGCGCTGTGTGAGAGCGCCGATGAGATCTGCACCACGTCGTACCCGGTGCAGGAACTGCTCGCCAGTCGCGGTTGGGACACGGAGCTCGTGCCTTTCGGCTTTGGCCGCGACATGGCGCCGACGTTCGATGCCGCGTCGTTGCCTCCCGAGTACGCGGCTCTGCCCAGGCCTCTGCTCGGCTACACCGGGGGGATCGACGACAGGCTCGACTACGACCTGATTGTTGCGCTCGCCGATCGGTTCCCGGGCGGATCCCTCGTGTTCGTCGGCCCGGTCAGCCCGCGGCTCTCGCCCGAGGCGGGCCGGGCACTCGCGTCGCGCCCGAACATCCACGTCCTCGGCCTGCGGCCACGCGACCAGCTTCCCGCCTTCATCCGGCACCTCGATCTGGCCCTCATGCCCTACGCGGACAGCCTCTGGACGCGGCATCAGTCTCCGGTGAAGTTCTGGGAGTACCTCTATGGCGGGCCGCCGATCGTGGCTACCGGCTGCGCGGAGCTGCGCCGGTACGAGGCACCGCTGTTGAGCTACGCCGAGAGCGCTGACGAGGCCCTCGGCATGGCCGAGACGGCGCTCGTCGATCCCTCGGCCGGCCGTGAGACGCGTCGTGCGTTCGCGCTGGCCAACACATGGGATGACCGCGCCGCCCAGATCGATGAGCTCGTGGAGCGCCGCCTGCGGGAGCGGACGCCCCAGCGGATCCCGTCGGCAGCATGACCGCCCCCACCGGCGTCCCCGTATGCGGAGCCTCGGTTCCGACGATCAGCGTGATCGTCCCCTGCTTCAACTACGGACATTTCTTGGAGGATTGTCTCGCCAGCGTCCTGGCGCAGGACGGGGTGGCCGTCAAGGTCCTCGTCATCGACGATCGCTCGACTGACGACAGCGCGGAGATGGCGCGGCGGCTATGCGCGCCAGATGATCGGCTGGAGTTTCGCGCCCACCGCGAGAACGCCGGTCTGATCGCGACCGCCAACGAGGGGTTGGACTGGGCCGACGGAGACTACGTCGTGCTCCTGTCCGCGGACGACATGCTCGTGCCCGGCGCACTCGGGCGGGCCGCTTCGGTCATGGAGACTCATCCGAACGTCGGGCTCGTCTACGGGCGGCCTCTGCTCGCGCTCGAGGGGCGGCCTCTGCCGACGCCGGCCGGGCGGTGGCGCGCAACGACGATCTGGCGCGGCGAGGACTGGATCCGGATGCGCTGCCGGACGGCGCACAACGCGATGTCCTCTCCGGAGGTGGTCGTCCGTAACCGGGTTCAGCGGGCGGTCGGCGGCTATGACCCCGACTGCCTGCACACCAGCGATCTCAACATGTGGCTCCGGATCGCGGCTATCGCCGACGTCGCCTACGTCCGCGGGGTGCCGCAGGCGATCTACCGCGTACTGAGCGGCAGCATGACGCGCACCCAGGCAAGCCCGATGATCGACCTGATCGACCGGCGCCACGCCTTCGACTCGTTCCTGGCCGCGCACGGCGCCGGGCTCGAGCACCGCGACGCGCTGGCCCGACGCGCGCAACGCGCGCTGGCTCGCCAGGCGCTGTGGCAAGCGAGTCGTACGATCGATCGCGGGGTGGCCGAGCACCTGTGCCGCGTCGACGAGTTCATCGCGTTCGCCACCGAGACCTATCCAGATGTCCGACGGCTTCCGGAATGGCATGGCCTGGCCCTACGGCGGCGGATCGGGCCACGCCGGTCGCGCGCCTTTCTGCCTTTCGTGGCCACCGGCGCGGCTCACCGGCTGAGCTACCACGCGGGCCGGCTGCGCTGGCGGCTACGCGGAGTCTGAACAAACTGTCGCGTCGCGTAAATACTGAACGCTCGACCACGTTGGTGAGTCAGAGCATTTCTCCGGGCAGCCGGCCGCGGCCACGTCTCGCCGCCGCGGTTTCCGGTCAGGACACACCACCACAGACAGGGACGACTCGCCCATGACCGCAGAACACCTTCCGGTCGTCGACCGGCTCCTCCAAGACCGACCGGCATTCCACCTCGGCGGAGAGCGCAACTGGAACTCGCTGCCGCAGACACTTCACGCCATCTGCAGAGCCGTGGAGCCCGGAAACGCGACACTCGAGACCGGCGTGGGCGCCTCGACGGTGATCTTCGCGGCGTGCGGTGCGCACCACACGGCGATCAGCCCCGACGGCGAGGAGCACCGGCGGGTCATCGAGTACTGCCGTCACATTGGCGTCGACACGAGCGGGCTCACCTTCGTCGAGGGCCTGTCCGATGACGAGCTGCCGCGCCTTCTCACGCGGGAGCGGACGCTGGACGCGGCGTTCATCGACGGGGCCCATTCGTTCCCGTTCCCCGAGGTTGACTGGTTCTACGTGACCCGCTCGCTGAAGGTCGGGGGGCGGTTGCTGATGGACGACATCCCGATCCCGGCAGTCGCACCGCTGTTCCGCCACATGCAGCTCGAGCACAACTGGAAGCTGGATGGGGTTCTCGATAACCGGGCGGCCGCGTTCACTCTGCTCGCGGTGCCCGAGCCCGAGGATTGGCCGGCTCAGCGGTTCAACGACGCCTATCCGGACTACAGCTTCGCCGGCCTACAGACCCGGCTCGGTCTCGAGCTTCGGTTTCGTGTGGCCCGGGCCCGGACCGGCGCGGCCCAGCGATTCCCCGGGCTTCGCGAGGCGTATCGGACCCGGCTGGGCGCGGGCCTGAGCCGCGCGACGCGCTGAGGCGCGGCTCGCCCGGAGGAACGACGGTGCGGTCGGCGATATCGCTGATAAGTCGGGCGGCGAGGAGCGCGGTGTCATTCCTGGCGGTGGCGTTCGTCGTCGGCCTGGCCTGGATCGTCACCGGCGTCGGGCGAGGCCTGGTGTGGGCAGCAAGGAGCACGGTCGTGGCGCTCGGACGGCGGGTGAAACAGGCGCTTCGCGTCGTTGGCGGTGCGGTTGGGCGTTATACGAACGTGTTGGCGCAGGGCACCGCGCATGCGGTGATGCGGGTTCTCCGCGCGGTCGGCGCCGGCGCGGCGGGTATCGCACGGGCAGTCGCGCGGTGGGTCCGGTCGCTCTGGCGCCGGCTGCGGTCCCTGGTGGGCGCGACAGCGCAGCTCGCGAGGCGATTGGCGCGGCGGACGGCGCAGCTGACTGGCCGGGCGGCCCGGGCAGTCGCCGCGGGCGTCGCGACTGCGGCACGCGCGCTGGCATGTGTCGTCGCGGGAATCACGACGATTGTCGGAAACCTGCTCCGCGCCGCGGCGCTCAGCGCCGTCGCGTTGGTTCGTTGGATGGGGCGGGGCGCGCGCATGGCGGCGTCGTTCCTCGTTCTGAGAGGCGTGCGGGTGGCTCGCGGAGTGGCGAGGGCGGTCGGCGCGGCGGCAGCGGGGATGGCAGGCGTGCTGCGCGCGGCGGCAGCGCGGGTGGCAGGCGTGCTGCGCGCGGCGGCAGCGCGGGTGGCGGGCGTGTCGCGCGCGGTCCTCCGCCGAGCTCCGCTGCATGGGCGCCGCCTGTGGCTGGCCGTGGGCATTCCCGTCGCCGGCCTCGCCGGGCTCTCGACCGTCGCCTCGATCTCCTTCCTTCCGCCGTCGATGCACCCACGGTCGATCGCCTACGCGATCGCCAGCTCCGAGCTCTCGGTCCAGACGCCCTTGTCATCCGGCAACACGCCCGACCTGAGCAACCTCTATCCGCTTCCCCAGTGGGCCGCCGTGCTCGCGGAGGAGATGACCAGTCCCAAGCTGAAGACGCTCATCGCCCATGACGCAGGGATCCCGGTCGGGCAGCTGGCCATCGATGGGCCGATCGCTCTGGATCTGCAGCGCACCCAGCAGGAGCCGACCGAGCAAAAGCGCTCCTACCAGCTGCTCTCAGAGGGAGACCTCTATCGGGTCACGCTCGACACGGACATCAACATCGCCGCGGTGACCATCACCGCCCAGGCTCCCAGTCAGAGTGCCGCCCGCGAGCTCGTGCTTGCCGTCGACCGAGCCGGGGCCGCGTACCTCACGGGTGTCGAGGAGTCGGCCGGGACGCCACCGGGCGATCGCGTGCAGGTCGCCCAGCTGCAGCCCGTCGTGATCACCGGAGGATCAGGGGGCCACACAGTCGGTGCGCTCGTGTTCCTCATCGTCTACATCCTGTGGGCCGGCCTCGTCCTTCTTGGCGACAAGTTAATCCGCGATGTGCGTGGGTTAGGGCGGCTGGGCTCGGTGCTTCCGTCGCAAGTCCCGGCGTCAGCACTCCGTTCATCAATCAAGAGCAAGTACGGCTACGGCCCGATCAGCGGCCGGAGAGGACATTGAGGATCTGATATGGAACTAGCCCTGGCACTTATGCGGCTGTGGGAGCGGCGCATCTGGCTGGCGATTGGCGTCGTCATAGCTGTCGCCGCCGGCTTTGGGGGAATGGTCGCGTTCAAGTCGACGGTGTACTCGTCAGCCAGCACTCAGATGGTCGTCGACTCGCCGAAGTCAGCCCTGGGCAACATGCAGACCTCTCTCATCCCGTTCACGAACCGCGCCGTCGTGTTCGCACGGCTGATGGTCTCCCCCGAGGCTCTCGACTACATCGGGCAGCAAGCGGGGATCCCCGGCAACGAGATCGCCGCGCAGGGCCCGGCTGAGATCGGAGCGCCGCAGGCGACGCACAATCCGTCCGCGATCAAGGACGGCAGAATTGTCGTCCCATCGTCGAAGTTCATCCTCCGGTTCGACCAGAACCCCGAGCTGCCCACCGTCGATATCTACTCGCAGGCGCCAACGACGCGCCAGGCGATCGCTCTGGCCAACGGCGCCGTGACGGGCTTCGCGAAGTACCTGGACATCCTCGACGGGGAGACGAATGTGCCCGATCAGCAGCGGGTGCAGATTCGGCAGCTCGGCAGCGCTCAAGGCGGTGAGGTCAATCCCAGCTCGGGCAAGGAGATCGCCGTGCTGCTGGCCCTGGTGATGTTCGTCCTCTGGTGCTTCGGCATGCTGTTCGCGATTCGCCTTCGCGCCAACCTGCGAGAGTCGCGCGCCATTACCCTCGGTGACGTGCCCGGGTTCGACCCCGGCCTCGTGGACCACCAGGCGGCCGGCCGGCTGCCGCTCGATGGCGTTGACACCTCCGCGCGGCGGGGGTTCGGGTCAGACGGAGATGGTGAGGCGGAGCTGTCCAACGGTCACCGTCCCGACTACGCGACCCACGAGCGGTAGCGCGCCCAGCCGGGCTCTCGATCTTCGTGCTGCCGTGACCGGAGCCACCGTGCATCGTGCTGGAGCTCGGGCGCCGTCGCCGCAGGCCGCCGCCTCGGCGCCCGCCGTGGGGCCCACTTCGGACGATTGGCCCCACACCTCGCGGCTGATGCCGTGGATGATCGCCATCTTCATCGGGATGGTGTTCCTGATCCCGATCGACGGGACCACGTTCAAGATCCACCTGCCTGTCGACTCCAGGCCGGACCGTTTCATGCTCGTCGGCATGGTCGGGATCCTCATCCTTCAGGCGCTCGTCACCGGTGATCGGCGTCGGCCGGCTCGCCGCATGACCGCGGCAACCGGCGGTGTCCTGGTGTTCGGGGCCGCGGCCCTGGCCAGCGTGTTGCCCAACGTTGACCGCATCTACCGGCTCGGCGAGTTGAGCCTGGTGGAGAAGCAGCTGAGCCAGGTGATCGCGTACGTGGTCTTCTTCCTCATCGTCGCCACGCAGGTCCGACGGACCGAGATACGCGCCTACGGGCGCCTCGTCCTGATCCTTGCGGTGATGACGTCATTGGGCGTGCTCTACGAGTCACGCACCGGGTACAACATCTTTTACCACCTGACGAGCCAGCTGCTGAGCCCGATCGCGACGGTGATCCCGGCTCCGACGAACATCCACCCGACGATCGATGCCGGCCGCAAGTCGATCGTCGGTCCGACCCAGCACGGACTCGCGCTGGCGAGCATGCTCACGATGGCGATGCCGTTCGCCGTGATCAGGCTGTTCGAGGTCAAGACGCGGGTGGCGCGGCTCGGCTACCTGCTCATCGTGGGGCTGATCTTCGCCGCATCGCTGGCCACCGCCCGGAAGACGGCGATCGTCGCGCCGATCGCTGCCCTGGCGGTGCTTGCCTACTACTACCGGCGGATGCTGCGCTGGCTTCCGGTGGCGATCATCATGCTCATACCGGTGATCCATGTGGTAGCCCCGGGGGCCCTGGGCACTTTCACCGTGCTGTCCAGCGGCGGGAGTTCGATCTCCACCCAGGGGCGAGAGAGCGACTACGCCGCTGTCACTCCGGACATCATCAGCAATCCGATTTTGGGACGAGGATTCGGCAGTCTCGATCCCGACAATCCTCGCTGGTACCGCGTACTGGACAACGAATACCTGGGAGAACTCTTCCAGGTCGGGTTCCTCGGGCTGATCGCCTACCTGGCCATGGTCATCGCTCCGTTGTTCACGGCGCATCGCGCGATCAGACGCGACCCAGGTCGCGCGCCGCCGATGGTGGCGGCGGCAGCCGGCTGCGCGGCCTACGCGGTTGTGTCAGGCACCTTCGATGCGATGTCGTTCCCGCAGGCGCCGTACGCGTTCCTGTTCGCCGCGGGGCTGATCGCCGCCGGCGCGGCGGCGCTCATCGCCGACGGCCGCGACGACGTGCCGGCTGCGGACGCGTCGCTCGCCTCGCACCCCGGCATCGGACGCACGCGCCTCCAGTCTCGGAGGGCCCTGAACGGGGCTCGAACATGACGATCTCGGGACTGAGCCCGACGACCGCGCTCGGCCCGTCCGACGCCGGCGCGGCCGAATCGGCGCCCGCGCCCGATCTGAGTGTGGTCATGGTCACCTACAACGGGCGCGAGATGGCGCTTGGCACCCTGCGATCGGCTCATGCTTCGGTTGGCGAGCTGAGCGTTGAATGGATCGTCGTCGACAGCGGCTCGAGCGATGGGACCGACGAGGCGGTGCGAGAGGCGTTCCCGGCGGCGACGGTGATCAGCGGCGAGAACCGCGGGTTCGCGGCTGGCAACAACGTGGGTCTCGGGCTGGCGCGCGGCCGTTACGTCCTGCTCCTCAACCCCGACGTCGAGATCGAGCGCGGGACCTTTGCTGAGCTCGTCTCGGCGCTGGACGAGCGACCGGCCGTCGGTCTGGTCAGCGTCGTCCAAAAGGGTGCCGACGGGGCGCTGCAGCCGTCCATCCGTCGGTTTCCATCGGTTCGACGCGATCTCGGCGAGTCGCTGTTCGCGGCCCGTTGGCCGATCATGAGGACCTGCCAGGAGCTTGAGACCAGGCCGAAGATCTACCACCGGGAGGGCCGGGTGGATTGGGTCGTCGGCGCCTTTCTGCTCGCGAAGGCAGCGGCGATCCGTGATGTCGGCCTGATGGACGACGAGTTCTTCCTCTACTCCGAGGAGGTCGACTGGTGTTACCGGTTTCGGGCCGCCGGATGGGAGGTGCGCCACCTCCCGCTGATGACGATCATCCATCATGCCGGCCGCCGTGACCGCGGTGATCTGATGGCTCAGCTCGCGTACTCGCGGCGGCTGTTCGCGACCAAGCACTACAGCTGGGCGAAGGCGCGTGCAATCCGGGCAGCGCTCGCCCTCGGCCACCTCGTGCGGATGATCGCGCTGTCGCCGGCGGCGCTGAAGGGCCCCGAGGCACGCGAGCGAATCGCCTCCGAGCGCCGTGCGCTGGCGGTGCAGATGGGACTTGCCGATCCGCCACGTCTGGACGCGCCCCGTGCCGGCGGCTTGGTCGCTCAGACCCCGTCGCCCCTGTCGACGGGTAGAAGTTTGCAGTGAGCCGGATCGTTGCTTTGGTGAATGCGTTCCCGGCCTCCCCTGACGTGACCCCGCTTCGGCACGCGCACCGGCTGCGGTCCCTGCTTCCCCGCTCCGCGCGGGAGCGACTGTACGACTGGCATCCCAATCGTGCCCGGCGCTGGAAGCGCCATCCGGGAATCGAGCGCGTCGCGCCCGCCGGCCACGCGGTCCTCACCCTCGACGACGGTCCGGACGACGATGCGACCGTGGCGGTTCTCGACGCGATGGACGCCGCCGCGGCACGCGGCACGTTCTTTCTCGTGGCCGAGCAGCTCGCCGCTCATCCCGAGATCGGCCGGGAGATTGTGCGCCGCGGACACGAGGTGGGTCTGCACGGATTCCGCCACCAACGCCATGATCGGATCGAGCCTGAACAGAGCCGAGCTGACGTGCTGGACGGATTCGAAGCCGTGCACGCTGCTCTCGGCGTGCGGCCACGGTGGTACCGTCCCCCGTTCGGCAAGATGTCCGACGCGTCGATGAACGCGTGCTCGGAACTCTCGCTGACGCCCGTCTACTGGTCAGCGTGGGGGCACGATTGGGAGAGCGTCTCGGCCGAGCGGATCGCCGATCTCGCCTGTCAGCAGCTCGATGACGGCGGAATCCTCCTCCTCCACGATTCAGCCCGGTACGGCCGACGAGCCAGCGCGATCCCGACGGCCGAGGCGATCGGACGCGTCGCCGACTGGGCACGCGACCGCGGCTTGACACTCACCTCGCTCGGAGAGACGGCTGGGTCATGAAGCCTCCCGAGCGCATCCTGCTCGTCGCCTCCCCCGGCGGGCACCTGCTCCAGATGCTCGCGCTCGAGCCCGCCTGGAATGGCTTGACCCGGCGCTGGGTGACGCTCGAGCGTCCCGACGCGATCCATCTGCTCGCGGACGAGAACGTCGTGTTCGCGTATGGGCCGACGACCCGCAACATCCCCAACCTGCTACGGAATCTGCGGCTGGCGTGGCGCACGATCGGTGACTACCAGCCCGACGTGATCCTTTCGACCGGCGCCGCCCTCGCGGTGCCGTTCTTCCTCGTGGGACGTCTGCGTCGCCGCCGCCTGGTCTACGTGGAGAGCCTCACGCGCGTCAACGCATTGGCGCTCAGCGGCCGCCTGGTCTACCCGCTGGCCGACGTGTTCTTCGTTCAGTGGCGCGAGGCGGTTCGGCGACGTCGAACGGTCTATGCCGGGAGCGTCGCGTGATCTTCGCCACCTGCGGCAGCAGCCATCTGCCGTTCGAGCGGCTGATGCAGGCGCTCGCGGTGCTGCCGGCCGACGAGCTCATCGTCCAGCACGGCCCCGCCCAGCCGCCACCGGCCGCGCGCGCGGTCCCCTTCCTCTCCTACGGCGAGGTTGTGGAGCTCATCGAGGAGGCCGACGTCGTCGTCTCCCACGCCGGGGTCGGCAGCATCATCTGCGCGATCCGGGCCGGGCACACTCCGATCGTCTTCCCGCGATTCAAGCGTTACTCGGAGACGGTCGACGATCACCAGGCCGAGCTGGCCACTGCGCTCGAGCAGCGCGGCACGGTTCGGGTGACCTGGACGCCGGAGGATCTTCTCGAGGCGATCCGTTCGATCCCGCCGCGCGGGGCGGCGGTGGCTTCCGACGCCGTGCGCCTCAACGCCGCGGTTCGCGCCGCGATCCACGGCCAAGCCCTCGCGCCGGCCGGATAGCCCACTCCCCGTCGGTATGCGAACCCGGCGCCGCCATCCGCTCCGCCACTCCGGTGTCGGTCTGCTCGTCGTCGCGATGGGTGTCGTCCTCGTCGGGGTCCTCGTGTCGGGAACCGTCGGGTCATATTCGGCGAGCCGTGGCACGGGTTCGCCCCGGAGCCGCGCCGGAGCGCCCGGCCCGGCGGTCGCCTGCACGAGCTGGCTCACACCGGGTGCCGATGTCGAAGGCGCGCTGCTCCAAGCGGGTCCTGGCAACGTCATCTGCCTCAAGCCGGGCAACTGGGGCCCCATCGTCCTCACCGACGTCGCACCGCCCGCGAACGTGACGCTCGCCGCGGCGCCCGGTGCTCCCGTTCATATCCGCGAGCTCACCATTGCCGGCCGCGCCGACGCCCCGAGCGCCACGCGGAACCTGACGGTTCGCGGGTTCTGGATCGATCGCGGGGTCCAGGATCTCACGGACACGAGCGGCGGCGTGGTCTTCCGCTACGACACGATCCAGGACATCCGGCAGGGATACGGCTTCTACTTCGACGCTGATGGAAACGGTGGGACTCACGCCCAGAGCGGCGTGACGATGCGCGACGACAGGATCGACCACGTCGGAGAGTGCCTGGCCGTCGATGGTGGGACGGCCACCGAGTTTACGTTCGATGACAACGTCTGCGGGCCCGGGCTGGGATACGGGGACACCGCCTCGACCCAGCCTGGGCACTACATCGAGATCGGCGGGATCAACGGGATCACCGTTGACCGCAACGTGTTCCTCGGCCCGGCCGATCCCGGCGTCGGCAAGGCCGGGCTGCATCTCAACGTCCTCCATATCTTCGGTGGAGCGCAAAACGTCGACTTCTCCGACAACCGGCTTTGGCACACGGAGGCCGGCGGACAGGCGATCCTGCTTCAGGAGGGCCAGTTCGACAGCGTGCGGATTGACGGCAACCTCGACGTCGAGGCCCCGGGCTGCCAGTCGCAACTGAGCTCGTGCCCCAACTACATGATCGAGTCCGCAGACGCGCACGGCCTGTCGTTTGAGGACAACACTGTCGTCGGCGCCTACTGGGGAGTGCTGCTCACCGACTCCAACGAGCGCGGGGACTATCCCAACGGGACCGGCTACACCATCACCCACAACCTCGTGATCGGCAGCGGCGGTGGCGCCGATCTTTCCTACGGAGGCTGCACCGAAGCGTGCACGTTCGACTACAACGTGACCGACGACGGCTCAGCGCAGCGCGCCGACGCGACGCACGCTGTCGTTCATTGGCACCCGCGCTGGCGCAACGCCGCGCGGTCTCTGCCCGCGGGGCTGCCGTTCGCCGCCGGATACTCGCCGTCGGATCAGTGAGATAGACGCGCGGCGCCGGGCGCGGACGCCCCACGCCACCGGCGACTCGAGCCGGACTTGGCGGTTTTGGTCGTTGTGGTGGTGGGTGTGGACATCTGGTGTGTGCCGGCCCATCTTTGGAGGGGCCTGGTTTGGTCCGGCCGGGGATCGGATAGACTCGCGCCCCGATGCGAGCCTGGATGATCGCAGTGGTGGCAGTTGTCTGTGGGGCCGTAGCTGTCTCGGCGTCCGCCGCTGACAGCGGGCACTACCGCGCGGCGATGCCGGCGGCGCGCTTCTCCGGCCCTGCCGCCTCGTCTTCGGCGTCGAGCGCGAAGAAGCCGACGACGACGACCAAGAAGAAGAAGCCCAAAAAGAACCCGGCGTGCACGAGCAGCTCGAAGAAGAAGAAGAAGAAGCCCAAGAATCCCCAGCACCCGAGCAAAAAGGTCACCCACGCGCGCCGTTCCGGGGTCGCTGTGGCAGCGATCACCAAGCCTAAGCCTAAGGTGAAGCCCAAGGGTTCGGCGAAGAAGAAGAAGAGGCACAAGAAGCCGACGTGCCAGCCGTGTCCGCCACCCTGCAAGGCTCACCACAAGTGCAAGAAGCCGCCGGCCCGGTGCAAGAAGCCGCCGGCGAAGGCCCACCCGCCCTCCAAGTCCCCGCCTCCCACGACCCCGACCCCGCCGACCCCGACGCCCTCGCCACCCGGTCTCGGCCCCATCGGCGCGCCCGGCCCGGCGGTCGCGTGCACCGAGACGCTGAGCGTCGGCGCGAGCATCGAGAGCGCGCTCTCCAGGGCCGGCCCGGGAACGGTGGTCTGTCTGAGCCCCGGCAACTACGGCAACGTGACCTTGACCGGGATCGCGCCTACGGCCAACGTGACTCTGGCTCCTGTTCCGGGAGGGTCCGTCACATTCAGCGAGTTGACCCTATCGGGGTCCGCCAACGCGAACCTCACGATCCAGGGATTCAACATCCCCGGAGGCGTGCAGGACGTCTCGGCAACGCCGGGTGGATTGGTCTTCCAGTACAACACCATCTCGCACAACGCGGCGGGCTACGGGTTCTACTTCGACGCGGACGGCAACGGGGGCAACAACACGCAATACGGCGTGCAGATCCTCCACAACGAGATCGACTACGTGGGCGAATGCCTCGCCGTCACCCGCGGGACTGATCAGGAGCACACGTTCACCTTCAGCGGCAATGTCTGCGGCCCTGGTATCGGGTACGGCGATCAGTCCTCGACCGATCCGGGGCACTACATCGAGATCGGCGGGGTGACGGGGATCTCGGTCGACAGCAACGCCTTCGTCGGACCGGCGGACCCCAACGACTCGAACATCGGCCTCCATCTCAACGTATTCCACGTGTTCGGCGATTCCTCTGATGTCGACTTCTCGAACAACCTGCTGTGGCATACCCAGACGATCGGACAGGCCCTGCTGATCCAGGAGGGCCATTTCGACGACGTCACGATCAACAACAACCTCGACGTCGAAGATCCCAGCTGCGACAACGGCAACAGCAACTGCACCAGCTACGCGTTCTGGACCACGGACGTCCATAGCCTGTCATTCCAGGACAACACCGTCGTCGACTCCTACTGGGGCGTGATCCTCACCATCTATCAGACCAGTCAGGACTACAAGGGCGGGACCAGCTACACCATCGCTCACAACATCGGCGTCGGGACCGCGGACAACTCGGACCTCTCCTACGGCGACTGTACGAGCGCCTGCGTTTTTGACTACAACGTCACGGATGATCCGTCGGCGCACCAAGGGGGCTCCACGCACTACGTGACCAGCTGGGCGCCACATTGGGTGACAACGAGCTGGGCGCCGACGGTCCCCTACGTGCGGCCGCCGGCCGGCTACTACCAGCCAGTCGGCCTGCCGTTCAGCGCCGGGTATCAGGGCACCGCCGGACCTTAGCCTGCTCGAGCATAGGGCGCCCGGATCGCGGATTGCATCGGTCCGTGGTCCGCCGGTGTCCGGCGCGGGCGCTCGTTGAGGGGCCGTGCGATACCCGCGAGCCCGAAAAGTTCGCGCGGGTGTGGGCCGTTGTCTCAGTGCGGGGGTGCCAGGCGCTGAGACGGGCCCGGGACTTCGCCTTTCTCATGAATCTCCTCAGAAGTTTCGTGACGGCCGTCTCGTTGGGTCGGAAAGAGACCTTGAACTCATGAGCCGCTGAGTCGGCCTCCAGTCATGCGGAGAGGCGTGAGGGTTGAGCCCTGCGCCGGATCGGGTAGGAGAAACGTGAACGCTAAGCAACAAACGTCAGGTCGTCCCCCGGGCAGCAACGCCGGCACGAGCCACCAGGCCCACCTGCAGGGCTATCCAGTCTCGGTGGGTGGCGGCGCCTGGCGACGCGTGGCGACCCTCGGTCTGATCGTGCTCTCGCTGTGCGCCCTCAACAGCATTGTGGCGTCGAGTGCCTTCGCCGCGTGTGGAAATCCGGTCCAATGCGAGAACCAGCTGCCCGGCGATCCTCCAAGTGACTGGCAGGTCTCTGGCGCCGGAGACTCGACGATCCAGGGCTTCGCGACCAGCATGAGCGTCAACGTCGGTCAGACTGAATCCTTCAAGATCAAGACTCCCTCGACCAGCTACCACATCGACATCCTGCGCCTCGGCTACTACGGGGGCGACGGCGCGCGGATGATCCAGGCCAACATCAAGCCGACCGCGGCCCTGCCGCAGACCCAACCTGCCTGCCTCGCCCAGACCGGCACCGGCCTGATCGACTGCGGCAACTGGGGTGTCTCAGCCTCGTGGACGGTTCCGTCCACCGCGGTCTCGGGCGTCTACATCGCACATCTCGTTCGCGATGACAGCCAGGACAAGGGCGGCGAAAGCCAGATCATCTTCGTCGTTCGCAACGACTCGAGTCATTCGGACATGCTGGTGCAGACCTCCGACGCCACGTGGGAGGCCTACAACGACTACGGCGGCAACAGTCTGTACGGGTGCACGGTGGACTGCCCCCCCGGCAATCCGCTCGCGTACAAGGGCGCGGACTCCGTCTCCTACAACCGTCCGCTCGACGGCGATCTGACCACCGACAGCGGCCAGTCGGACCCGTATTACGCCGAGTACCAGATGATCAGATTCCTCGAGGAGAACGGCTACGACGTCAGTTACACCAGCGAGTCCAACGTGGACTCCAACGGCCCGCTGTTGCAGAACCACAAGATCTTCATCTCCAGCGGCCACGATGAATACTGGTCGCCCGGCATGCGGTCCAACGTCCAAGCCGCGCTCGCCGCCGGCGTGAACCTCGCCTTCTTCAGCGGCAACGAGATCTTCTGGAAGACGCGCTGGGGTCCGAGCATCGATGGTTCCAATACTCCGTACCGGACCCTCACGACCTACAAGGAGACGCATTACAACGCCCAGGTCGATCCTGAGGATCCACCGACATGGACGGGCGCGTGGGCGGATCCGAGATTCAGTCCGCCGGGAGACGGCGGAGACCCGGCCAACGCCCTCACCGGCCAGCAGTTCGTGGTCAACGACGGCTCGACACCGTTGAGCGTCCCGTCCACATACAGCAAGTTGCGGTTCTGGCGCAACACCGCCGTCGCCAAGCTCGTCGCCGGCAAGACCGCGACGCTCGCGCCGGATCAGGACACGATCGGCTATGAATGGGATGTCGATCAGGACAACGGTTTCCGCCCGGCCGGTGAATTCGATATGTCGTCGACATCTGCTACCGGACTACAGACGTTCACGGACTACGGCAGCACTCTGAACAGCGCCGGGGCCGCGACCCACCACATCAGCCTGTACAGGGCGCCGAGCGGAGCGCTGGTCTTCGGCGCCGGAACCGTCCAATGGTCCTGGGGTCTCGACATCACCAACGCTTGGGACAACTCGGGTCCTGACCCGGCCGATCCACCGGACGCGAGCATGCAGCAGGCCACGGTCAACCTGTTCGCCGACATGGGCGCACAACCGACCACTTTGCTCTCCGGACTGGTCGCAGCGACCAAGTCGACCGACACGACCCCGCCGACGTCCACCGTCACTTCGCCGGCGGCCGGCGCCACGCTTGCCGCCAACAGCTCCGTGACGATCTCCGGGACTGCCACGGACACCGGTGGCGGGGTCGTAGCCGAGGTCGACGTGTCCACCGACGGAGGCGCCAACTGGCATCCGGCCGCGATCAGTGGGCAGGACGCCTCGACGGTCACCTGGTCCTACCCGTGGACCGCGCGCACCGCCCCGGCGATGACGATCATGTCCCGAGCGGTCGACGACAGCGGGAACATCGAGACGCCTTCGGCGGGCGTCGCGGTCAAGGTCAACTGCCCGTGCTCGCTGTGGACCCCGGCCGACACGCCCGGCACACCGGATTCCGGGGACGGCACAGCCGTCACGGTGGGTACGGCGTTCACCTCCGACAGTGCCGGAAGCGTCACCGGCGTGCGGTTCTACAAGTCGGCGGCGAACACCGGCACGCACGTCGGTGGCCTGTACAACAGCAGTGGGACCCTGTTGGCATCGGTGACGTTCAGCGGTGAAACCGCCTCTGGTTGGCAGCAGGCGAACTTCTCCTCGGCGGTGTCGATCGCCGCCAACACGACGTACATCATCGCCTACTTCGCCCCCAACGGACATTACGCAGCGGACACCGACTATTGGTTTACGCCATCGCCGGCGGGCGGCAACGTCCTCAACAGTCCGCCCCTGCACGCGGTGGCGGCTTCGATGACGGTCAACAACGGGTTCTTCTCCTACGGGGGAGCGATTACGTACCCGACGTCGACGTACCAGGACACCAACTACTGGGTCGACCCAGTGTTCATGCCCGCGACAGGCGTGCCCGGTCCCCCGACGAATGTCACGGCGACGGCCGGCAATGCCTCCGCTGCTCTGTCGTGGTCGCCTCCGACATCGGGAGGGACCCCGGCCAGCTACGTCATCACGCCGTATATCGGCACGACTGCTCAGGCGACCACGACGGTGCCCGGGACCGCTACCAGCGCGAACCTCACCGCGCTCACGAACGGCGCGACCTACACCTTCACCGTCACCGGGACGAACTCGAACGGGTCTGGCCCACCGTCGTCGGCGTCGAATGCGGTGACCCCGAACAACACCCCACCGGGCGCCCCGACCGGGGTCAGCGCGATTCCGGCGTCCGGCGAGGCTCAGGTGACGTGGACCCCTCCGACGAGTACCGGCGGGAGCCCGATCAGCGGCTATACCGTGACGCCGTTTGCGGGCCCGAACGCGGGGACCCCGATGACCGTCACCGGCGCCGTTACCTCGGCGAACGTGTCGGGCCTTACCAACGGGACCGCCTACACATTCACGGTCCAAGCGACCAACGGCAACGGCACCGGGCCGGCGTCTTCGGCGTCGCCTGCAATCACGCCCGAGGATACGATCTTCGACTTCGCAACGCCTCAGACGGTGGATTCTGGCGACGGGTCGAGCGTGACGCTCGGAGTCAAGTTCACCGCCAGCTCCAACGGCATGGTGACCGGTGTCCGGTTCTACAAGGCGGCCACGAACATCGGTACGCACATTGGGACGCTGTGGTCATCGACGGGGACGGTCCTCGCCTCCGCCACGTTTGCGAATGAGAGCGCCTCGGGCTGGCAGTCGGTGTCGTTTGGGTCGCCGGTCGCGGTCACCGCCGGCACCACCTACGTAGCCGGCTACTACGCGCCGAGCGGCCACTACGCCTACAACAGCGGACAGTTCGCGTCGAGCGCAGTGACCAACGGCCCGCTCACCGCGGTGGCCAATAGCACGAGCGCGAACGGCCTGTACACGTACGCGACCCAGAGCACGTTCCCGTCGAGCACGTTCAACTCGACCAACTACTGGGTCGATGTCGAGTTCCAGCCTGGTTCGGGCGGTGGTGGCTCCGGGCCGCCGTCCTCGCCGACAAATGTGGTCGGAACGCCGGCCTCGAGCGAGGCCGGGGTTAGCTGGATCGCTCCGTCGAGCATTGGCGGCGGCCCGATCACGGGCTACACCGTGACGCCGTATCTCGGCACGACGGCGGGCACACCGGTCCAGGTCGGTGCGTCCGCGACGAGCGCGACGGTCACGGGTCTGACGAACGGAGCCGCGTACACCTTCAAGGTGACGGGCACGAATGCCAGCGGGACGAGCCCGGCGTCAGCCGCCTCTGCCGCGGTGACCCCCGAAGACACCATCTTCGATGTCGCCACGCCGTCGTTGGCGGACGGCGGAGATCCCTCGAGCGTCGAGGTCGGGGTGAAGTTCACGGCGGGCGGCTCCGGTACGGTCACCGGTGTGCGGTTCTACAAGGCCGCCGCCAACACCGGCACCCACGTCGGGAGTCTCTGGACCGCCGGGGGAACCCTGCTCGCGTCGGGAACGTTCACGAATGAAACGAACTCGGGCTGGCAGACGCTCACGTTTGCCTCCCCGGTCGGGGTAACCGCGGGGACGACGTACGTAGCGGGTTACTTCGCGCCCAGCGGGCACTATACGTTCACCAGCTCGGGGTTCTCGTCGGCAGTCACCAATGGTCCGCTCACGGCAATCGCCAACGGCACGAGTCCGAACGGTGTGTACGCGTACAGCGGCACCAGCACCTTCCCGTCGAGCAGCTTCAACGCTGCCAACTACTGGGTCGACGTTCTGTTCCAGCCCGGGGGCGCAAGCGCGCCCACTGCGCCGACGAATGTCACGGCGAGCCCCGCGTCGAGCCAGGCGCAGGTCAGCTGGTCACCGCCGGCGAACCAGGGATCAAGCTCGATCACCGGGTACACGGTGACGCCGTACACCGGTACGACGGCGGGGACGCCGGTTCAGGTCGGTCCGTCCGCTACCTCTGCGAACGTCGCGGGCCTGGCGAACGGGACGGCATACACGTTCACTGTGTCGGCGACGAACGCGACTGGGAGCAGTCAGCCGTCGGCGGCGTCGGCCGCCGTGACTCCGGAGGACACGATATTCGACTTCGCGACCCCGACCACGATCGATTCCGGCGATTCGTCGTCGATCGAGGTCGGCATGAATTTCACGGCGACGTCGAACGGGCAGATCACCGGGTTGCGGTTCTACAAGGCGGCGGCGAACACCGGCACGCACGTTGGGAGCCTATGGTCTTCGACCGGCGCGCTCCTGGGGTCCGGTACGTTCACCAATGAGTCGGCGTCGGGGTGGCAGACACTCACGTTCTCGTCCCCGGTGGCCATCACCGCCGGAACGACCTACGTCGCCGGCTATCTTGCCCCCTCGGGTCATTACGCCGACACTCCGGCCGGGTTCAACTCCGGAGTGGACAACGGACCGCTTCAGGCCAACGCCACCACGCCGACGGCGGGTAACGGGCTGTACGCCTACAGCGCCACCAGCACGTTCCCGACGAGCTCCTACAACGGCACGAACTACTGGATCGATGTCATGTTCCAGCCCGGTTCGTGATCTCTCCAGCCATCGATACAGGGGACTCACAGCGATGAACCATCTCGACCAGCAAGCGGAAGCCCGTGCATACCGGCCGGTTCCGAACGGACGCCGGCAGCGGCGGAGGGGCGTGATCGCGGCCGCCGGCGCGGTCGCGATCAGCGCGCTGGCCATCGCGGGATGCGGCAGCTCGTCCAATGGACGGACCGCGCCGTCGCAGAATGCAGCGACGCCGGTCGCCTCGGCGGACGGCCTGGTGGCGGGCTCGGGCCAATCGGCGGGCGGAGCGGGCCAGGGCTCATCCAGCCAGTCGGCGGCCGCGTCAAAGGCGGTTGGATCGGCGCACCGAGTCAAGAAGGCGGCTCGCCCGCACGCGGGCGCCGCTCCCAAGATCACGCGCGGAAATCCGGTCCATCGGCCGGCCCCGGGTACCGGCGGCAACGCCGCCAACGATGACAACCCGGCCGGAAAGGCGAGCGCGGCGGACAGCGGCACGGTCGGGGCGGCCAACCCGTGCCTCGTCAGCCGGGCCGATTCGGAGAGGTTCACCGGCACGGCCGTGGCCGCTCCGAAGGTCGCGCCGCTCGGTCCGACCTGCGTCTACGTCGCCAAGGGCGGCAAGACGGTGACCTTGGCTGTCGAGCAGACGGTGTTCGCGAAGCTCAAGCCCCACATCCACAAGTTGACGTCGTACAGGATCGGCGCAACGCACGCCTACTGCGGCGTCTACGGCTCTCCGATTACCTACGTGCTTCTGCCGCGGGATCGCGTGCTGGTGGTAGCGGCGCCGTGCGACGTCGGCAAGCGGTTCGCCACCGCGGCGCTGGCGAGGCTGTCATGACCGTCTACGGACCGACCTGGCCCTGATATCCCGCCTGGAACGGCAGTCCGGTGGCCTGGTAGTAACCGGTCGGGGCCGGCGTCCATGGTTGGGTAGGTGTCCAGCTCGTGCCGGCAAAGCTCGGCGACCAGTCGATGGCGTCGCTGCTGCCGGTGAGCACGGAATCCGACGAATCGTCGCCGGTCACGTTGTGGTCGGCAGCGCAGGCGCTCGCGCAGTCCCACTCCGAGAAGTCGGACGCTCCGCCGACACTGGCGATAGGAGCGACGACGTTCTGCTGCACGGTCATCGTGTTGCCCGAGGAGAAGCACCCGTTGCTGCAGGTCGGCCCCAGGTACAGCCCCTCGGGGGTGTTGACGACGGTATTGGCCTTCACCGTCAGTCCATGAGGCGCGTAGACCTCGATCGTGTTCGACACGCAGCCGCCGGGGGCGGAGAGCATGCACGCGGGATCGCCCACGATGAGATTGTTGTCCACGTTGATGTCAGTGAACTGGCCCTCCTGGATGAGGATCGTGTTGGCGATGGAGTCGTCATGCCAGATGAGATTGTTGTCGAAATGGAAGTCCGTGCTCGTCCCGTCGAGGTGCATGACGTTGAGATGAAGCCCGGCGTGCTGGTCGCCGCTGTAGGCGGGGCCGACGAACGCGTTGTTATCAACGGTCATATCGTCCTCGCCCCCACTCTCGATGTAGTGCCCTGGATCGGTCGACGATGTGTCCCCGTAGCCGATACCGGGTCCGCAGACGTTGTGGGAGAAGCTGGTGTCCTGCTGGTTGTAGACGTCGGCGAGGCATTGGCCGACGTGATCGACCTGGTTGTACCGCATCGTCACGCCAATGATCGGCTGGCTGGGCGCGGTCCCGTGCGCATCGGAGAAGAGGGCGAAGGCGATGCCCTTGGAGACGTTCTCGACGGTGTCGTACTGGAATGTGATCCCGCCGTTGGAGGGAGCGTCGACGTTGAAGGAGCTGGCGTGGAACCCCTGGACGGTGAGGTTCTCGATCTGCGCGTCGGTGCTGAAGTTCCCGATGGTGACCGTGGACCCGGGTACCGCGGCCAATGTGACCGGGGTGGCGGGGTTCATCGAGGAGGCGATCGAGATGTTGCCCCAGGTGCCGGAGTTCAGGCAGACGACGCTTCCGGCGGCGGCCGACGTGACCGCGTTGGAGACGTTCTGGCCGGGATTCAAGGTCGTGGTACACGAGACCGCCGGCCCCGGCGCACCCACCGCAGCCGCGGGAGACGAGGACAGCGCCGCGACCGTCGCGGTGGCCGCGGAGCTCGCGGGCGTCGACCCCCCGGCGTCCGTCGCGGTCACGACCGAGCGGATCGTGGATCCGATGTCGGATGCGGTCAGGGTGTAGGCGGCGTCGGTCGCGTCAGAGATGGCGGTGCATGCCGCCCCCGAGCTGCTGCAATCCTGCCATTGGTAGGAGTATCCGGTGACGGTGGAGGTCCAGGACCCGTTGTCCGTCGACAGGGTCTGCCCCTGGACGGTGGATCCGCTGACCACCGGGGCGGCGGTATTGCCGGGCGTTGCCGTCGGCGAGGGCGGGGCCGGGGGGCCCGGTATTGTCGTCGTCACCGGACCTGTGGTTTCGGTGCCGGTTGATCCGGTTGATCCGGTCGTGCTCGTGCCGGTGCCGGTTGATGCGGTGGATCCGGTCGTGCTCGTGCCGGTGGTGGTCGAGCCTGATCCGGTGGGGGGGACTGGACTGGGCGCGAGCGCGGACCCGGTGACATACGCCGAGATCGGGCAGC
>Ga0182024_10005870_pt1 | contig 27236 bp, 25 predicted proteins | sample P32metaG_FD_120480 | JGI IMG/M metagenome (GOLD analysis project Ga0182024, IMG submission 120480) | Permafrost microbial communities from Stordalen Mire, Sweden - P3-2 metaG (Illumina Assembly) | ecosystem: Environmental > Terrestrial > Soil > Wetlands > Permafrost | place: Sweden: Stordalen...
GAACGCCGACACGCCCGGATACAAAACCAAGGACATCGATTTTCGCGGCGAATTCGAGAGCCAATTGACGAATTTGGAACCTACCGTGGTGGAGGTGTCGGACCTGAAGACCAAGAACGATGGCAACAACGTGGATATGGATCGGGAGGCGCGGCTTCTCTCGGAAAACGCGTTGCGGTTCAGCGTGGCAGCCACCTTGGCCCACTCCGAGATTCAAACCCTGAAGGAAGCCATCCAGGGAGGCTCAAGCTCGTCATGAGCCTGTTTTCCTCGCTCTCCGTTAGCGCGTCGGGAATGGCGGCCCAAAGAACCAGGGCAGAACTCCTGGTGGAGAATCTCGCTAACGCCGAGACCACGCGCACGCCCGAGGGCGGCCCTTACCGCCGCAAGGACGCGGTCTTCGCCGAGGATGATTCGGTCGGCTCGTTCTCTTCAGAATTCAACTCGGCGCTGGGCGCGGGCGCGTCCGGCGTGATCGTCACTGAAACCACTGTGGACAACAGCGAGCCGGAGCGGCGCTATCAGCCCGGCCATCCCGACGCCGATAAGGATGGCTATGTCGCGTTTCCTAAGGTAAATCCCGCCGAAGATATGGTGGACCTGCTCGGCACTTCGCGCAGTTATGAAGCCAACGTCGCCGCAATGTCGGCCGTCAAGGATATGATTCAGAAATCTCTCGACCTGTTCCGTTGATCTCCATGTCCACTCCCATTTCACCTGTCCGTATGATTAGCTTGCCGGAAACGGCACAGCTTGGATCGGCGTCCCAAGCCGATGCGGCCCCAGGCGCCTTCGGTTCCATGCTGGAAGGCATGATCGGCCGCGTGGAACAATCGCAGACCCAGGCTCAGCAAGCCACCGAAAGCTTCTTGACCGGCGGCAGTGAGGAACTGCACTCCGTCGCCTTGGCTTCCCAGCGGGCGGAATTGCAGTTTGACCTGTTCTTGCAAGTCAGGAATAAAGCCGTCTCCGCGTACCAGGAAATCATGAGAATGCAAGTCTGACGCTAACGCCATTCTCTCGCCTGTCACTTCATGGACCAACTCAAAAAGCTTTTATCATCGCTGCCTGGCCGCCAACTGTGGACCATTGTGATCTGCACCGTCGCCGTGGGAATCGGCATTATGGCGTTCTCACGTTGGCAGCGCGAGAACGGAATGCGCCCGCTCTATACGTCCTTGTCGCCGGAAGACGCCAGCAGCATGGTCCAGAAGCTGCGCGAGGGCGGGGTGGATTACCGGATCTCTGAGAACGGAGCCACGCTGCTCGTGCCCGAGGACAAAGTGCCCGAGCTGCGGCTCGAAATGGCGGGCTTAGGTCTTCCCAAGACGGGGCGAATCGGCTTCGAGATTTTCGACAAGACCAATTTCGGCATCACCGACTTCGCTGAGCGCGTGAATTACCGCCGCGCCGTGGAAGGGGAGCTGGAACGTTCCATCATGGCCATCGCGGAGGTGCAGCAAGCGCGTGTACACGTCAGCCTGCCCAAAGAGTCGGTTTTTACCGACGCCCAACAGCCCGCGAAAGCCAGCGTGTTAGTGGGACTTCGTCCGGGAAGCCGGCTATCGCCGCAGAATGTGATCGCCATCACCAATCTGGTATCGAGCGCCGTTGAAGGATTGTCGCCGGAATCGGTGGCCGTGGTCGACATGGATGGCAACCTGCTCAGCCGCCCGCATAGAGACGGGCTCGGGGATGGAGAACAGGTCACCGAAGCCGCGCTGGACTACCGCCAGGCGATCGAACATGACCTGGTGGTGAAAATCAGCAACACGTTGGAGCCGCTTCTGGGCGCCGACAAGTTCCGGACCGGCGTCTCAGCCGACGTCGACATGACCAGCGGAGAGCAGAGCGAAGAAACCTTCGACCCGAGCAAGACGGTAATGCTTAGCTCGCAAAAGACGGAGGATACCACTTCCAACTCTCGCGCCGCCGCCGCCACGCCACCGGGAATCGCAGCCAATCTGCCGCCGCAAACCGCCGCTTCGACGCAGCCGCCGACTACTGCTCCGCAACAACCGGCACAAACCGGTACAACGCAGCCCGCGCCGCAGCCGGCTGTGCAACAGGCAGCGCAACGGCCCACCGGCAATACCACCAGCTCCGCCAAGCGGATGGAAAATATCACGTACCAGTCCAGCCGCACCACCAAACACATCAAGCTCGCGCAAGGTGCGGTCAAGCGTCTCTCAATCGCCGTTCTGGTGGATCAAGGAAGCAAGTGGGAAGGGCAGGGCACTCAGCTTCACCGCGTGATCACACCACCCGATCCGGAAAAGCTGAAAGCGATTCAGAGCTTGGTAGGTACTCTGGTGGGCTTGGATACTCAGCGTGGCGATCAGCTCACGGTTGAAGCACTGCCGTTCGACAATGCTCTCAGTTCCGATCTCAGCTCACCCGGCTCGCCCGCGGCTCCCAAGAAAACAGATCAGACCTTGTCGCTTGAAACGCTCAAACAAAAACCAGCCCTGCTGTGGGGCAGCGTCGGTGGCGCGGTGGTTCTGGTGGCTGTAGTGGTCTTCGCCATGACGCGCCGCGGCAAGCGCCAGGTTAGCTACCAACCACGCGAAGCCTTGCCCGTGGCCGTTTCAACCGATACGGCTTCCCTCAGCTCTGCGGCTACGGGTCAGGTGGCCGGCGGCCTGCCCGCCTTGATGCCGTCTCGAACCGAAACCCTGCTCACGCAGCTCCAGGAAAACGGAAAGAACAATCCGGAAGCCTGGGCCGGCGTCCTGCGCGGATGGCTGTCTGAAGAGGAAGGCAATTAGCGTTCACCCATGCCTGCGCACGATAACAACACCTCCAAGATATCCGGCCCGCAAAAGGCCGCCATTCTGCTGGTCGCTTTGGGAGAGAAAATTGGCGGTGAAATCCTAAAACAATTAAGCGACGATGAAGTGAAGGCCGTTAGCAAAGCCATCGCCCGCCTGGAGAAAGTTACACCCAATCAGACCGAATCGGTGTTGGAAGAGTTCTCCGAGTCGGTGTCCCAAAGAGGGGGGCGCGGCGGCTTCGATTACGCCAAGCGCATGCTGGCAAATGCATTCGGCCCGGAAGGCGCGAAGCGAATCGCCGACCATCTGCCCAAGGGCGGCGCACGCATCAGCAAGAACATCGAATCGCTGCAAAAGGCCGATCCGCAGCAGCTCAGCCGCTTCATCGAGACCGAGCATCCCCAAACTATTGCGCTCATTTTGGTGCATCTTTCTCCGTCTCAGGCCGCCTCGCTGCTGGCCAATCTCGCTCCCCAGGTTCGCTCCGACGTCGTGCTGCGCATGGCCCAACTGGATCGAGTTTCTCCCGACATCGTGGCGCGAGTTTCCGTGGTCATTACGGAAAAGCTGAAAACACTGGGCGAGCTGAAGACCGAAGCGCATGGCGGCCCCAAATCGGTAGCCGAAATTTTGACCCGCATGGATGGGGCGATCAGCGATGAGATCTTATCTTCCATCCAGGATGAGCAGCCGCTGCTCGACGCTATCCGGCATTATATGTTCACCTTCGACGATCTGCTCTTGATCGACTCCATGGCAATGAAGGAAGTGGTGGCCAAGATCGATCGCAAACTGCTAGTCGTGGCGTTAAAAGGAACCAGCGACCAGCTCAAGGCTCACTTCCTGCAGTGCATGTCGCAGCGCGGCGGCGAGATGCTGCGCGAGGATATGGAAGCGGCTGGACCAGTCAGGATCCGCGACGTCGAGGGGGCGCAGCAACAGATCCTCGCCGTGGTACAGCAACTGGAGTCCCAAGGTGTTCTTAGTTTGAAAGGCGGCGAGAGCGATCAGTATGTCGTCTGAAATTCTCAGGGGCGATCAGTTGGCGGCACAACCGGTGCCCTGGCGCATGGTTACCTCAGCTGGGCGGACCGCGCTTAGCCGGCGCTCCGAAGCCGAGCAACAAGCCGTTTCCAGGCTCGATCAGGCGCGGCGCGATGCGTTTGCCGAAGGCCTTGCCGCTGGACGCCAGCAGGTGGAAGAACAGGTTCGTCCAGCGATAGAGGGTCTTGCGCAGGCTCTGGCTGAACTCGCCCGGCTGAAAGACCAGATGCGCAATGAGGCGACGGTGGACTTAGTCCGCCTGGCCGTCTCCATCGCCGCGCGCGTCATTCACCGCGAGGCCGTCGTCGATCCCGATGCGCTCGCTGGATTAGTGAAAGCGGCCTTTTCTAAGGTGCAATCGCGGGAAATAAGCCGCGTGCGCATTCATCCCGCGCTCGAAGGCCTGGTGAAAAAATCTCTCGAACAGTGCAATGCGCCGAATAATCTGGTGTTGGTGGCAGACCCCGCACTCAAGCCTGGCGAAATCTTTTTCGAAACTTCGCAAGGCACGCTGGATGCCTCGGTGGAAACGCAGCTGCGCGAAATTGAACGCGGCTTGATCGACAAACTGGATCGCTAATACTATGCTGGCTTTGGAAAACTCACCGGTGGAATGTCTGATTCCACGGGTCGCGAATATCGAACTGCTGCCTTGGGTCGGTCAAGTCACCGAGATGGTGGGGCTGCTGGTCGCCTCGCGCGGACCGGTGGCCTCGATCGGTGACTTTTGCGAGGTGCGAACCTCCTCCGGGCGTTCCGTTCGGACTCAGGTGATCGGATTTCGAAATGAGCGCGTGCTGTCGCTTCCCTTGGACGAGATCGATGGTCTGCAACCCGGCGACCGCGTGATTGCCCGCAAGGACGATGCGCTTCTGCGCGTTGGTCCGGGCTTGCTCGGCCGAGTGTTGGATGGTTTCGGTCACCCGATCGATGGCGGTCCTCCCGTTCACGCATCGGCCGCCTATCCTTTATATACCGCGGCTCCGTGTCCCTTAGACCGCGAGCACATTGTGGAGCCGCTCATCACCGGCATTCGTGCCATCGACGGCGTGCTGCTCTGCGGCAAAGGCCAGCGCGTCGGGATCTTTGGAGGGAGCGGTGTGGGCAAGAGCACTCTACTCGGCGCCATGTCGCGTCACAACGACGCCGACGTAAGCGTGATTGCTCTGGTCGGGGAACGCAACCGCGAGGTCCGCGCATTCCTAGAAAACGAACTTGGCCCCGAAGGCCGCAGCCGGTCGGTGGTGGTGGTCGCAACTTCCGACCGTCCCGCGCCGCTGCGTATTCGCGCCGCCTTTGTGGCTCTCGCGGTAGCCGAATATTTTCGCGATCAAGGCAAAAACGTATTGATGGTTCTGGATTCCGTTACGCGGCTGGCGATGGCGCAGCGGGAAATCGGGCTGGCCGCCGGCGAACCTCCTAGTCAAAAAGGATACACGCCCTCCGTCTTCGCCCTGCTGCCGAAAATCTTCGAACGCTCCGGTCATTTCAAAAAAGGATCCATCACCGGCTTCTTCACGGTCTTGGTCGAAGGCGACGATTTCAATGAGCCGATTTGCGACGCCGTGCGCGGTATTCTAGACGGTCACTTGATCCTGTCGCGCGATCTCGCGGTCGCCGGTCAGTATCCGGCTATCGATATTCGACACTCCATCAGCCGTCTCACTTCGCGGATCGCTTCGCCGCAACAGTTATCGAATATTCAGCGAATGCGTGAAGCGCTCGCTGTGTATCATGATTCTCAAGATCTGATTCAGTTGGGCGCCTATGCTGCCGGGACCAATCCAAAGCTGGACGCGTGCATCCGCTTGCGGCCTGAGATCTTGAATTTTCTGAAACAGGACGCCCACAGCTTCTGCCCGTTCTCCGAAACGCTGGAGCGGCTGGAAAAGCTGGCCGGCGCTCTAGGATAGTACGCCCGTGACGCGCTTTGATTTCTCGCTCGAAAAGGTGCTGCGCTGGCGCACGGTTCAACTGGCGGCCGAAGAGATCAAGCTCAAGAGATTGCTGCAGGAGCAGCGCCAGCTGCAAACGCTCGGTGCCGAACTAGGCGTCGAAAAAACGAGGCTGCTTTCCTCGCTCGGAACGTTCGGCGATCTTCGCGGCGAAGATCTTCATGCGGCCGGCGCCTATTCGCTGCTCCTGAAGCGGCACGCCAAAAAAATCGCGCAGCAACTGGCGCGATGCGAAAAGGATCTCGCGATCCGCAAGAAAAAATACCAACAGGCTCAGCAGCGAGTCCAGCTGTTGGAGGAGCTCAAGAAAAGAAAACTTACCGAGTGGCGCGCGGGCGAAGCGCGGGAACTCGAGACCCTCGCTTCCGAGGCGTACCTGGCCGCTTGGAATCGCGACCGTCTATAAACGTTACCCTAGCGACGGCGGCGCCCATTCGAGCGGCGCTTGGGTTCGGGTTTGATTTCCGCCGAAAACGCGCCTTCGATCAATTCAGCCGTTTCCTGCTGATGGCGTTTGAGCGAACCCGCCGACGGGCTCGCGCTCGCGGCACGGCCCACGTAGCGCACTGCGCGCTGACTGGGCTCCAGCAGAGGCTGAAGCTGTTCCTGCAGAAAACGCCACGCCCCCATATTGAGAGGCTCTTCTTGCACCCAAACGAAATCGGCCGACTGCGGATAGCGATCCAGAATATCCCTGAGCTCGGCCGCCGGGAACGGATAGAGTTGCTCCAGGCGAACGATTGCCACGTCGTTGAGCTTTCGCTCCTCGCGAGCAGCCAGCAGATCGTAATACACCTGGCCCGAGCACATCAGCACCCGCGACACCCGCGTCAGTTCCAGCCCCGTCGGATCGTCCAGGACCTGGCGAAATGCTCCACTCGTAAACTCGTCCAGCGTTGAGACGGCCTTGGCGTGCCGAAGCATGCGCTTCGGAGTAAAAAGGATGAGCGGCTTTCGGACACCGCGCCGGTCCGATCCACCGTGCATCTGGCGGCGGAGCACATGAAAGTATTGCGCCGGCGTGCTGGCGTTCACCACTTGCAGATTGTTTTCGGCGCAGAGCTGCAAAAAGCGTTCCAGGCGCGCGCTGGAGTGCTCAGGACCTTGCCCCTCGTAGCCGTGCGGCAACAGCAAAACCAGCCCGCTCGGCTGGCCCCATTTTGATTCCGCGGCGGCTATAAACTGATCGATCATGATCTGCGCGCCATTGGCGAAGTCGCCGAACTGCGCCTCCCACAGCACCAGCGTCAATGGATCAGCCACGCTGTAACCAAACTCGAAGCCCATCACGGCGTACTCGCTCAGCGAGCTGTCGTAGACGTTGAAGCGCGCCTGATTGGGAGCCAGGTGCTGCAGCGGAACGTAGAGATCACCGGTCTCACTGTCATACAACTCGAGATGCCGCTGGCTAAAGGTCCCTCGGCCGCTATCCTGACCGCTCAGGCGCACCGGGGTGCGTTCCAGCACCAGACTGCCAAAGGCCAGCGTTTCCCCCGTCGCCCAATCGATCGGAGCGCCATTCAAAATTTCGCGGCGCTTCTTGAGGAAACCTTCCAGCTTCGGATGGACATGAAAAGTCGGCGGAAATGTTGTGATGCCTTCCACCACCCGTTCCAGCGTCGTTCGATCTACCGCCGTATTGGGGCTCGGCTGGACCATGTCCTCCGGATCAATCACGCTGAGCTCTTGCACCTGATAGTGCTCTTCGCTCTTCTTGGAAGCGTCGTAAAGCTCATTCATTCGCTGCGTGAGGCTCTTGCGAATCCCTTCGATCTCAGCGGAATCGAAAACGCCCTCGCGCGTCAATATGTCCGAGTACAGGGTGGCAACCGACGGATGGCTGCGAATCTTCCGATATAGAATCGGCTGCGTGTAGCTGGGATCGTCGGCTTCGTTATGCCCGTGCCGGCGATAGCAGAACATGTCGATCACGACATCGCGCTTGAAGGTCTGCCGGTAGTCGTAAGCCATCTGCGCGGCGCGAATACAGGCCTCGGGATCGTCACCGTTCACATGAAAGATGGGGGCTTGCACCATGCGCGCGACATCGGTGGAGTAGGGCGTCGAGCGCGCCTCATCGGGATTGGTGGTGAATCCGATCTGATTGTTGATGACCAGGTGGATCGTTCCGCCGGTGGTGTAGCCTTCCAGTTGCGACAGGTTCAGTGTCTCGGCCACCACGCCCTGGCCTGCAAAAGCGGCATCGCCGTGAATCAGAATGGGGATCACCCGCTCGCGCTTGGTATCGCCCAGCCGGTCCTGCTTGGGGCGGACCAGACCCTCCACTACCGGATCAACGGCCTCCAGATGGCTGGGATTGAACGCGACGGAAACGACGATGTCCTTGCCGTCGGCCGTCTTGCGAACGCCGCTCGCGCCCAGATGGTATTTCACGTCGCCGGAGCCCTGCGTACTATCCGGATCGATACCCTCGAACTCGGAGAAAAGCTGCGCCATCGACTTTCCAACCACGTTCACTAACAGATTCAAGCGGCCCCGATGGGCCATGCCAATGACGGCTTCATGCACGTTGGCGTTGGCGGCGCGATCCAGAATCTCGTCCAAAATCACGATGGCGGATTCCGCGCCTTCCAGCGAAAAACGCTTGTGGCCAATAAAACGGGTATGGAGAAAATGTTCGAACTCCTCGGCCTCGATCAGCCGCTCGAGCGCGCGCGTCCTGGTCGCAGTGCCCAGCGGCCAGCGGTTGCCGGTCGGCTCCATGCGGAGCTGTAGCCAGCGCTTCTGCTCCGGGATCTGGATATTCATGTACTCGCAGCCGATTTTTCCGCAGTAAGTCTGGCGCAGAGTTTCGAGAATTTCGCGCAGCGTGGCCACCTTCTGCGGCTCGTCATCATCAGACATCAGCGTTCCGGTCAGAAACTCGCGATCCAGGTCCCAGATGGTTAGGCCGTAGGTTGCCGGGTCCAATTCGGCGTGATAGACCGCTTCCGAGCCGAGCGGGTCGAAATCTGCGATCAAGTGCCCGCGCACGCGATAGGCATTGATCAATTGCAGCACGGCCGCCTCTTTGGCCACCTCGTCCAGTTGCGCGCTGCGCACGCCTGGAATCGAAACCGGTCGATCCGGCTCCCAGTTCACCGGCTTGTGAGGGATCCTCAGGTCGGCGAAAATCTCTTGGTAGAAGTCATCGGCGCCTTGCAGCAGCGCTTGCAAGCGGCCCAGGAACATGCCGGATTCCGCGCCCTGGATCACGCGATGATCGTAAGTGCAGGTCACCGTCATCACCTTGCTCAGCCCGAGCAAGGCGCGCAATTGTTCGGTAGTTCCGTGGTACTCGGCCGGATAATCGATCGTTCCGGTGGCGATGATGGCGCCTTGGCCCGGCATCAGGCGCGGTACTGAGCCGAGCGTGCCAACCGTGCCGGGATTGGTGAGCGTGATCGTGGTGCCTTCGAAATCCTCGATGGTCAGCTTGTTCGCGCGAGCGCGCGTCACGATATCGTCGAACGCTTCCACGTACTGGGCAAAGTTCAGCGCACCGGCATCCTTGATATTGGGCACCTTCAGCGAACGGACGCCATCCTTGCCTTCGATATCCACCGCGATGCCGATATTGACGCGGTCGCGCACCGCTCGAAATGGCTCGCCGTTGGCTTGGGCGTAGGCGTGGTTCAGGCTCGGGTTGGTTCGAATCGCCTTCACGACGGCCCAGCCGATGATGTGCGTGTAGGAAATCTTGCTCTTGCCGACCAGCGTACGGTAATCGTTCAAGATCCTGCGGTTCTCGTCGATCACCTTTACCGGGATCACGCGCTGTGAGGTTGCCAGCGGAATGCTGAGGCTGGCATTCATGTTCTCGGCCACCCGGGCGGCCGTGCCGCGCAAAGGAACCAGGGTCTCCCCGGCGACGTCTCTATGTTCAGGAACCTGTGCCGGAAGCGTTTCCGGGCCACCGTTCATCACGGAAACCGGATGGCCCGACTGCCCGCTGTTGCCCGGCGCCGGAGACTCGCCGCCGGATTCAAAAACCTTTTTCCAGCTCTCGTCCACCGTCCTGCGGTCGTGTAAATACTCCTGATACAGCTCGTCTTCAAGCCAGCTATTGATACCAAACTCGGGTGATTGCGATTCAGACATGGAAGGTATATAGAAAATTTCTAAAAAAACGACATAACCTCGGAGGAAGCTTTCTAACCCTTATGATACCGTATTTTGCTCTCCGGCTGCCTCGGCGAATCAATAGGTTGCCACTGTAAAAGTGAGTAACAATCAGGAACCGGCGAGGCCCTCTACTGCATCTCATTGAGTGGAGAGTATAGCGATTATGAAGCGCAAAATTCAGAAGATTTCGATGGTTCTTGCAGTTGCGGTTCTCGCCGCTCCCATGTTTGCACGGAGCAGCAACCCTCCCACTCGTAGTCTTCCCGACGAGGTTCGCCACCAACTGGTGATGCTTCCTTATTACACCGTTTTCGACAACCTGGGGTACACCGTCGATCCCAATGGCGTGGTGACGTTATCGGGCGAAGTAAGGCAGCCGTGGTTGAAATCCGATGCCGAGCACGCGGTAAAACGCATATCCGGCGTGACGCAGGTGATCGACAATATCAAAGTGCTTCCGCTTTCGCCGGCGGACAGCGGTATACGGAGAGCTGAGTACCGTGCTATTTACGGCTTTGGCAGTCTGTATCGCTACGGCCTGGGAACTAACCCCTCCATCCACATCATCGTGGACAACGGGCACGTAACTCTAGTCGGGGTTGTGGATAACCAAGCGGATAAAAACTTAGCCTACATCCGTGCGAATGGAGTTCCGGGAGTCTTTTCAGTAACAAACGATTTGCAAGTCGTGAGCGACTAACTTAAGACCAACGAGCTAAGATAGTTCGCACCGAAAGAGTGGCCGCCGCGGAGGGGAGGGCGGCCATTCGTGTGTCTGGCGGTAAGTCTTACTTGGTTGAGGTGTTCGAATCGGGCGCCGCGCAACTGAAATTGGCCGCATCGTCGGTGCTGCCCGATCCCTTATATTTGGCCACCTGCGGATAAGGGCAGAGAGGACGCGTCCGGTCCGTCTTGCCGTCGGTCATGTGCGAGGCGATCATCTCGGTCGGCGCCTTGCCATGTTCCACCCATTGCTCCATTGCGCCTAGCGTGTCGAAGTTGTTCGGCCCCGGTCCCCCGCCGCAATGCGTCATCCCCGGCACCATGAAGAGGCGGATCGAATCGGCCGCCTTGGAAGCGCCGACGGTCTTCACCACGCTCGAATAGTAATCGATACTATTCTGCGGTGGAACAATCTGATCGCTGTAACCGTGATACATAAGCAGCTTGCCATTCTTACCGAAATACGCCTTTAAGTTAGGATCGTTGGCGTTATTCAGCCCCTTGTCCACTTTCTCGGCGTAATCGATATCTTTGTCGAAATTCATCTTCATGAAGTCCCACTTAGGGTCTTTAAAGATGACATAGGTGTAAGTGTTCACCGCTACTCCGCTTTCGCGCGTAGCTGGCCGGCCATTATCAAGCGGCCCGGCGAGTACTCCCCAAGCGATTTCGCTTCCCGGAAGCAGCGGATACATCAGTTGCTTGTGCGTGCGGGAATTAACCGTAGGCGCGAAGATCGCTTTCGCCGCTTCCACCTGCGGAGGCGTCAGGCAGGATTTGTCGTCGCCATTCTTGCATGCCAGCGTAGCCGGATCGAAGTGGCATCGCGTGGGTTCTTCAAGCAGTCCGTCTTTCACTCCATCCAGCGCGTCGCATTGGGCCAGAATCGCGTTGTGGATCAGTTCGTATTTCTCGGGCGGAATGTAGCTGTCCTCGTTCTTGTGGACGGCCTGCGCGATCTTGATCCATGCCGCATGCAGATGAACCATGTTGTTCGCCGAAGCGCCCGCTATGATGCCGTTGTAGTCGCCGGGGAATTTCTGCGCCTCCTCCAGAGCCTGTTTGCCGCCGCCCGAGCAACCGCTCCAGTAAGAGTACTTGGGCGCGTTCCCGTAGAACGCCTCCAGGATGGCCTTGGCCTTCACGGTCATCTCATGTTCGGAGCGCCACGCGTAATCGACCACCTTCTCCGGGTGCCCCAGAGCGAAGCTCGCGCTGGTGACGTCGCTTTGATGTCCCGTATCGGTGGACGCGGTCACGTAGCCGCGCCGCAGGCCTTGCGCCAACGCCCCATAAGTGATGGAGCCGGCCCAACCGCCGTTGCCCACGCCCTCGTACTTGCCGTTCCAGCCCGACGTCGGCAGCCAGACTTCGATCTTGATGTCCGAATCGCTCGATGGCTTCAGCGTCGCGGCCACCCGGCAAAACTCAGGCAGATTCTTAAATCCGGCGTTGTTGCCCTGCGGCAGTGTAAATCCGCCCGCGGGCACCACCTGCGCGGTCGTGATGGTGGCATTAGGCAGCGCTAGCGATGCCAGGCTTTCGCACGTGGCCGCCATCGCCGGAACCGCCCCAAAGCTTACAATTACCGCGGTAAGAATACTTAGCTTTCCAGTACCTGAGTTCATATTGCACGCTCCTTTCGAAGGAAGTCGGATCAGCGAACTCAGTATACAAGAAACTCAAATCGCCCAGAGTGGTGCGCTCAAAACACCTTGATCTCGAAACCGCCGAACACGCTTCGGCCCGGCATATCGACGCCTTGAATCTCCTGATAGAAAGTGTTGGTCGCGTTGGTCAGCTGTAAGAACGGGTGGATGCGCCAGTGCGCCCAGGCCGCATACAAATCCAGCAGCGCATAGGCGGTGCTCCCGAACCGGTCGAGCACCCCCAGGCGAACGCGAGTGACGAAATCGTCTTGCCAGGTAGCTTGCCAATTCCCCACGCCCTCATGTACCGGGTAATTGAACACGTACTTGGAATATGTGCCGGGCAGCGTGTCTTCGGAGCCGAAAAGCCTGGTATACGAAAATTCGATGGTGCTCTTGCGCGTCACAGTTGCTTTCGCCGCCGCTTCCACGCCGGTGAAGACCAGATGGTCATAATTCATCGCCTGCCAGGGTGCGGTGAGCGAGTACCGGACATAGTCGATGACGTCGCGCTCGCGCCTCTGGAACACAGTGGCCGAAGCCGTCCAGCGTCCGCCCGAATAAAAATCCAAGCCACCTTCCGATCCCCAGGCTGTTTCGGGACGAAGATTTGGATTGCCGATGTCGGCCGGATCGAAATAATAAAGCTCGGTGTAACTGGGCAAGCGGAAGGCGCGGCTCAGGCTCGCGCGCAACTTTAGCTTGCTCGAAAACCAATACCCGCCGCTCACCGATGGACTCAGCTCGTTCCGTGTCCCGTCGTAGAGTTCATCCCGCAGGCCCACCGAAAACGAGAACCGCTTTAGCGCGCGCACATCCAGCGAGACGTACCCCGCGCCCCAGGTGCGTTGATGATCGCCCAGAGCAGGTCCGCAGGTAGCCGCCACCAGCGCACTTTCGCCGCTGCAGTTCGTGCTCGCGATCACGTCGCGGAAAGCCTCGCCGCCGTAATGCAGCGTGATTGCATGAGTCAGTTCGTTGGACCGCCGGATCGCCGCCTGATAGCTGTCCAGCCGGTGCCGGTTCGTGTAGATTCCGGGATCGTCCCGGAAAAGGACGTACAAATCGGTGTGCCGGCGCACCGCCAAATCGACCTCGGTTTTTTTGCCGAGCGTTTGATGCAACGCGCCGTACCAGCCGCGCGTGCGCTCCCAGGAAGGATAAGGGCCGTAGAACTGGTCGGCGCCGAACGGGCGGTCGCTCATGGCGAGCGTTAAGCTCGTGACGCCCAGCCGATTAGTCCAATGCGTCACCGAGGCGAAGGAGAGGTCCCGGTAATCGCGATCCGGTTCGAACCCGGTTGAGAAATCGCGCGAGACAGTGAACTGCTCGGCCAGCGGACCACTAACCCAAGAAGCGATGCCGCGCTCCTGATTTTGTCCAAAATTTCCGATACCCGCGCGCAGCAGCAGCTCCGAGGATTCCGGCGTGCGCGTGATGAAATTCACCACGCCTCCGATCGCGTCCGACCCGTAAAAGGTCGAGCCCGAGCCGCGCAGGATCTGCACCTGAGAGATGGCGTCCAGCGCCAGCGGAAGATCCAGATCGTGGTGGCCGCTCTGTGCGTCGTTCAACCGCAAGCCGTCCAGCAGAATCAGGATCTCGCCGAACGAGGAGCCGCGAATCGACAGATCGGACTGAATGCCGTTGGGTGCGCGCTCTTCGAGATCGAGCGAAGAGTCGAGTTGAAGCAGATCAAAGAAGGTGCTCGAAGTGAGGCGCAGATCTTTCGTGTTGATCACGTGAATCGCACGGTCGGCCTCTTCGAGCGGAATCGGTTCCCACGTCCCGGTGACCACCACCGTTTCCGGTGGCTGTGCCGGCGGAGCCGCTGGCTGTGCACTAACGATGGTTGTGAAGAGAAGTAAACAGGGAAGCGGTTTCAATGTTCTATGTTAAACTGACTCCGCACCGAGCATGAAACCGGACCCCGCCGCTTTGACCGATCATGCAATGCCAGCCGAGCAAACCGGCCTTATCGCACGTTGCGCGCTCCGCCTGACGGCGTGGACCGAGCGCTGGGTGCCCGACGCGTTTATCTTCGCGCTGCTGGCGACGCTGTTCGTTGTGGTGGCCGCCAGGATCGCAACCAAAGCGACGCTGCCGCAGGTGGTCGATTCCTGGGGCCGCGGCTTCTGGGAGCTGATTCCGTTCACCATGCAGATGGCGCTCATCATCATTACCGGACATGTGCTGGCGACCTCGCGCCCCATGGGCCGGTTAATTACAATGCTGGCGGCGTGGCCGCAGTCGCCGCGGGCGGCTGTGATGCTGGTGACGATTTTCTCGTTGGGCAGCGCCTGGATCAACTGGGGTTTCAGTATGATTTTCAGCGCCATGCTTGGACGCGAGATCGCGCGACGCGTGAAAGGCGTCGACTATCGAGCTCTCGCGGCAGCCAGTTTTACCGGCATGGGCAGCATCTGGGCGCAAGGCTTAAGCGGCTCAGCTTCTTTGCAGATGGCCTCGCCGGGCGCGCTGCAGCCCTACGTACGCGACATCATCTCTCATGGCGGTTTGGTGCCAGGTGGCATCATCACATTCAGCCACACGATTTTCCTGTGGCAGAGCGTCTTGTCGGTTGTGGTCGAGATGATCGTGGTCCTGGCGGTGATGTGGCTCGCCACTCCACCGGCCGGCGTGGGCCGCACCGCCCAGGATTTGGGAGTCGACTTGGAGGAGCCGGACGCCGAACCCGCGGCGCGCAAAAGCATCACGCCGGGCGCATGGCTGGAGCATTCGCCCATTCTGACTTGGTTCGTCGTAGCTCTAGGTGTCGCATACCTGGTTCGCTACTTCATGCAGGCCGGCGAGCCGCTGAACGCGATCAATCTGAACATCCTGAATTTTGCGTTCCTGCTGGCCGGATTCCTGCTGCATCATACGCCCGCCCGCTTGATGCACGCCGTGCGGAACGCAACGCCAGCAGTCTGGGGCGTGCTTCTTCAGTTCCCTTTCTACGCCGGTATTGCGGGCATCATCACCGCGACGCATCTGAACGATTTGCTCGCGGCCGTCTTTGTGAAGTTCTCCACGCCCACGACGTTCCCGCCGCTGATAGCGATTTACTCGGCTGTGCTCGGCGTATTCGTGCCGTCTGGCGGATCGAAGTGGGTAATCATGGCGCCTTACGTAATGTCGGCCGCGCACTCCTTGAAAGTGCACCTCGGATGGATCGTCTGCACCTATAACTTGGGTGAAGCGCTGGCCAACCTGATCCAGCCGTTTTGGATGCTGCCGATGCTGAGCCTGTTCCGGCTCGGCGCTCGCGACGTGATGGGCTACACCTTCGTGGTGTTTCTGGCTCTTACTCCAGTGGTGTTGATCCTGGTGACGGTGCTCGGACGGACGTTAGGATATCCGCTATAGAGAAGCGTGACGCGCCGTTATTCGTGCATGCGAAAGTTATGGCGATGCATCACCTCGCGAACTTGAGTGATGGATTCGGGCGCCACGTAAAAAAAAGCGCCCACGCGTTCGCTGCGGAAAATCAGGCCGCCGACATAATGATCGGCCTCCACTGCGTAATCCACCCCAGCCTCGGTGAGAGCCGATTCGAGCCGCAACGCTTCTCGCAGCCTTCTGGCGATATAAATAAGGCTCAGCTCACGATCTCCGAAAAAATCGGGCTCCTGGCGCATGCGGCTCTACGACGTTACGCGCTCATCGCTTTCACGCGCGCCGAGAATGCCTCGTAAGCTTTCGGATTGCCGCGATTCATGTTGTCGATCGCGGCCTTGGCTACGGTTTCCATGTTAGCTAGGTATTTTGGGCTATTGAACGCCTTTCTCATCTCGGGCACCAGGTCCGCGACTTTGGTCCAGACAAAGAGCAACTCGCCGCCGCTCTGCAGAAATAGCTCCTGATTTAAGACGCCGGAGGTGACGAAGGATGCCGCCATCTCCCAGTAGCTGGTTACCATGCGGCAGGATGCTTCTACTTCGGAGCCGGGCGGACACGCGGCCTGGAACTCGGCCAGAGTGCCGAACTGCTTAACCCGCGCGACGTCGTTACGCGCTTTGCGCATGCGTTCTTCCCGGCGCAATTCGTACAACCTGAGAATGAGATTCACATCATCGTAAGTGGCTTGTTGATCCATACGAATCTAGTGTAACCTCGGACGCGGCTCCGTTAATCTCCTCGACCAGGCGGCGGACTAATTCACCGGCCGGAAGCGCGCGGGCGCGGGCGATGCCTTGGCCGGCCCACAGCGATAGATACCCCGGATTGCCTTGTTTGGCGGCGGCAGTACGCATGGCACGGGTCAGAATGTTCTGGAGCGGATAGGGAAGAATGATTTCTTCGCGGCCGTCGAGTTTGCGGATGAATTCGTTGCTTAGACCGCGCGCGGCGCGGCCGGAATAGGCGCGTGTGATGACGGTGGTGTCCTCGTGCGCGCTCAAAATCGCACGCTTGTAAGCTTCCGATGCGCCCGACTCCGGGCTGGCCAGGAAGGCAGTGCCTAGCTGAGCGGCTGACGCGCCGGCTTTACAGGCTGCAGCAATGTCGCTGCCGTCCATGAGGCCGCCGGATGCGACAACGGGCAGCGGCACGGCGGCGGCTATATCGCGCACCAGTTCGAGCGTAGGGATGAGCGCCGCTTCGAATGATCCTAAGAAAGTTCCGCGATGCCCTCCCGCTTCGCTGCCTTGCGCGATGACGGCATCGATGCCCGCTTCGGCGAGCAGGCGAGCTTCTTCAACTGTAGTCGCCGTGCCGATGGTAACGATGCCGAGCGATTTCAAGCGCGCGATAGCGGCCGGGGAAGGGATTCCAAACGTGAAGCTGAACGCGGCGGGACGGGCTTCGATGACGGCTTCGAACTGTTCGTCGAATGGATCGGGCGGCAACTTGGGAAGCTCGGGTGAAGGTAGTGCCAGGCGCGCGTGAACGTCGGAAAGCAAGTTCAGCATGGGCGCGGGATCAACGCTGCGATCGGATTCGCGGCCTCCGGCGAACAAATTTATCGCGAACGGCTTATCAGTCAAGGCACGGATGCGGGCGGCGGCTTGGGTAATCTCGGCCGGGGTCATATAGGCCGCGCCCAGCGAACCCAAACCGCCGGCGTTCGAGACTGCGGCGACGAGATCGGGAGTGCTTGGGCCGCCGCTCAGCGGCCCGAGGATGATCGGATGTTCAATTCCGAGGCGATCCAGCAGTTCGTTAGGCACGGGTAGTTGGATGCCGCGATCACGCCTTGGGATGCGCCTTGTCGTAAACAGCCATGAGGTCCGCCAGCGAGACCTGGGTATATTTTTGCGTGGTGGAGAGCCGGGCATGGCCGAGCAGTTCTTGGATGGCGCGCAGATCGGCGCCATCGCTCAAAAGGTGCGTGGCGTAGGCGTGGCGCAGACTGTGCGGATGAATGGACGAATCGCCGGTAATCATGCTGGCGTAAAACTTCACGATGCCGCGCGCGCCGCGGTCGGTGAGCCGGCGGCCCAGATGATTCAGAAACAGAGCGCGCTCGCCGGTTGCGGCCGGTTGGCGGTCGACTAAATAGCGGTCCAATGCCGCCGCGGCTTTGGTGGCGTACGGAACCTGCCGCTCTTTTCGGCCCTTGCCGCGCACGCGCAGCCAGCGCTCGGTGAAATCGACATCGTCGAGATTCAAGCCGACCAGTTCACTGATGCGCAAGCCGCAGCCGTACAGCAGTTCGAAGATCGCCAGATCGCGCGCCGGGAAGGGCCGGTCCAGGTCATCGGCGGTGCGAGGGATCGCGTCGACCATCGTATTTGTCTGCTCGGCGGTCATGACGACGGGGAGCGATTTGGGCGCTTTGGGCGTTCGCATGCGACGCGCCGGGTTGTTCGCCACCGCGCCTTCGCGCGTCAAATATTTGAATAATGAACGCACGGCGGCGAGTTTGCGGCGCATGCTCACGGCGGTCAAACGCTGTTCAAATAGGTGGCCCAGCCACTCGCGAATCGCCAGCATGTCGATTTGTTCGACAGATGGCGGGGTGTTGTCGATCGTGAAGTAGTCGAGGAATTGCTGGAGATCGGAAGCGTAGTTTCGAACAGTGTGGGCGGAGGCATTCTCGCGGCGCAGCTCATCGAGAAAGCGATCGATGTGGCGGGCGAGGTCAGGCATGGACGCAACAATATTGATCGAGGCTTTCGAGCGCCCGGCGGCAGACTTCGGCATGACGGGCTTGCTTGTCGCGGCGCAGACGCTGGCGTGTGGCGTCGTCGAGCGCCGGCAACAGGTCGAACGTGATGTTGGCCGGCTGGTAATTGCGCGCATCCGCGCCAGAGACGTAAGCGCAGAGCGATCCCAGGGCGGTTGCGCGGGGGAAAGGCCGGAGCTCGGAGCCTGCGGCCAGCTCGATGGCGTGACGACCGGCGATCAGGCCGGTGGCGATGGACTCGACGTAGCCCTCCACGCCTGAGATCTGTCCGGCGAAAAAAACGCGCGGGCGCGAACGAAGCTGCAACGTAGGGGTCAGCAGCGCCGGCGCATTGATATAGGTGTTGCGATGGATCTGGCCGTAGCGGAGGAACTCGGCGTTCTCGAGGCCTGGAATCAAGCGGAATACGCGGGACTGTTCCGCAAAGCGCATGTGATTCTGGAAGCCGACCAGGTTGTAGCTGGCCGCCCGCAGATTTTCCTGGCGAAGCTGCACGACGGCGTAAGGGCGGCGGCCGGTGCGTGGATCGGTCAGACCGACGGGCTTCATGGGTCCGAAGCGCAACGTCTCGCGGCCGCGGCGAGCTAGTTCTTCGATGGGTAGACAGGCCTCGAAAAACTGAGCGTTGTCGTCAGGGTTGTCTTCCGGGATGTGGGCCGGCACCGGTTCGGCGGTGAGGACGGCGTCGACAAAGCGCTCGTACTGGGAGCGGTCAAGCGGGCAATTGAGGTAGTCGTCGCCTCCATCGAGCGATTTGCCGTAACGGGAGGCGCGGAAGGCGATGTTGAGGTCGACGGAGTCGGCGTCGACGATGGGGCTGATGGAATCATAGAAAAACAAACGGTCGGCGCCTGTGATGCGGGCGATTTCGGCGGCCAGGGCACTGCTAGTCAACGGGCCGCTGGCGATGATTGTGATCGCGTCATCAGGGAGGGAGGCGGCTTCGGCGCGGCGGAGTTCGATGAGAGGATTTTCTTGGATGGCGGCGGAGACTCGCTCGGCGAAGACATCGCGATCGACCGTAAGCGCGTGACCGCCTGGTACGCGAGCTTGCTGGGCCGCCGCGAGCAGGAGCGAATCCAAGCGGCGCAATTCCTCCTTGAGGAGCCACGGAGCGGTATTGGGCGATTCGCTCTTCAACGAATTACTGCAGACCAGTTCGGCGAGGTGGCTGGTCTTATGCGCGCCGGTGGAGCAGATTGGCCGCATTTCGGTGAGCACACAGGGATGACCGGCGCGGGCGATTTGCCAGGCGGCCTCACATCCTGCCAAACCGCCTCCGAGTACTTGAATGGGCGCCACTCATTTTAGAATACAGTGGCTGGTCAGGATACAGCGCTCGGCCTATATAATCGCGTGCTGAGGCGACGTGATGGCGAACTTGGCGACGGCTGGATTGACCAGTCGAGCGAAATCACTGTAGCTCATATGGAGCACGTCGCGGTGTGTGCCCGCATTGAAAGCGATGAACTCCTGCTCGGCAATGCTGAGGTCGACGACGACCGGCAAATTGAATAACTTGCCGAATGGCGGCATGGCGCCCACTTCACACTCGGGGAAAAGTTCCAGCATTTCGCGCTCGCTGATCAGACGGATATCCGGATCGTTGAGGCACCGGCCGAGGGTTTCCATGTTAATGAGCGTATCGGCGGGGAGCACGGCGAGTCCGTAGCCCTGCGCGGTAGCGTAGACCACCGTCTTGGCCAATCTGTGCGGCGAGATGTGTTCGGCAAACGCCACTTCCAGAGCGGTAAAGGCTTGGGAGTGCCTAGTGTGCGCGTAACAAACGCGGCCCATGTCCAAAAATTCGACGCAGCGATCTAAAGTGGTCATAAATATATACCCCTTCGCCCAATAGTGTGCAAGCAGATGACCGGAACAAAAGAGGCGCTTATGTTGGTATTGCAGCGATGGAGGTTAGATCGTGCGCGAAAGCGCGCAGCTACTTTGGGAGAACGATGGCGCAGGCAGACGCACGGGCAGGTGCGACGAATGCGGGCTGGAAGTACAGGCGCAGCAACCCTTATGAAGCCGCGCCCCTAATGACTAGAGCCAGACCTTATTCGAACTTGCCGCCCCACTTCCAACCGTCGGATGGGCGAGTGATGTTGACCATGCGGAGACGGTGGTCGTCGGGATTGCGGCCGGGCTGTCCATTGATCACGACCCGATCGCCCGGTTTCAGGCTCTCGCGGGTGACGCCATCGCGGCCGAGCTGGCCGCCGCCGCCCCATTCAATAGCCCAGGTCTGCATCACGCCCTTGTCGTCGGGAGCTTCCACGTGCAGGAACGAGTGAGGATTGCGGAACAGGAATTGAACCACTTTTCCGTCAATCTTCACGGTCTGATCTTCGATGTAAGTCGCCGCGAAGGAATGGTGGGCATAGGCCAAGCCGCTGGAAATCACGGATCCAGCAACCAATGCAAGTACGAACAGTGTACGCTTCATGCAGTCTTCTCTCCCGAAAGAAGGATATACAGTAGCTAGTTTACATCGACGGCCAGCGGGCTGTCTACGGCGGCAAAGTACTAATTCACGCGGCTGGGCGGGAGTTACTCCCGCATCTGGGGCCAGGCTTCGATCTTGACTCGGGCAACCAGCTTGGCTCCGCCCTTGCCGTCGGGACCGAGGATCAGCGCCTCGCCATCAGCCAAGCCGGATGACCACTGCGGAAACGCGGCGGCGATGTTCGGTAAATGAGTGATGATGATGGTGTTAGTGTGGGTTGGAAATTCCATCACCTGGCTCCGCAGCCAGGCCGCTTGGGCTTTGGTAGCGACTTGCATGCTTTGGCCGGCATCGCCCAAATCGGGGTAGGGGTGGGGGTCCGGCAGCTGGGCCAGCCGGGCGGTTTCAAGGGCTCGATAGGTGGGGCTGGAAAGCACCTGGCCGATGGGAATCTTTAAATCGCGGAGGCCCCGGCCCATGCGGACGGAGGTGGTTCGCCCGGTTTCATCCAACTGGCGTTCGAGGTGGATGTTGTCGGGGTCGGCGATCTCCTTGGAGGGCGCCTCACGCGGAGAGCTCGCATGGCGCATCACGATGACGTAGCCGCCTTGGCGCAACGCCTGGAGCAGGGCTATATCAGCGGGCGCTTGCGGTTGAGCTGTTACCGCCGCCAGCAACACAGCGACCGTCATTTGAATGGTAGAGCGCACTCAGTCCTCCTGGAGTTTGCAGCCGAGCTACTTGCTTCATTGTAATGCTGTTAAAGTTGGTTGGATGATGTTACCTGAATCTGGCCCTTGGGTTCGTTTGGTAATTTTTGTAGTCGCGGCCGTGGGCCTCGCGGCGTGGGCGCAAGAATATCCAAAACAAAGCCAACTTCCGAATCCTTATCGGCTGGTGGAGAACTGGCCGACGCTTCCCAAAAGCATGAATGGGGGCCAGTGGGGAGAGCTGATCCGAGCGGATATCGATCCCAAGGGCAACATTTGGGTATTTCATCGATGCTTCAATACGCTGCCGGCCGGCAACGCGACCTGCGTGGGCCGCACGGAGCCGCCGATTTTGGAATTCGATCCGTCGGGCAAGCTGCTCGGGAGCTTCGGCGAGCGGATGTTCGCGTTTCCGCATGGGTTCACGATCGACAGGCAGGGGAACATCTGGGCGAGCGACGCGAATCCAAACGAGACGGTGCTCGGGATGTCGGCCAAAGACGACAAAGGCGTGGTGCGGGCCATCAGGTCTTCAAGTTTAGCCCGGCCGGCAAGCTGCTCATGACTATCGGCAAGGAGGGGGTGGCGGGAAATGGCCCGGATACCTTTGATCAGCCGTCAGGTATTGCCATCGCGCAAAATGGCGATATTTTCGTGACCGATGGTCATGGGAAAAACGACCGCGTGGTGAAGTTTTCAAAAGACGGCCACTTTATCAAGACCTGGGGGCATCACGGCGCGGGGCCGGGCGAGTTCGACCAGCCGCACGATATTTCCATTGGTGGTTCCGAGGGCCACGTTTTCGTGGCGGATCGCAGCAACAGCCGGGTGCAGATTTTCGATCAAGAGGGCCAGTTCATCGCGGCGTGGAAGCAGTTTGGGCGGCCGAGTGCGGTGTTTGTTTCGAAAGACGATACCTTGTACGTGAGCGATTCGCAATCGAATTCGACCGTGAATCCCGGTTATTTGAGGGGCATTACGGTGGGGAGCGCCAAGGACGGATCGCTGCGGGCCTTCATAGCGGATCCTGATTTGGCGCAGGCGGACGTGAACCGCATTTCTGGGGCATCAGGGATTGTGGCGGATGCCAAGGGCACGATCTACGCGGCGGACGTTGGGCCGCACAAGCTGAGAAAGTACGTTCTCAAGTAGCCTCGCGGTGCTTACGGGACGGCGTTGCGGTCGACTAGCTGGAGGTGCGCTCCGTTCGGGTCCGTCACGATGAGCCAGCGCGCGCGGCCATTGAGGAAAGGCCCGCCGGAAACGTTCATGATTTGTCCACCGGCGGCTTTCACACGCGCGGCCACGCTATCCATATCATGGACGGCGATCCGGATGAGGACTGAGTCGGGGTCGGCGACGAGCGGGTGGAGCGGCTTGCGGTCTACGCCCTTGAATTCGAAGAAGTGGAGCGGCGGAGTCTTGTCGGGGAACAGGACGGCGCTTTCGCGGTATTGCGCACCTTTCAAGCCGAAGACCTCGAGCTGCTTGGGGTCGTTCATAAACGGCGCGTCGGTCTGGACGTCCACGCCGAGCACGTCGTGATAGAAGCGCGCGGTCTTCTCGGTGTCATTGGCGGTGATGCCGATGGTGACGCCGGTGATGAAGCTGTTGGGCGGAGCTCCGTTGGCGCCGGGCCCGGCAGGGGGCGCGTCGCGCTGCAACAGCTTGACGAAGAAGCCGTTGAAATCCTGAAAATAGATGGCGCGGGCCGGGATGCCATCGTCGGTCACGCTGACGGGTTTGCCGCCGGCGGTAAGCACCTTGGCGCCGCCTTTCGTTAACCAGTCGGTGAGACCGTCGATGTTACTGGTGTTGAAGATGAGCTGCATGGCGCCGGGATCCTGGAGGTGCGTGTCGAGGCGCTTGCCGGTGGCGCCGCTGAACTGTTCAATTTCGAGATTGAGCTCTGAACCGGGCACACGCAGGAAAAAATTGCGCGTGTTGCCCTTGACGCCGTACATGTCGTCGAGGAAGGGGGCCTGAGGATACCAGACCAGGCGGGCGCGGGGATCGCCGTTGGGCGACTCGAGGCCAAGCAGGCGGTGATAGAACTCCTCGGCGCGGGGAAGGTCGCCGGTAACGGGCAAAAGGTTCAGGATGTAGGGGCCGGCCGGCTCAGCTGGGGCGGGCCGTTGGGGAGCTTGCGCGAACATCAAGAAGAATCCGGCTGCAATCAAGGCCGCCGTGGCAGCGATTGGTTTCATGATTTTCTCCGCCCGCTTGAGGCTTGTCTATAAGGTTCTACAACGCTCGCCGGTGGTTGTCAATGAGTGCGTGTGAGGCGGGGTCTCGCCACCGAACAGGATCGAGCGCATATTGCGGCTGAATTCGGCGGCGGAGAAGCGAGCGGCGTAGGCTTGGAGAGCCGGCGGGTGGAGATTGGGTTCCAGGCGATCCCACTTTTCGATGGCGTACTCAAGCGAGGCATCGGTTTGGTCATCGTAGAGCAGGCCGCCCAGGGGATCGGAGAGTGGCACGGTTTCGAGCGCGCCGCCTTTTTCGAGCGCGATGACAGGCTTGCCGCTCGCGAGGGCTTCTATTGCGGCGATCCCGAAGTCTTCCTCGCCGGGCATCAGGAAAGCGCGGCAGCGTGCGTAGAGGTCGCGAAGTTCGCGGTCATCGACGCGGCCGCAGAATTCGATGTTGGGCGTGGCGGCACGCTTGAGGCTTTTGTACTCGGGACCATCGCCGGCTATGCGAAGTCTTCGTCCGCTGCGCGCGAATGCGCGGATGGCCGAATCCACGCGCTTATACGCCACCAACTCGGAAACGATCAGGTAGTAGTCTTCGGGCGGTTTCCAATAAAACTGTTCGACGTGGACTGGGGGATGGATCACGATGGATTCGCGGCGATAGGTCTTCCAGATCCGCCGGCGGACATTCTCGCTATTGGCGACGAAGTCGTCCACGCGTGCGGCGGTGGAGTAATCCCAGAGGCGAAGATAATTGGCGAACGGCGCCATGATGGCGCGCTTCCATCGCGAGTGAGTCCAATCGTTGCGGTAGGCCGGGTAGAGTTCCCAGAGATATCGCATGGGGGTGTGGCAATAGCAGACGTGCCGCGCGCTGGAAGGAACGAGGACGCCTTTGGCGGGACCGGATTCGCTGGACACTACCAGGTCGTAGCCGCGCAGGTCGAAACTCTCGAGGGCCATCGGCATCAAGGGAAGCAGCGAGCGATGGACGCCGCGCAAGGGCTGGAGGAACGAAGCTTCGACGCGATGCGATCGAATGGCGGGCGAGACCCGCGCGGGATCATAGAACAGCGTGAAGATGTCGGCTTCGGGCAACAGCTGGCACAGCGCTTCGACCACCTTTTCGCCGCCGCGCATGTTCAGGAGCCAATAGTGGACAATCGCGCTTCGCATGATTGAAAGGGCCCACTGTCGATTATGATCGGAATCCTCTGCCGCTTGCGGGCGAGCTTGTTTCAGCTTTGTACCTTTCTTGTAAAAACTCCCTTTTGCGCGGGTTTGGCACTTGGAGTTGGGCGCGCCGATGACTTAATCTGGCATCGAAGCCCTGCATTATGCCGGAACATTTCAATGCCGAACAGATCCTGTGTGACCCTGCTCTTTGTGAGTTTGACTTGCCGCTGCGCCGCAGATTTTTTCCGCTCGGATATCCATTAGATCTGGAAACCAACTCGCCGGATGTGATGGAGGCGGCCGATGAAGGCTGGGGGCAGTTCTCACAGGCGTTTGAGGAAAGGCCGGTGCGCTTGGCGTTGGGCGTGACGGAGAGCGACACGATGCCAATGACTCTGCGATCCACCTTCCGGTCGCGCGAGCACTTGATGTCGGTGGTGGCCGATCCGGAGAATTTTCTGACTTGCGATTTCGATCGCGGTTTTGCATTCGGGTGGGTGACGCGAGCGGTCGCGGCGGATCATCCGTTTCTGCGCTACCGCTTTCTGACGGGCGCCGCAAATATGCTGATCGAGCAGTGGGCGCTAGCGCCGTTGCATGGGGGGCTGGTGGTGCGAAAGGGTTACGGGCTGCTGTTGTGCGGCGAATCGTTCGCAGGTAAAAGCACGCTGGCGTATGCGTGCGCTCGCGCGGGTTGGACCTTGGTCAGCGACGACGCGACGTTTCTGGTGCGCGGGCGCGGGGACCGCTACGCAGTGGGCGATCCGTATAGTATCCGGCTGCGTGAAGATGCCCGCGCGCTGTTTCCCGAATTAGCGGACCGGCTGCCGGCGGTCCGGCCGAACGGCAAGATCGCGATCGAGCTGTTCACTCGCGAGTTGCCCATAACGATTGCGAGCGGCTGCTCCATCGATCATGTTTTGTTTCTCAACCGGCAAGAGCACGGCAGTGCCCGGCTGCGGCGCTATTCGAATATTCAGGCGTTCGAGGAGTGGGAAAGCTACGCGTGTTTTGGCGCCGATCAGGTGAGATGGGAACAGAAACGTTGCTACGAGAAATTGTTTGCGGCGGGAGTTTGGGAATTGACCTATTCCCATTTCGGAGACGCCGTGGCGCGTCTCGAGCGGCTGGTGGATTCGGGAGGATGAACAAGTGAGCCGGACGCTGCCATTGATTCTGGTATTGGGAATACGCTGTCTGGCGCAAGTTTCCTCGGGCAGCCTGCTCGGCGACATTCGCGACGAGAAGGGCGCTGTCATTGCGGGGGTCGCGGTGGTGGCGCGCAATCAGGACACCGGTTTTACCCGCAGCGCCGCCACGAACGAATTCGGCGGCTATCGCATGGACGATCTTCTTCCCGGGGTGTACACGGTCACAGCGCAAAAGGATGGGTTTCAGGCCGTGGCCGTGTCCCCTTTTTTTGTGGAAGTAAATCAGAAGGCGCGGCTGGATTTCGATCTGCGCATCGGGTCGGCGCATGACACCATCACGGTGAACGCCCGCACTTCTCCGTTGCAGACTGACGACGCGGGCGAAGGTTACCTGCTGGAATCAAATCTCGTAGAAGCGTTGCCGCTGCTGGGGCGCAACATCATCGACCTGGTGACGCTGGGGCCGGGTGCGATTCCACGGCAGCTGGGCGGCTTCACGCACGACATCATGAACGATTTTCAGGGCAACCGGGGCGCGGTTGCTTTGAATGCGCCGGTGAACGGAGCGCGGTCGACCGGGAACAGCTATATCGTGGACGGTGCCTATGATACCGATCGCAATGTTTTTTCGGTGGCGGTGATTCCGTTGATGGAGACGGTGGCGGAGTTCAGGATCCAGACCTCGCTGGCACCGGCCGAGTTCGCACAGTCAGGCGGCGGCGTGATCGACATCGTGACCAAATCCGGGAGCCAGGCGTTTCATGGGAACGTGTTTGAGTTCTTGCGGAATGAGGCCACCGATGCGAAAGGATTTTTCGAAGTGGGGGGGCTTCCGCGCGCTATCTTCCGACAGAATCAATACGGAGCGACGCTGGGCGGCCCGATGGCGCGAGCCACCTATTTTTTTGCGTCGTACGAAGGCCTGCGCTCGTTATCGGCGAGTTCGACGCAGCATCTGGTACCGGATGCGGCAGTGCGCGGCGGCGATTTCTCGGGCCGCCCGCTCATCTATAATCCTCTGGCGCTGAATTCCGCAGGGGCGCGCGAGCCGTTCGCGAACAACACAATCCCGCCGAGCATGATCGACCAGGCCGCGGCCAAGTATCTGGCTTTGTACGAGCCGCTGCCGAATTATCCGCTGGCGAACGGCAGCAA
>Ga0182024_10005871_pt1 | contig 27235 bp, 22 predicted proteins | sample P32metaG_FD_120480 | JGI IMG/M metagenome (GOLD analysis project Ga0182024, IMG submission 120480) | Permafrost microbial communities from Stordalen Mire, Sweden - P3-2 metaG (Illumina Assembly) | ecosystem: Environmental > Terrestrial > Soil > Wetlands > Permafrost | place: Sweden: Stordalen...
CGCGAGCGCGCGCTTGAATCCGTCGTCGCCCACGCTGGTCGCCGCGGCGACGCGCAATCGCCCGCGTTCGTCCTTGCAGGCGTTGGGATATTTCTGCGCCTTCTCGATGTCCTTGACCGTGATCAGGCCAACGCAACGATAGGCGTCGTCAACGACGAGAATTTTCTCGATCCGGTGCTGGTGGAGCAGCCGCTTGGCTTCGCGCGCGTCGACGCCTTCGCGCACGGTGACGAGCTTGTCCTTGGTCATCAGCTCGGCCACGGGCTGGCGCGGGTCGGTGGCGAAGCGCACGTCGCGGTTGGTGACGATGCCGACGAGCTTGCCCGCGCCGTTCTTCGCACCCTCGACCACCGGGATGCCGGAGATGCGGTAGCGCTCCATCAGCGCGAGCGCGTCGGCGAGTGTCGCAGACGGCGCGATCGTGACCGGGTTTACCACCATGCCGCTCTCGAATTTCTTCACCCGGCGGACGTGCTCGGCCTGTTCCTCGATCGAGAGATTGCGGTGGATGACTCCCATGCCGCCTTCCTGCGCCATGGCGATGGCGAGCGCCGCTTCGGTCACCGTGTCCATCGCCGCGGAGATGAGCGGGATGCCGAGCTCGATGGTTTTGGTGAGGCGGGTTCGGGTATCGACCTGGCCGGGCAGCACTTCGGAAGCTGCCGGCACCAGCAGCACATCGTCGAAAGTGAGCGCTTCGCGGATCGTCAGGATGTCGCTCCGGGCCATGCCTTGGAGCGCCGAGCCTTTACCAGCGAGGGCCACCGCGCGCAAGGCGGCGCATTGGCCGATTGGTTCTATATCAAGCCAAAAAGGCCCAAGATGCTGAAAATCCCGGGATAGATCGGTCTGCTACTCGCCTGCCATCGCCAAGTGAGCGGAGGGTTCCGGAATTGGCCGGCCGAGCGTCCTGGCTTCCTCGACCCACGCGAGGATCGCGTCCGCAATGTTCCGCGCGGCTTCCTCGCGCGTCTCGCCGTCGGACATGCAGCCGGGCAGGTCCGGGACTGTAGCAAGAAAACCTCCACCTTCCTCCTGCGGAAGCGCTTCGATCAGGACCGGATATTCGCGTCTCACGTTTGCGTTCTCCCAACGGCATCGACGAGCTTGACGAACTTCCGAATATAAACCGCCTTGACGGGCCGGCGAAACGGAACCGTTAGGATTTCCCGCTGGGACGCGTGCGATATCTTGTAATGCGACCCGCCTCCCGACGGCGGGGAGCAGCGCAGCCCTCGGTGCCGGCATACGACCTCAAGGTCGCGCATTGACCAGTCCCCGGAGGGATTGTTCCGCATACGATCGAGCAGATCCTTCACCCCTTAAACCCCGTCGCCACCAGATAGAGCTCGACCGATTCGGCGCGGCTGGCGGGCGGCTTGACGTGGCGGACTTCGCGGAAGCGCTGTTTGACCCGCGCGAGCAACGCGCCGGTCGCGCCGCCCTGGAAGACTTTGCCAATGAACACCCCGCCCGGCTTCATCACCTGCTCGGCAACATCGAGCGCCGCCTCGAACAGCGCGGTGGTACGCAGATGATCCGTCGGCCTGTGGCCTGTGGTCGGTGCGGCCATGTCCGACAAGACGACGTCAGCGGGACCATGAAGCGCCGCATCGAGCCGCGCGGGTGTTCCGGAGTCGCGGATGTCTGCCTGAAGAGTCTCCACGCCCGCGATGGGCGCGATCTCGAGAATGTCCGCTGCGACGACACGTCCGGTCTCGCCCGCGCGCGCGGCAGCGACCTGGCTCCAGCCGCCCGGCGCTGCGCCAAGATCGAGCACGACCGCGCCCTTCTTCAGAAAATGAAATTTCAGATCCAGCTCGATCAGCTTGAACGCCGCGCGGCTGCGGTAGCCCTTCTCCCTGGCCTCGCGCACATAAGGATCGTTGAGCTGGCGCGCGAGCCAACGCGTGGACGACACCTCCCTCCCCTTCGCGGACTTCACCTTCACCCGCAAAGCCCCCCGGCCGGAGGATTTGGTGGAACGTTCTTTCATTCCGTCATCTCAACGAGTGGAGTGACAAAAAAGGATTTAGCGCAGTGGTCGCAGAGGATGCGCAGAGGACGCGGGCGAAGAAATGGCGCGCCAGAGGCGCGCAACCTTTTCCACTGCGTCCCCTGCGCATCCACTGCGACCACTGCGCTAAATCCTTTTTTGTCACTAATGTCGCATCAGGCGAGCGCCCAGAGGAACGCGACCGTCGCCAGCAGGCCGAGGCCAGTGCGGACCGTGTGCAGGTGGCCCCATTTTTCGAGCAGCGCGCGCGTCTGCGAATCCGTGCGCGCCGCATCGTCCGCCATCAGCTTCCTGTTGACCGGCATGATCACGAGCAACGTCCACGGCCAGTTCGCGATCATCGCCAGCGCGCCGACGCCGAACAAGGGCTCACGCGTCTGCCACCACGCGAGCGCGCCGAGGAGAAATCCGATCGCCGCAAGCGGCGCCTGCATCGCCGTGCCGGCCTTGTATGCGGGCCGCCATTCCGCGAGCGCTGCGTAGATGTCGAGCGAAAGACGTGCCGGCTGCTCCACCGAGCTCACATAGAGCGCCGCCCCGGCAAAGATCGCGGCAACCACGAGCGCCAAAGGACCTGCAAGCATTTTCCAAATCTCCGTCCAATGCCATTCACCACGGCTATACCAGCTTTCACCGCGGAGCGTCGCACGATGCCCTCCTGGTTCGACAAGCTCACCATGAGGGCAAAAAAGGACCTCACCCTGAGCTTGTCGAAGGGTGTGCCCGCGCGTGCCAATCTTGTATGCGCGTCAGCCGCATGGCTATGTCCTCCCGCGTCCCCGAAATGCATTCTGTCGCCGGCAGGAGATGAACCTGACTTTCATTCCCGAACAGAGCCTTCCCGCCCGGCTCTACACGGCGCCGGGCTTCTTCGAAGCGGAGCGGCGGTATCTCTTCGCGAGCAGCTGGCATCTCATTTGCCACCTGAACGACATCCCGCAAACGGGCGACTACCACACGCTCGATATTCTGGGCGAGAGATTCGTCAGCCTGCGCGGCGCCGATGGAGACGCGCGCAGCTTTCACAATGTCTGCCGGCACCGCGCCTCCAGGATTGCCGATGGCAACAGTGGAAATTGCGGCCACCGGCTCGTCTGTCCGTATCACGCCTGGAGCTACGGGCTCGACGGCTCCCTGAAATCCGTGCCGCCCTGGCAAGGATTCGAGGATCTGGACAAGACGCGTCACGGTCTCGTTCCCCTGGAACAGGAAATCTGGCGCGGTTTCATCTTCGTGCGGATGGAACGGGGAATGCCGTCTGTCGCCGAAATGATGGCGCCCTATGATGGCGAGATCGCGCCGCACGATTTCGAGAATCTGCAGCCGCAAGGGCGCGTGACGCTGAGGCCACGCGCGGTGAACTGGAAGAATGTGGCCGACAATTACGGCGACGGGCTGCACATTCCCGTGGCCCATCCCGGCCTCACGCGGCTCTTCGCCGGCAGCTACTGGCTGGAGGCAAAGCCTTGGGTCGACAAAATGGAAGGAACGATTACCGCGCGGACGTCATCGCGCTGGACGGAGCGCACCTATCAGCAGCTTCTGCCGCTGTTCGATCACCTGCCGGAAGATCGACGCCGCATCTGGAGCTATTATCGGCTGTGGCCGAACCTCGCCTTCGATGTCTATCCCGACCAGGTGGATTTCATGCAGTTCGTGCCGGTGTCGCCGACCGAGACATTGATCCGCGAAATTGCCTATGTGCGGCCGGACAACCGGCGCGAAGTTCGCGCCGCCCGCTATCTCAACTGGCGCATCAATCGTCAGGTGAATGCGGAGGACACGGTGCTGATTGCGCGCGTGCAGGCGGGAATGACATCGTCGCGCTATGAGAGCGGACCGCTGTCAAAATCCGAAGTCTGCCTCGCCGCGTTTGCGCGGCGCCTGCGGGAGGCCGTTCCGGCCGCTGAGTTTAAAGAGTCTCCGAACGCAATATCTGAGCCGATTTCCATGGTTCGGCAAGCTCACCATGAGGGCAAGAATAAAACATCCTCACCCTGAGCTTGTCGAAGGGTGAGCTTGTCGAAGGGTGAGCTTGTCGAAGGGTGATCCTGTCATGCGAACTACAGCGCTTCGAGGCCTGCCTTTTTAAAAATATCGTCTCGTATCCGCTCGACCGTTTCCTCGGACTGACGCTCAACCGCGACCAGATCGTTGCGGGCGTTGCGTGTCGCGCGAATGAGTTCGTCCAGTTTGGCCTGAAGCGCTCCGCCATCGCGATTTTGTGTGTTCTGGATCAGAAAAACCATGAGGACGGTCACAATCGACGTGGTTGTGTTGACGATCAGCTGCCAGGTATCGGAGAAATGAAAGAACGGCCCGGTCACCGCCCACAACACGATCAGCAGGCAACAAAACGCGAAGGCACCGGGCTTTCCGGAGAGACGTGAAACAGCGTTGGCCGTGCGCGCGAAAAGCGGCAGATGTTCACCATAGGACGTCGTCGACCCGTTGCGCGCGGCAAAAAGAAGCGACCCAACTGCCATGCAAATTCCTTCCTTATGTATCCACGATGATAACGCACACTTTGCATGCGAAAATTGTACTACTGCAGATATGTTCCCATGTTTCGCGAGACTCGAAACATTTGGCTAACATCCGGGTCACGACTGCGCCCTCTCGAATCCGCAGCCTTGAATCGATTCGTGATTCAGGCGTCAAACATCTTGTCCACGCCGCCTGATTTGTTCTGAGTGGTATCCTGATTACGCCGGAGCGGTCGGCGCGGTGATTTGATTCGCGAAATTCTTCAATTTCTCGTCCGGCAACTCCCAGAACGGAGTTGGCACTTGAACGCCCACGATCAGGAGGTGATCGACGGCAGCGTCGCTGGCGCCCAACGGCAAGAACGCTGTTTCATGATAACGGCATTGAGAACGCGCCGGCTCATGATCAACCCGGCCTCGCACGAGGAACGATGCGCCGGTCGAGCGAACCTGCTCGTAGGCGCTTCGAAGTATCGCCCCAAGTTCCGGTAGAGCGGCCTCGATCTGGGTGACACGCATCCCTTTGAAATAGGTTCCGAATGCCTGCCTCTGAGCTTCTCCCACATATCGGTATTCATAGTCGGCACCGTCATCGACCACACCTGCAATGACGGTACACGGAAGAAAGGTGGCCATTCCCCTGAGAGCGAGCTTGTCGCGTGCGGGAAACCTGCGTTGCCCGCACAGGGACAGCCAGTAATCGACGCCCGTTTTGACGAGCGGATTTCTTGCGTTCTCAACGGCTGTCACCGTCGCGCCGTCTGCTGACTGACGAGCAGATAAAGGATTGTGAAACATTCGGCGCTGGCACTTTCCCGCTGACGCGATGCAGGTGCCGCCGAATTCGTTAACATCTTTGCTTCCGGCGGCGTTACGCCCGTTCGGGTGGCGCCATGAACTCGGGACCGACGGGATCGATGATCTCCTCGCGCAGGATTTTCTCGATCACGGCCTTTCCCTCATCGTCGACGGACCATCCGCTCACTTCGTTCACCGGCGCGAGCTGGTCGGGCCGCCGCGCGCCCCATAGAGCGCAGGTGATGCCGGCATCCAGATTCCAGCGCGCCGCGAGGTCGATGACGGTTTTTCCGTAGCTCTCGTGCGCAAGCTTGTCGAGACGTGCGACGGCCGCCAGATATTGGGCGAAGCGCGGGGGCTGGAACTTCGGGTCGGTGCGGCGCAGATCGTCGCCGTCAAACTTTGTATCTGCGCGCAAGCGCCCTGACAGCAGCCCCCGGCACAACGCGCCGTAACCAAGCGTAGCAATTCCGTTCTTGCGGCAGTAAGGCAAGATATCGACCTCGATCGCGCGCTCGAACAGATTGTAGGGTGGCTGAACCACATGGAGGGGCGCCACATTCCGAAACTCCTTCATCTGCGCGATGGAAAAATTGCTTACGCCGATTGCACGGATCTTCCCCTGCTCAAGCAGACTGCGCATCGCATCCGCCGTTTCGGCGATCGGCGTCTTCGGATCGGGCCAGTGAACCTGATAGATATCGATATGATCGGTCCGAAGACGTTTCAGTGACGCGTCGATCTCCGTCAGGATCCGGGCACGGCTCGCGTTGCGGAATGGCTTCCCATCCTTCCAGTCGAGGCCGACCTTGGTTGCGATGACCGCCCGATCGCGCAAATTCGTACCGGCGATCGCTTTGCCGACAATTTCTTCGGAATGCCCGAAGCCGTAAACCGGCGCGGTGTCGACGAGATTGATGGCGTGGCCTAAGGCGGCCTGGATGGTTCGAATCGCCTCACGTTCGTCGCTGCCGCCCCACATCCATCCGCCGATCGCCCAGGTTCCGAGCCCGACGCGGGAAATTAGCAAGTTCGTGTCCGCGATTTGGGCAAACTCCATCGCATTCAAAGGGGGGACATTGTGAACCATAGAGCGCTCCTGCGCTGAGTCTCGCCGGCGAAGTCAGCGGCGGTATGCCGTCGCCAGCGATGTGCGGCAATACGCAGGGGCAACGCGCGAACACACGCAACGCACCATCGAAACCTCCTGGCCGAAAAGCTTAGGACACACCAGCCGGTGCTTTGTGATTCAACTCGCCGCGCCGCGCGCGGCGCAGCGGGAAAGCTCACCCTGAGGGGGGAAAGAGTCGTTGCCCTCACCCTGAGCTTCCCTGCCTTCGCCGAAGTGAAGCTTCAGCTTCGCGCAGGCAGGTCGATGGGTGAAGCGGCCTGCCGCGCGCCCAATCTTGAAAGCGCACCGCCCGCATGGTCTAAACGCCGCCTCCCGTTGGGGGATCGTCTAACGGTAGGACAGCGGACTCTGACTCCGCCAGTCTAGGTTCGAATCCTAGTCCCCCAGCCATCAACAAACGCCTGCAATATCAGCACTTTTCGCGTGTTCTCATGGTGCGGGCGGGGAAGGCGAAAACGGAACGAATTGGCCCCAAATAGCGAATAGCGGCGCAAAAAGCGGGCACAGTGGGAGGGACCGGTTGCCAAGGCGTTCGGCACTGGTAAAGTTTGAATGAGGCAGAAGAAAAAGACGCGTCCCGATGCTCCGTTTCCACTCGTGATGGTTCGGTGGGAGGATAGCGCGCGCCCCATCCCAGCATGGCAGTGGATCGAGGATTACGATCTTCCGCAAACGGTTTCGTGTCTATCAGTCGGATTTGTGATCGCTGAAACCAAGGATGCCATCGCGCTCGCGCCGAATCTTGGCGATTTGGACCAGCCGAAGGCGCAGGGGTGCGGAATCATCCGCATCCCACGCCGGGCAATCATTCAATCGTGGCCCTTGTAACGCTATTTCACTTTTCCGCCCGGACCGCGCGGCTCAATGTGGCGCTGGACGGAAGCACTGAGGGATTGAATCTGCTTGTTTGACAGTTTGCTAGGCGTCTTTTCGCCGACGCCGGAGATATGTTTGATCTTGGGGGATGTGATGGGATGCACTGTTACTGTTTTGGAAGGCGTATTACTCATTGATTTTTCTCCTTGAAGTTTTGCGAATCACCCCTCGTTACGCAATTATATCATGCGGCTTTGGCCATTTCCTCGCCGTCCAATAGCTTCACAATATCTTCAATCTCCCAAAGCCGACTTTCAATGCCCGCTGCCATCGCTGGCGACATGCGAAGCGAGGAATGGACGCGGGCAAAATTGTAGAACACGAAGTAGATCGCCAGATGGTGGACGTGGTTTTCGATTTTCTTGCTATGGCCAGCCGACAGACGAGTGAAGCGGCGATTTTGCTGCCGGATTTTCTGGTTATGTGACTCGACGTAGCTGGTCGACACATGACGCGCGTCTGGTCGACCAGTGATCCGCTTGCCATAGCAGCCCGTGCAGGCTGGCGGGCTGTATTTGCGCTCCGGCGTGCCTTCCGGAGCTTCCCCGTAGACTTTGATCAACTGTGCGAAATCCACATCTATGCCGAAGATTTCGTCTATGGCTGCGACATAGGACGCCAGACCATCTGTGGTGATCTGGGGCCGGTCGACGATACGGGACGCCATGTCCTGAATGAACGCGAGCGCGCTTTCGCCCGTCCGGTCCGCGACCAGCCACGAAATCATCAGCTTTGATTGCGCTTCAATCGCAGTCCATGTCCACGTCGACCCGGCGCATGCAGGCGCAGCCTTGGCCATCGCAACCTTGGCGTCTTTGCAATAATTGAACGTCCAGATTTCATCGCACTGAATGCGTTTTGCCTTCACGTTCCGGACGTGCCGGTCATGGAAGGCTGCGCAAACGCAGCCAAGGTCCGCGACTAGCTTCAATATGGTCGGCTTGGAAATGCCCGTTAAACGGGCGGTTGCGTTTACCCCGACGCCTTCCATAAGGGCCGAGACGACTTGGGTGCGCTTGGCGAGAGGCAGCTTGTTCATGCCGTCGACTATATGCTTAGCTAAAGTGCTTAGCAAGTAGAAATCACACTTGCTTAGCAATTATTTTTGGCGTAGCTTAGCTGATGGCGGTCGACCAGCCTTGGTCGACCTGAAAAAACGAAGGAAATTCAATGGCTAACATGAAAAGCCCAGAGGAACGCGGTTCGAAGGGCGGCCTGGCAAGGGCGGCCAACACCCTCCCTGAGCGCCGATCCGAGATCGCTAGAAATGCCGCGCTTGCCCGCCACACACAGGATATTCCCCATGCCGTGGTCGACGGCACGATCGACTTTGCTGGTCGACCTATCGCCTGCGCCGTCTTGGATACGAGGCTGCGCGTGCTCACCCAGGAAACGATGCTCACGACATTGGGTCGGGCTGGCAAAGCGAAGGGCGGCCAAGGCAGTCGACAGATGCTGCGCATTGGCGGTTTGCCGCCGTTCCTCGCGGCAGAAAACCTGCTGCCGTTTGTCTCTGATGAATTGAGGCAGGCGGCAACGCCCGTTGTTTTTCGAACCCTTCGCGGTGTGAAAGCCTACGGTTACGATGCAAAACTGTTGCCGCTAGTCTGCGAAGTGTACCTGAAAGCGCGTGACGCGCACTTGCAGGCACTAAAACACAGTGGACCCGGCGTGCTTCTGCCGACGCAGGAACGGCTGGTGCAGACGTGCGATATGCTCATGCGGGCGATGGCCAGAGAGCACATCGTCACGCTGGTCGACCGTGCGACTGGGTATCAGGACCAAACCGTCCGTGAAGAAATCCTTGCGCAAGTCCTGTTGGACTATATTGCGCCGGACCTTCGCAAATGGACCGAACGATTCCCGACTGAATTTTTCAGGCAGATTTACCGGATTCACGGCTGGCAGTGGGTGCCGGGCAATCGTAGAATGCCGCAATATGTGGGAAAGTTCATCAACACTTACATTTACGAGATGCTGCCGCCCGGCGTTCTGGACGAGTTGAAGCGGTTAAATCCGGTTACGGAGGCCGGACACCGGGCCTACCAACATCATCGGCTCCTGACTGATACAGGAAACATACATCTGGATCGTCAGATCACGTCGACGATCACGATCATGGCGCTTTCCGCGAACAAGAAAGAGTTCATCGAGAATTTTGCGCGCGTGCATACTAAGACGCTTCCAACAGGTAAGCCGAAGCCGCTTAAACTTGCCGCGCCGAAAGGCCCTAAGCCTTTGCCGCTTTTCCCAGCTTTGGAAGCGCCTGCCGACGCTTCTTAGACTGGTCGACCAGCTTGCCGCCAATCGCTCTCTCGACCACGGAGAGGGCCGTTTGGCTATCATCCTGCTTGGGATGGCGTCCGGTCGTTTTCTTGGCTTGGGGCCGCTTGGGCATGGGTGCATTATCTCTCATGGCAGTTGCAGGGGACGCACGTGGCCGCACTAGGATACGCTTGGAAAATTGGTGTCAATATCTTCTACGTTGCCGTTGTGGTGGCCGTTCTCAGCTTCGTAGCCGGTCGACCAGAGACAATTATTCTACCAATTCTAGGCGTTCTGTACGTTACTATTCGGCTCATCGGAATGGGCATTGCCCACAGCGTGTATGTTCTAGCCGCGTCTCTAGACAGAATTGAGCGCCGTCTGAATGCCCAAGATGTCGAAGACTTCCGAGAACAGGAATCGGAATTCTCGGAAGAGCGCACCAACAGGCTCAACAAATTATCGTGGGACATGGCAATAGACGGCACCGGACTAGGGATCATCACCCTAGTGTGTCTCTGGAAATTCTTCGTCGCGATTGATGCTTTTTAGGGGCCAGAATTCAAACTTGACCAGTGCCAGGCGTTCCAACGCATTGACGGCCAGCGCATTTAGGTATCCCCTACTCGATTGCGGCGCTCCACCGGGGGGGACTTCCATGCGAACACTCATCACCGCACTCGCCTTCGTGCTCAGCGCCGGTGCAGCTCAGGCGGGCTACAGTGTTCTCCATGCCTTCACCGGTGGAAGTGACGGCGCTTACCCCTCTGCAGGACTGATTATGGATTCGGGGGGTAATCTCTACGGCACGACGGCAGGCGGCGGCGGCGGGAGCTGTAACCTGGGTTGCGGTACCGTTTTCAAACTCGCTCCCGACGGGACCGAAACGGTACTCCATGCCTTTACTGGAGGGGATGGCGCTCTCCCACTAGGCGACTTGATCCAGGACTCAGCCGGCGACCTCTATGGCACGACCAAAATGGGCGACAGCGGTGACTGCGAGCTGTCCAAAATTCACGGTTGCGGTACAGTGTTTGAACTGGCACCCGATGGCACCGAAACAGTGCTTCATGCCTTTACCGGTGGAAATGATGGTGCGTTCCCCGTTGCCGGGGTGACCGAGGACAAAGCCGGAAACCTGTACGGCACAACGTTCGCCGGTGGCGCCAACTGCCAATCTTACGCCTGTGGAACGGTCTTCGAGATCGCTGCCGACGGCACCGAGACAGTGCTCCACTCCTTCGGTGGTGGCACCGATGGCGGTTACGTGTATAGTCGTTTGAGACTGGATGAAACGGGCAACCTTTACGGTACGACGTACCAGGGGGGTGGCACAGCGTGTTACGGCTATGGTTGCGGAATCGTATTCGAACTTGCTCCTGACGGTACCGAAAACGTGCTCCATGCCTTCACCGGTGGAGACGGCGCTTACCCCGAAGCCGGTGTGATCAAGGACGAAGCGGGCAACCTTTACGGAACGACGAAAGAAGGCGGCAGCGGCCTTGGATATGGAACCGTATTCAAACTTACTCCCGAGGGCAAAGAAACGGTACTTCACAGCTTCACCGGCGGAAGTGACGGCACGTCCCCCCTTGACCGTCTGATTAGGGACAAGGCGGGCAACCTTTATGGCACTACCATATACGGCGGCAGCAACGGTTGTAATCCTGTTGGTTACCGTCATGGCTGCGGGACCGTATTCATGATTGCGCCCGATGGCACGGAAACCGTGCTTTATGCCTTCGCCAACTCGAGCAAGAATGGTGGCCATCCATATGGCAGGTTGCACATGGACGACGCGGGCAATCTCTATGGGACAACGAAAGGCGGCGGCAGCACTGGTTGTGGTTGCGGCGTCGTCTTCAAGTTTTCAAGGTGAGGGTGACGCATCAGGGCGCGTGTTCGAGGCACGGCGTTGTCGCCAGTTGGTTGCGGGGGCACTAACCCTCCAAGTTCGGGGTCAGACCCCAAATCTTTACGCACGTTTTGGCGCCGTGGAATCGTTGACTTAGAAGTTTTGCGGTGCGAGTTCGACGCGCATGGGTACGATTTGGTATTAAGCCGGGGTCCGACAGTCCGCCACATTCAATTTCGCACTAAACTCCAAAGATCGAATGTGCCTCCGGTAACCCCGCAGCGAGTCGCTATCAGCAAACAGTTAGCCGATAAGCCCAGTAGTTGCGTCATTTGGATCGTAGTGACGCCCGAGCTTGAACTCGGGCCATACTATTGGTTCGGGGGCGCACCTGGCGAGCCGCTCCCGGACATTGCAAGCTACCGTCAACCCAAGCGAATTGGACGCAGGGCACAGGGTGACCGCCCTTTGCGCGCAAACCATCGTACAACCCCAACGGGTATGTTTGAGCGCGTTGACGACCTCGATGGCATCCTTCTAAAACTCTTTGGATGAACCGTTGCCCGCTCTAATACTCAAGTCGATAAGGACGTATTTGTTACGTTCTAGGGCTTTCTAGAGATGCCTCAATACGTCGGGAGGGCACTGCCCGCCAGCGTTGTGTATCGCTCCGCGAGACAAAATGCTAAACTCGTTGTGCAATTTGGAGCGCACGAAAATGAAGTTGTACAATGCGATAATCGGCGCAAGCTGCGTGGTGCTCGCTCCCGTGATCGCTACCGCGGCGTGGGCTGCACCGCGGCAAGGAACCCTGAAGCTATGCCGAGAAGCTGGCTTGGTGGACGATGCGCAGCGCAAATTGGACGCTGCCTACATACGTCTACCAACCGGATTGTTCCTACACGACTTTGGCCGGATTGGCGATCCTGATTTGGACCACCGTTGGCCATTGACGTTGATTACACTTAAGCCCGCTGAAATGCTTCCACACGTTCGATGCGTGATCGTACCGGCAGAAATATCACCGCTGAGCAGAGTCCAATCGGTAGCGCCGAACGATCATCGTGACTTAGAAATCGACGCCGTGGGCACGCTCGACGGCAAACAAGATGACGATCCCGATCTCCCGCCAAGCTGGGATTGGACGACGAATATCCATGCTACCGTCAACTCACTCTTCCGTTAAATCGGATGCAGGCTTTATTGCAGTGCTTCATGTGAAATCAAAGAAATCAGCTAGGAGCATGCCATTGGCGGTACGATGGCGCGCATCAATCCAACAAATTTCCACTTATTTCATAATCTCCCAATTGAGCATCTGCCCCGGACCGGGCGACGATCTCAGGGCCAAATTTTCGCCTCTCTGAGCTGTTGCTCAAGGTAGTAATCTGGGTCGCGACCCTTCGAAATCTGCTTATCCCGCCATTCCTTTTGCATTGGCGTGAGCAAGTGGAGCCATTCGGGATCGGGGTCTTGGCCTTGGGGTCCCTTGGACATGGGGTATTGTGGCATGGTTGGAATCCCAATGGGAGCGTAACCGTTGCGGCATGTAACCTACTTGAACGGCGCGCGATTGAGCCCAACCGTGCGGCTCTCAGTGTTTGGCGTTCCTTTAGAGCGCGGCGACGAACTAGCTCTTGAATATCCAAACAGAACCGCTGAATCGGCCACCATAGTGAGTTGCAGCACCGATTCCCTCGTTATCTCCGTCGGAGAGGCACGATGGCGGCTGAGGCGAATAATCGTTCCCGACACACCACCAAGAACCGATGGAGAGACCCCTACGATTTGGGAGTTTCTGGCCTCGTGAATTTCAAACTGTAACCGCCGCTTAAGAGAAAAGACTGCGCTCGCCACGGCGACCGCGGAGAACATGGTACCCGGTGACCAAGACGCTCCCATCTTGGTCGCGGAGCGCGGATTGAATGGGCGTTTTCGTCTGCGAAGGCTTGGGCGGGTGCGCAGTAGATGAGTCGGGTCATGTCTCGTCCCCATCTCTTGCCCGTGATCCTATGGATCAAGATGGGACGATCCGGGACCGATGGGCACTACATCAATACGAAGATGCAAAGCTCAGGCCACGAAATGCGAAAAGTCCCCGGATCGCGCCGGGGACTTCGCGTACTCAAGAACTCGTGACCGTCAGGCCGCGTTCGCAGCCGCAGGCTTCTCCATCGCCGCAATGACGGCACCGCAAAAGTAGTTCGGAGTAAGACCCCAAATCTTTCGGCGCGTTGACAATGGCGCGCAAGTCCGCCACGTCCCGCAATTGGCGCTGTCCAGCAAGCCCTCAGTCGATTTCGCCGGGTACTATCAGCGGCACATTAGGGCTTAGTAATTTCCAACTAGTACCGCGTCGAGTTTCGCCTGCAAATACTTACGATGGGCATCTGTGAGTTTGCCGCCGTCGGCAGACTGCAATTTCAATCCCTCGTCGCGCACCGCCAATATAGCGTGCTGCTTACGAAACATTTTCGACGGCCCGTAGTCGGGACGTGTTATGTAGGCCCCAGAGCCCCCGGGGGAGCCGCCGGTTGGCATTGCGATAGCGGTAGACGCGGCAAGGATGGCTAGAGGAACGATGGTCAAGAAAGCTCTCATGTCATTCTCCTGACGCGTTCCCAACAAAATGTATCAACACCGCCTATCTATTCAAGCGCCAATTCCGTGGGTTTCCATCCGCCTTCATGAATGCGCCAGACGGCTCTCGCGCTGTTCGCACGGCGCAAAAAGCTCGACGCCATGGACGCCGTCCTCAGCTCCTGACTGGTGCCGCTGCCCTGGAAATCTGCACGCAGTGGTGCGTTCATTTGTTCCTCGCCAATCATCCTCGATAAGGTCTAAAGAGTGGCCAATGAACAGCGATGCACCACAGTCCGACATTTTCATTTCCTACGCGCGGTCGACGGCGGCCCAAGCCCGGAATGTGGCCGACGCCCTGCAGGCCCTGGGATACAGGGTCTGGCGCGATGTCGAGTTGCCGCCCCACCGGACGTACGCGGAGGTGATCGAGGAACGGCTGGGATCCGCCAAGGCGGTCGTGGTGATCTGGTCGGCGGACGCCGTGCAATCGCAATGGGTGTGCTCGGAAGCAAATCGCGGCCGGGCCGAAGGCAAGCTCGTTCAGATCACGGTCGACGGCGCCCGCCTGCCGATGCCGTTCGATCAAATCCAGTATGCCGATCTGACCGGCTGGACCGGGGCCGCCGACGCGCCCGGCTGGCGCAAAGTGGTCGCCAGCGTCGCCGATCTCGTCGCGCGCTCGGGCGCTCCCGCGGTTCAAAGGGCGCCTCACTCCCATCCAGCCGCCCGTCCCCACACCATCTGCGTGCTGCCGTTCGTCAATATGAGCGGTGATGTCGAACAGGAATATTTCAGCGACGGCATCAGCGAGGACATCATTACCGACCTCTCAAAGGTTTCTGCACTCTCGGTGATCGCGCGCAACACCGCCTTCACGTTCAAGGGCAAAGCCGTCGACATACCGCAGGTCGCCCGCCAACTGAATGTCAGCCATGTGCTCGAAGGCAGCGTACGCAAAGCCGGGAGCCGCGTGCGCATCACCGCGCAGCTGATCGACGGAGCGGCCGGCGATCATGTCTGGGCTGAGCGCTGGGACCGCGATCTTGTCGATATTTTCGCGCTCCAGGACGAGATTTCAGAGGCGATCGTCGGAGCCGTCAGGATTCGAATGCTGCCCGAGGAAAAACGCGCAATCGAGCGGCGCGCGACCCACAATCCCGATGCCTACAATCTCTATCTGATGGCGCGGCAGCAATATGTCGGCGGCAATCTGGGTGACTTTCGGCGTGAGGAAGCGATTATCCGCCTGTGCCGAAAGGCCATCGAAATCGATGCGTGCTATGCGCGCGCCTGGGCGCTTCTGGCGCTCGCACAAACTTCGTTGCATTTCCGGTATGGGAGAGCGGGAGAGGATGGATTGGCAGCCGCCGAACAGGCGCTCGTGCTCGAGCCCGATCTCGCCGAGCCTCACGCGGTCAAGGCCAGACATCTCAGCGAACAGGGGCGCAGCAAGGAGGCGTTTGCCGAAATCGCGATCGCGCTCGATCTGGATCCGGAGTCTTACGAGGTCAATCTGGCCGCCGGCGATGTGAACTTTCGCGAGCGCCGCTTCGAGGATGCGATCCGGCACTACGAAAAGGCGGCGGACTCCATGGAGGCGGATTACCACTGCACCGGTATCCTTGAATCGTGCTGCGCCGCGATCGGCGATGAGGAGGGAGTTCGCCGTGCGGCACGCATGACGCTTGCTCGCGCCGAACAGGCTGTTGCGCAGGACAAGAGCAATGGATCGGCCATGGGATTTGCGGTGGTCGCCCTTGCATTCCTGGGCGAGACGGAGCGGGCCAGGGAATGGATCGATCGCGCCGTCCTGATCGATCCCGACAATTTGAACATGCGCTACAACTTCGCGTGCGCGCTTTGCGTCCATCTTGATAATGCCGACGCCGTTCTCGATCTGCTGCGCCCGATCTTCGCCACGACGACAACGACGTGGGTCAATCACATGAAGATCGATCCGGACCTTGACGCCATCCGCGGCGATCCGCGCTTCGCAGCCATGGTCGCGGCGGCCGAGACGCGGCTTGCGTCAGCCGGCGAATCCGGGCCGCTTCGGCAGCCAGCGTCATGAGGAACCTATTGGGTGTGGTCCCGACGATCCTCTGCGCCCGCGCTGGCGGGTGAGGTCGTCACGAATATGCGTAATGCAAGAATCAAAATATCATTCGGAGTCCGACCCCGAACTCCGCATCTTGAGGAATGCGGCCGCTGCGAAGACGCGATCGCTTCCTACGACCGCACCATCGTGCTGGAGCCAGACGAGGCGGCGAAAGATTTCCTGAAGGACAGGCTGCGCGCACCCCGCTGAGATGATGCCGCAAGCTGATGCAAATCGGCGATGGGTTTGTTCACTATGCGGAATCCCGGTGCAGCGAAGGCACCGGGCGGCGGCGGACCAAGTCCCGCTGGATGAAATCCAATAACGGGTTTAATCTGCGCCCACGGGCGCGGGGATGGCGGAAGCTCACAAATACAAAGCCTTCATCAGCTACAGCCGCAAGGATCGCGACTCTGCGCGGCGCCTTCAGCGCGAGCTGGAGAGCTATGTGCTGCCGAAAGTGGTGCAGATCCCCGGCCTCGACCGGCGCACACTCAATCGCCCACTGAAGCCTGTTTTTCGCGACGAGAGCGAACTGGTGCCCGGCCAGGACCTGCCCGAACGCATCCGCCAGGGGCTCGCGCAATCGGAATCCCTGATCGTCGTCTGCAGCCCCGACGCTGTGCGCAGCGAATGGGTCGAAAAGGAAATCGTCGATTTCACGAGACTCGGCAAGGGCCGACGAATTCTCGCGGTCGTCGTTGGCGGCGAACCAAACGCCGCGGCGCGAGGCGTTGCCGCGGAGAACGAGGCGCTGCCGCGCGCCCTGCGCTTCCACGTAGATGTCGACGGCACAATCGGCAGCAAGCCGGCCGATCCACTGTGGATCGACCGCCGCGAAAGCGTCGCCGACCGGCGGCAAATGTTCCTTCGCATCGTCGGCGCGCTCCTCGGCCTTCAGTCGCTGGACGACCTCATTTTGCGGGAGCGCCAGGCCGAACGGCGCCGCCGGCTCGTTGCGCAGGGAATTGCCGCTGCCATGACCGTGCTCGCGGTTCTGGCGTCGGGTGCGGGCTGGATTGCGTATCAACGCGGCAACGACGCCGTCTATGCGCGCGATCAGACACTCGAGGGAGAAATGCGCCTGCTCACCCAGGCGGCGGCCGAGCGACTCAAGGACGGCGACGTTCCAGGCGCACAGGGGATCATTCTCGAAGTTCTCGCTCGGCGAGGAGCTGTGGCGGCCGATAGAGCGACCGCCGTCAACATCTTTCAGGAAATGCGCGCCAACGATCATCTGCTCCTGGTGTTATGGGGTCATTCCGATCGCGTAAACTGCGCTGCCTATTCGCCTGACGGAAGGCGCCTCGTCACCGGGTCGTTCGATAACACGGCGCGTATCTGGGACGCCGGCACCGGCGTGCAACTCGCCGTCTTGTCCGGGCACAGCGATTACGTCATTTCTGCCGCCTGGTCGCCCGACGGGAAACACATCGTCACGGCGTCGCAGGACAAGACCGTGCGAATCTGGGATGCGGCCACGGGAATCCAGCGCGCTGTGCTGTCGGGACACGGCGACGTCGTAGCATCCGCCCAGTATTCGCCCGATGGCAAACACATCGTCACGGCGTCGGTCGACAAGACCGCTCGCATCTGGGACGCGGGCACCGGCGCGCAGCTGGCTGTGCTGTCCGGCCATGGAAACATCGTCACCTCCGCCTCCTATTCGCCCGACGGCAAGCGCATCCTTACGGCGTCGTATGACAAGACGGCGCGCATCTGGGACGCAGCCACCGGCGCGCAGCTCGTGGTGCTGTCCGGCCATGGCGACAGCGTCGAATGCGCAGCCTATTCGCCGGACGGCAAGCGCATCGTCACGGCGTCGGACGACAAGACCGTACGCATCTGGGACGCAGCCCGCGGGACGCAGCTCTCCTTGCTGACCGGACATGCCGATGCGGTCACCTGCGCCGCGTGGTCGCCCGACGGCAGCCGTATCGTAAGTGCGTCGCTCGACAGGACCGCGCGCATCTGGGACGCCGCGACGGGCGCACAGCTTGGCTCGTTGTCCGGATACAGCGACGTCTTCTCCGCCGCCTACTCGCCCGACGGCAGACGTATCGTCACGGTTGCGCAGGACAAGGCCGCCCGCATCTGGGACGCCGCGACGGGCGCACAGCTTGCGGTACTGTCCGGCCATGGCGATCATGTGGTCTCCGCCGGCTGGTCGCCCGATGGCAGGCGCGTCATCACGGCTTCGTCCGATAAAACCGCGCGCATATGGAACGCGGCCACATGGGTCCAGATCGCCCAGCTTTCGGGCCATCACGATCGGGTGGAAAGCGCTGCTTATTCGCCCGACGGCCAACGGATCGTCACGGCATCCGACGACAAGACCGTGCGTATCTGGGACGCGTCTACGGACGCACAGCTTGCGGTGTTGTCGGGGCATGGCGCCGCTGTCACCAGCGCCGCCTGGTCGCCGGATGGCCGGCGCATCGTCAGCGGATCCTGGGACAAAACCGCGCGCATCTGGAACGCGGCCACGGGCGCACAAATCGCTGTGCTGTCTGGACACAGCGAGTCTATCAACTCTGCCGCGTATTCGCCCGACGGCCGGCACATCCTCACGGCCTCGGCGGACAAGACCGCACGCATCTGGGAGGCCGCCAGCGGCGCGCAGCTCGTCGTGCTGTCCGGGCATGGCGGGGGCGTTATCTGGGCCGCATACTCGCTCGACGGGAAATATATCGTCACGGCATCTGTGGACAAGACCGCGCGCATCTGGGACGCGGCCACGGGCGCGCAGCTCGCCTTGCTGACCGGCCATGGCGATCATGTGGTCTCCGCCGCCTTTTCGCCAGACGGCAAGCGCATCGTCACGGCGTCGGTCGACAAAACCGTGCGCATCTGGGACGCCGCCACGGGCACGCAACTGGCCGAACTGCTAGGCCATACGGCAGCCGTGATCGCCGCAGTGTACTCGCCCGACGGTCGGCGCGTTGTCAGCGCGTCGGACGACGACACCGCGCGCATCTGGGATGCACGGGTTCCGGCCGATCTCGACGCGCAAATCATCTGGGACCAGGCAGCGGAATTCGATCCGCCGGCAGAAGTAGAGCGTGCTCAGCTCGGTCTGCCGCCCGATGCGCGCGTCCGAACGTGGCAGAAGAATGTCACGAAATGCGATCAGATGGCGGCGGTGCCTTACGATCCCGATCGTGATTCGCAGGGAGTCATGCAAGGCAGCATCGTTGCCGACGTCGCGAACTCCGCCTGTGCTGCGGAAACGGCGAAAGCCGGACGCGCGCCGCGGTCGGTCTATGAACTGGGTCGCGCTCTGGAGGCGAAACACGATCTTGCAGGCGCAAGGCGCGAATTCGAGCTGGCTGTTTCCGAAGGCTATCCCGCCGCGCAGATCGACCTTGGAGATCTTTTGGTGCAACGCGAGGCAGGTATGCGCGATGATCGCCGCGCGGTTTCGCTCTATGAACAGGCCTGGCGGGACGGTGTTTCAATCGCGGCCTTCGAGCTCGGTCATCTGTTCGAACACGGAGTGCATGGTAGAGGCGCCGCGTCGCAGCCGGCTGTTCATTCCGAAGCCTCCAAGGCATGGGATTGGTACCGCAAGGGTGCAGACGCAGGAGAACCGAATGCACTCGCGCGTTTCGGCGAACAGGACGACCGCGCCGCCGCCGTTGCGAGCGATGCGAAAAAAAGAGATGCGCTCCTGCTGAACGCCTTCCAATATTACGCCGCCGCCGCGGAGCGCGCGCATGATGAAGACTGGCCGGACGACGCATGGCAGAACTGGCGCTATCGCCGCGCAACGCTGGCCCGCTTGCTTGCCCGAGAGGGTATGATGCGCCAAGTGGCGGATGCGTATGCGGGGATACGCGATAAGTGGAGACCGCACTCATCGACGTTGCTGCAGAGAATCAAAGGCTGGTTGCGCTTGTAGGTAATCAGCAAATACGAATAAACACGACCGTAGCGCACCTCCTCACTTCGGCGGTGGATTGGCGACGAGATAAGGCAGACCGCCATTGATCCTGGATTTCTCCTTCCAGATCGTGGGGCTGAAGCCGCTAGGCAATCCCGACTGCAATTGCGTTGTGGTGAGGCCCGCTATCCCCGGATCGTTGGCGATGTTCCCTGCGCCCTGACTGAGATTCGTGATCCCGCTTGTCGTGGTGTCCCAATAAGCATCGACAATGTCTTGGCTGCCGTTCCCGTCGTAGCCGACAAGACCGCCGATATCACTACCGCCTCCGCTTGTTATCGCACCCGTTGAATAGGATGTGGCGATAGAGGCATAGTAAAAACCTGGAAAGAGACCCCCCGACCAATCCGCCGACATAATCGTCCGCCCCGCCCGTCACCGCGCCCGTCGTCGAATAGGAATTGATGATGGTGGCGCCATCGACTGCGTATCCGGCTAGCCGTCCCACATAAGCGGAAGAACTATTCGTCGCTGTGACCGCGCCTGTCGCAAAGGAAACGCTTACCCATCTGTCTTCCCTTGGCGTTCGCGGCATTCTTTACGCTGTCGGGCCGCGTACGGCATGAAAATCTGCTCAATCCGAACTGCGCGGGCTATCGGCTGCACATAACTGCTCAGGAACTTATGGCCCGACTATTTTTACGGACAGGCCGGTTGAAAGACTAAAGCATGACGCGCCCGTTTGAACCACGAAGTCCAGTGTGTCCCCCGTCGAAAGCGTGAGCGCGAGTTTGAAGTGGCCCACCTCTCCATACGCATCGATCACTTTTGTGTACTGGGAGACACCATTTAGAGTTATGGAAACCTGATGGCTTTGTTGTTCGGTGTCAATTCCGCGAAATAATCCACTAACATTATAAGAACCGGCGTTTGGAGCTTGAAATCGCACCGTGTTGAAGGCATTGGCTTCGGGGTCAAGCCGAAGCTCGTTGGTTGGTTGCACTAATGTCGAATAAGTTACTGTACCGCCGGTTCTATTTCGGCTGACTACAGAGGTATTGCAAAACGCTTGTCCGTTTGTCCAAGCCCACAATCCTTTTATGCCATAATATGCTCTTGTGCTCGTCGTCAGAAGTCCGTTTTCGTCGAGGTAGCCCCATGGGCCGGTTGGGTTCGCCTTGATGGAGTAGTCTCTCACCGCTTCATATGTCGTGGCGGCGGCCGCAGAAAACGCCGAACTTATTGCAATCGCGCACATTGCGCACAGTCTGATAGGATGCATCCGCTTCCTCTCATGTTCTCGTCGGTCACCAATCTGCGCGTCAGCCGAGTTCTCAGCCGACATTCCCCGGATGACGCCGAGTTGGAACGGACAATAACGCTTTTGTGAGGTATCCGGAAGCCGCGGCGGCCGTTTTCGTCGCGGCCGGCGCACATGTCCTGGCAAGCTTTCAATTTAGACCGTCGGGATCGCCTTATCGCCTGTCGCAGCCGTCTATCTGGGGCAGGCTCCCCAACTGTTGCGGCGCCGGAGCGCCATGAAGTCCGGATGCTCGGGGGAGAGAATGGCTATAGCTGCGTCCAGATTTGCCGGCGCGGCACGGAGCTTCGTGACCCGCTTCTCGGCGTCATGGACTTGGCCGGTAATCTCCTCGCGACGCTTGCGGAGAGCGGCTACGGCATGGTCCGTCATGCCGCCAAGGTAGGGCGGAGACCGTCAGATTTCTTGGGGCGTTTGCGCCATAATACTGGGAATTTGGCATGGGACCGGGTGCCGGCTCAGCCGCAGTGCCGTGATCCGCACGCGGGCTGTTGGGCGCCCCATCTGGCCGCTACGGACGCCTGAAACTTCTCACGAACTTCGCTCGAACATTGGTTCGTCTGATACCCCTTTGACCTACCCGACTTTTAAGTGGGTTTTGCCTGGCCCCCGTGTCAAAAACACTCATATTGTCAATATATTATGTCGAAATCGGACGCCTTAAGCGCGAAAAAACATGATGTCGTTTTAAGTGTCGTTCTGGTCGATGAGCCATGCGAAATGCGGGTCGAAAAAGGGAGGGCGGCAGCGAAACGCAGCGTTGAGCACCTGCGCCCGTCCCACGCGAGAACCAGCTCGCGCCTGAGCGCAGTCCTGACTTGACCGGCAGTTTAGGGCGGGCTGACAATCCTCATGGCCGACTACAGCAAGCGAGAGCAGGCAAGGGCGGACATCGCCCGCCTTGTCGAAGCCAGCCCACCCCCCCAAGGCCCGCGATACCCCGCTGCTGCGAATGTGGGACGCCGGCCAAATTGCACGTCAGTACGCGCAAGGGCGATTGGTTCTATTGCTAGCAGCACGCGGAGCAGACTGAAAAGCGACTCTGAACTAAATCATCCCGCCGACTGGGGCACTCCTTCCACAACCGTTGACTACCGCTCGCAATCTTCTGTCACTTTGGCGGCGGGTTTGCGATGAGATAGGGCAGACCGTCATTGATCCTGGATTTCTCCTTCCAGATCGTGGGGCTAAAGCCGCTTGGCAATCCGGACTGGAATTGCGTTGTGGTCAGGCCCGCTATCCCCAGATCATTGGCGATGTTGCCTGCGCCCTGACTGAGATTTGTGATCCCGCCTGTCGTGGTGTCCCAATACGCATCGACGATGTACTGACTGGTGTTTCCGTCGTAGCCGACGAGGCCACCGATATAACTGCCGGTTCCGCTCGTCACCGCGCCAGTCGAATAGGAGGCGGCAATCGAGCCACTTGTGAAAAGTCCGCCGACTAATCCGCCGACATCGTCATCTGTTCCACCCGTCACGGCGCCTGTGGTCGAATAGGAATCGGTGATGAAACTGCCGGTGTCGTTCATTCCGACGAGACCGCCAATATAGGCCGAGGGGCTATTGCTGACGGACACGCTGCCCGTCGCAAATGACTGATCAATATTACTCTGTGCGGTGTTCCAGCCAACCAACCCGCCTATGTATGCGGAAGTCCCCTCATTCGTGGCTGTTACGGAGCCGGTCGCGTAACTATCGGCGATCCCATTAGCGAACGACCAATTGAGGCCAACCAATCCGCCAACGAAATCTCCTGCCCCTGCCGAATTTCCGGTGTCCGACACCGAACCTGTTGCAAACGAAGTCACGATTGTTCCCGCATTGTCTCCTGCCAGGCCTCCAACGTAGGAAGTCCCTCCGGCTCCCGAACCCGTGACGTCGCCGGTGGCATATGATCCGCTGACTATGCCCTCATTGTCCCCTAAAAGTCCCCCGACAAATGCTGCTACACCGCCAGTAACCGAGCCCGAGGCGTAAGAATTCTCGATCTCGCTCGCGTAGCTTGCTGCAACAAGAGCTCCGACCAGCCCCCCGCCGTAGCCCCCACCAACGCCCGAGCCGGTACTGACCGATCCTGTCGCGTACGAATCCTCGATTACGTTGTCGGAAACGGATCCGACGAGACCACCCGCAATGGAGTTCGATCCGGACGTAATGTTGCCGGTAGCGTAAGAATTCGAGATCGGACAACTTACCCCATTTGAAATACAATAGTAACCATAGAAAGCGCCAACGAGTCCTCCGATCGATGACTGCTGTACGGCAGTCACCGAACCCGTCGCATAGGAGTTTGTAATCGAATCGTATGCGCTAGCTCCAACCAATCCACCGACGTCGCCGCCAGCGAGTTGGGCCGTTACCGTCGCCGTCGAGTAGCAGTTGAGAACAAGAGAAGAGGCTGCATCGCCAACAAGACCACCGATATAATTACTACCTCCTGATACCGTTCCCGTCACATAGTCCCCGACCAGAGCCCCCGCCACCCCCCTGCGAGCCCACCTACATTCTGGCCGTTTTTCGGTGCATTAATATTGACATTGACCATACCGAGATCGGCGATACTGATACCTTGATTACATGCCCCACAGTTTGCTTGAGCAAACAGGCCAACGTAATCCGCAGCAGAAAGGTCGAATATCGTGAGGTTGGAAATCGTGTTCCCGAGACCCTCGAAGCTGCCGTTAAGGGTAGTTTGTACCGGCGCGGCGGTATAGGTGCCGTCCCCGCTGGCGTCGAAACTCTTGGCCAACGCGAAATTGGCGGTGGGATTCTTGGCGACTGCTTTCGCAAGGCCCCTGACGGTATTGATGAGCTTGTAGCTGGCGCCGTTGATCGTCAGCTTGCTTGAGAGGTTTGCAAACGTGACGTTGCCCTTTGGACCGAACGAAAGAATACCGCGCTTGCCCCCGTCGTTTGTCGTCAGGGTAAGGCCTCCACTTCCCGTTACCGACACAGGCTGACCGATCGTGATTGAAACGTGGGCATCGAGCGCGAGTACACTTGAAGTCGACCAGGAGAGCGCTGCCTTATCGACGATATTTTTCGCCTGCACCCCCGAGCCCTTCGTCGTGACTTCGATATTCCCGGACGCGAGAAGCGTTTCGAGATCACCCACATTGAGAACCGCACTTTTCGAGGTAGGAGCGCAGACGCCGCCAGAGCACGTCATGTTCGAGGTCGCGGCAGACGAGATCGTTACGGCGGCATCCGCGCGATAAGAAAAACTCACAATCGCGACGACTGCGACGACGGCTATAATTGGAAGGTTGGCGCCGCGGTGCTGCGCCGAATATCTGTGTTTGAGATTCATTGTGTCGCCCTCCCCAGGATTGGTGAAAGCATAACACCCACTGGCAGAGAAGGAAGGACCGTTCAGACCCGCGTCGTCAGGAAACGATCACGGGCTGGACAAGCTCCGGTCCCTGAGTCCGGACGTTGCCCGCACCTGCCCGGCCAACACTCAAACGGAGTGCCGCGTGGCTCTCGCGCCAATGAAGCTACGTCTTTTTTCAAGGGCGAAACTGAGCAATTCTGCTCTGTTTGAAGATTGCTCCAGCGGCGCGGACCAAGTCCCGCTGGATGAATTCGAGCGACGGGCTTAGTCTGCACCCCCGGGGGCGGGCATGGCGGAAGCTCACAAATACAAGGCGTTCATCAGTTACAGCCGGAAGGATCGCGACTTCGCGCGGCGCCTTCAGCGCGAGCTGGAGAGCTATGTGGTGCCGAAAGCGGTGCAGATTCCCGGCCTCGACCGGCGCACACTCAAGCGTCCGCTAAAACCGGTATTCCGCGACGAAAGCGAGCTGGTGCCGGGCCAGGATCTGCCGGAGCGCATCCGCCATGGGCTCGCGCAATCGGAATCCCTGATCGTCGTCTGCAGCCCCGACGCCGTGCGCAGCGAATGGGTCGAAAAAGAAATCGTCGATTTCACGAGACTCGGCAAAGGCAGGCGCATCCTCGCGGTGGTTGTTGGCGGCGAACCGAACGCCGCGGCGCGGTGCCTTGCAGCGGAGAACGAGGCGCTGCCGCGCGCCCTGCGCTTCCACGTGGAAGCCGATGGCACAATCGGCAGCACGCCGGCCGATCCACTGTGGGTCGACCGCCGCGACAGCGTCGCCGACCGGCGGCAAATGTTCCTTCGCATCGTCGGCGCGCTGCTGGGCCTTCAGTCACTGGACGATCTCATTTTGCGGGAGCGCCAGGCCGAACGGCGCCGCCGGCTCATCGCTCAGGGAATTGCCGCTGCCATGACCGTGCTCGCGATTCTCGCATCGAGCGCGGGATGGATCGCATATCAACAACGCGGCAAAGCCGTATTTGCGCGTGACCGCGCCGTACAAGCGCAAATGCGTCTGCTCACCCAGGCAGCGGCGGAGCGACTCAAAGAGAACGACATCGCGGGCGCGCAACGCATCGTACTCGAGGTTCTCTCAAATCGGGAAACCGGGCGACCACCCGCCGCAATAAGCGTGTTTCAGGAAATGCGGGCGGCCGATCCGCTGCTCGCCGTGCTCTCCGGCCATGGCGCCACTGTCGGTTCCGCCGCCTATTCGCCCGACGGAAGGCATATCGTCACCGCGTCGAATGACAAGACCGCGCGCATCTGGGATGCGGTCACGGGCGCCCAGCTTGTCGTGCTCGCGGGACATACGGATCTCGTCTACTCTGCCGCGTACTCGCTCGACGGCAGACGCATCGTCACCGCGTCGGAGGACAAGACCGCCCGTATCTGGGACGCGGTCACCGGCGCTCAGTCCGTCGTGCTCTCCGGTCATGAGGCTGCCGTTTCCACCGCCGCCTGGTCGCCCGACGGCAGACGCATCGTCACCGCGTCCGACGACAAGACCGCCCGGATCTGGGACGCGGTCACCGGCGCCGAACTCGCAACGCTCTCCGGCCATACAGATCATTTAATCTCCGCCGCCTGGTCGCCCGACGGTAGTCGCATCGTCACAGCGTCGGCGGACAAGACAGCACGCATCTGGAACGCGGTCACGGCTACCCTGCTTGCCGTGCTTTCCGGACATGGCGCTGCCGTCTATGGCGCCGCCTACTCGCCGGATGGTAGACGAATCGTCACCGCATCAGAGGACAAGACTGCGCGCATCTGGGACGCGGCCACGGCCACCCAGCTGGCAGTGCTGGCCGGACATGCCGCCCGCGTCGTGACTGCCGCCTGGTCGCCCGACGGCCAACACATCGTCACCGCGTCGAACGACAGCACCGCGCGAATCTGGGACGCGGTCGCAGGTACCCAGCTCGCCGTGCTTTCCGGCCATGGCGCTTCTGTCTTCTCCGCCGCGTACTCGCCTGACGGAAGACGCATCGTCACCGCGTCGGATGACAACACCGCACGCATCTGGGACGTGATCCCCCGCGCCCAGCTGGCCGTGCTTTCGGGGCATAGCGGATTCGTCGAGTCCGCCCGCTACTCACCCGACGGCAGACGAATCGTCACCGCGTCGGAGGACAAGACCGCGCGCATCTGGGACGCAGCCACGGACGCGAAGCTCATAGTCCTTGCTGGACATGGCGATACCGTCTTTTGCGCCGCCTGGTCGCCCGACGGCAAACGCATCGTCACCGCGTCGGTGGACCGGACGGCGCGCATCTGGGACGCGGTCACTGGCGCCCAGTTCGCCGTGCTGGCAGGGCATACCGATCTCGTTTTCTCCGCCGCCTGGTCGCCCGACGGCAGACGCATCGTCACCGCGTCGGAGGACAAGACAGCGCGCATCTGGGATGCGGTTACAGGCGCCGAACTCATCACGCTCTCCGGCCATAGCGATCACGTGTCCTCCGCCGCATACTCGCCCGACGGCAAACGCATCGTCACCGCGTCGGACGACAAGACCGTTCGCATCTGGGATGCGGTCACCGGCGCCCAGCTGGCGGTGCTATCCGGACACGGGGATCGCG
>Ga0182024_10005872_pt1 | contig 27234 bp, 21 predicted proteins | sample P32metaG_FD_120480 | JGI IMG/M metagenome (GOLD analysis project Ga0182024, IMG submission 120480) | Permafrost microbial communities from Stordalen Mire, Sweden - P3-2 metaG (Illumina Assembly) | ecosystem: Environmental > Terrestrial > Soil > Wetlands > Permafrost | place: Sweden: Stordalen...
GCCGGGCCTGCACAACCAGATCGCGCGCATCCCTCCGGTTACCGCGGCGATTTCTCCCTATCCGGCGATTTTCAATCTGAATTGGCTTTCTGCTTCAGGCACCTCGTGCATGATCGCGACGTTTCTTTCGGTGATCGTGCTGCGAGTTTCGCCGCGCCAGTTCTGGAAGATCTTTGCGACCACGATGCGTCAGCTCAGTTTCGCGTTGATGACTTTGGCCGCGGTTCTCGCGATCGCATTTCTGATGAACTACTGCGGCGCAACGGGAACCCTGGGACTGGCTTTCGCCGCCACCGGCGCTTCCTTTCCCTTCTTCAGCGCAATTCTAGGCTGGTTGGGCGTGTTTTTGTCGGGATCGGACACCGCCGCGAATGCACTGTTCGGCAATCTGCAAGTGGTGACCGCTGCGAAGCTAGGATTTAATCCCGTCCTGATGGCGGCTTCCAATTCGAGCGGCGGCGTAATGGGAAAGATGATCAGCCTGTCGAGCATTGCAGTGGCGACCGCGGCCACTGGCCTCAAACCGGAAGACGAGGCCAGGCTCTTCCGATTCACGCTGCGGCACAGTGTAATCCTGGCGTCCGCGATTGGACTTGTGGTTGTCTTCTACGCCTACATTGCGCCCGGTCTTCAACCGTAATCGATTCGCGCCTGGCCTGTGCGCGTCGATGGTGCTGGCGCTGGCAAATGGCGGTTTCACGATGGCCGCGCGCGCGCAAGAGCAGCGCCTACCGCGTCAAACCGTGCCGGCCACCGCAGCCGTCCAGGGTATCGCGCGAACGGCACAGGGTCTAGGTTTGGGCGGAGTGACGGTTGTGCTTCAGAACGTCGCGAGCGGGCGGGATCTTCCGACGACAACCACGGGCGATGGCGCGTTCCGTTTTCTCGATCTTCCGCCGGGCCGCTATGAAGTGAGCGCGACGCGACAAGGTTTTGAACCATTTGCACACGGCGAGATCGAGTTAAAGGCGGGCCAGGTTTTCGCGCTTGAATTCATGCTGAACGCTCTGCCGGCGACGCCGGGGCCGTCCGAATTGCCGCGTTCGCCGGAGCTACCGCCGGGACCCGCAGAGCCGTCCTCCCGTTATCGAACGCTTCCGCAGGCGACACCACCAGAGATCGCGGTGGAACCACGTCCGACCTTGCCACTGGCTCCCGACGATCAAGTTTTCAATGTGATGCCGAACCGCTGGAATTATCAATTTCCTACTGAATACCATCGTTATCCGCAGGGCGAAGTTCCATATCAGAAGGGCCACTGGTACGATCCGTTCAATCAAAACAAACTCAAGGGCGACTACCCTATCATTGGCAACCAGACTTTTCTGAACGTGAGTTTAACGAGCGACACGTTTTTCGATGGGCGCCGCCTGCCGGTTCCGAGCGGCCTGGGCTCGGCAAATCCCGACAGTTCCCAATTTTTCGGACGCTTTGGCCAGTACTTCATGACCGAGAATCTCGCTTTCTCGGCCGACCTGTTTCATGGCGATACTTCTTTTCGGCCCGCCGACTGGCGCGTCCAATTCACGCCCGAAATTAATTTGAACTACCTGGCGGTCCAAGAGAACGGTATCGTCAACGTCGACGTCACCAAGGGCACCACGCGGTTCGATTCGCACGTCGGACTGCAAGAAGGTTTCGTCGAAGCGAAGTTGAAGGACCTGAGCAATCAATACGACTTCGTTTCGGTTCGAGCCGGCATTCAATCGTTCACCAGCGATTTTCGCGGATTTATCTTTTCTGATGAAGAGCCCGGGCTGCGGCTGTTCGGCAATCTGGATTCGAACCGCTATCAATTCAATGCGGCCTATTTCGCGATGCTCGAGAAGGACACCAACAGCGGGCTGAACACGTTTCAGTATCGCAGCCGCCAGGTCGGGATCGCGAACGTTTACCGCCAGGACTTTCTCATCCCGGGCTACACGATCGAAGCGAGTTTCCACTACGACAAGGACGATCCGTCGTTCCAGTTCGACACCAACAATTTTCTGGTAAGGCCGGCGCCGATTGGGCTGGTGATTCCGCATTCAATTCGCGCCTATTATTACGGTCTGGCGGGCGATGGCCATTTTGGCCGGCTGAATATTACGCATGCGTTTTATCAAGTGCTCGGACATGATAATTTCAATGAGATCGCCGGCCGCCACGTCGATATCAATGCGCAAATGGCCGCGGTGGAGTTGTCGCTCGATCGGGACTGGCTGCGCTACCGGGTATCGTTCTTCTATGCATCCGGCGACAAGGATCCGCGTGATGGAACCGCGCGCGGCTTCGATACGATCTTCGACAACCCGAATTTTGCAGGAGGCTTCTTCAGCTTCTGGGATCGCGAGGGCGTGCGTTTGACGGGAACCGGCGTCGGTCTGGAAGACGGCGGCAGCCTAGTGCCGGATCTGCGCACCAGCAAGCTGGAAGGCCAGTCGAATTTCGTCAATCCGGGAGTGTTCATATACAATGCAGGGGTAGACATCGACGTAACGCCAAAGCTTCGGGGATTTGTGAATTTGAATCTGATTCGCTTCGCTGACACTCAACCGCTGGAGCTGTTGCTTTTTCAACAACCGATTCACGCCGGCGTGGGCGCCGATTCTGGGATTGGAGTTGCCTACCGGCCGCCGTTGTCAGAGAACATCGTAATTACCGGAGGCGTGAACGCCTTCGATCCGTTTCAAGGCTTCCGCGAAATCTCGACGAATAGAACTCTTTTTTCCGCGTTCGCCAATGTCCGGTTCCGGTTCTAGTTTCGGAGCTTTCGTCTGCGCCACAGCTTGCGCGGGGTGCTGCGTTTTCGTCTGCACTCTTCTGATGGGGCAGCAATCCGTCAGTTCCTTGCTCCGCCAAACACAAGACGAAGCCGATCGCAAGAGCACGGGCTGCGTCGCTTGTCACGGGCTGACCGATTCCGCGTCCATGCATACCACAGGCACGGTGCGGCTGGGATGCACGGATTGTCATGGCGGACACGACGGCGTTCAGCCTCCCGCGGGCGCGCAGAAGGGATCGGCCGGTTACGAGCAAGCCAAGAAGCAGGCGCATCCACGACCGCGCGTTCCGGATCTGTGGAAGAGTTCCGCCAACCCGATTCGCCCCTACGCCGAATGGCTCAAAGAGAGCAAAGACTATATTCAGTTCGTTAACCCCGGCGATCTGCGCGTCGCTGCGGAGACGTGCGGGTCCGAGGGATGCCACGTCAAGGAAGTTCGCGCCGTTCGCACCAGCATGATGACCACCGGCGCGATGCTCTGGGAGGCCGCACTCTACAACAATGGCGGATTCCCGTATAAGGACGCGCGTTTCGGCGAGAGTTACTCGCCCGATGGAAAGCCGCAGCGCTTGAACACCGTTCCGCTGCCATCGCAGGAACTGATGCGGACGAAGGGTGTGCTCCCGCATCTGGATCCGCTGGGCCGCTGGGAGGTTTCGCAACCCGGAAACATTCTGCGGGTGTTCGAGCGCGGCGGCGGCGAACGGTCAGAAATTGGCAATCCCAATCCGGAAGAAGATCCCGGGCGTCCCGACGACAAGCTGAGCGACCGCGGCCTTGGAACCGAGCTCAGAACCGATCCAGTATTTTTGGGCTTGCAAAAAACGCGGTTGTTGGACCCGATTCTTTCGCTGCCCGGCACCAACGACCACCCCGGCGATTATCGAAACAGCGGCTGCACGGCGTGCCACGTCATCTACGCGAACGATCGGTCGTCCATTCACTCGGGCCCGTACGCCGCCTATGGCAATCAAGGCCACAGCGCCGAGATCGATCCCACCATTCCGCGCAATGAATCCGGCCATCCGATCAAGCACGAGTTCACGCGATCCATTCCCACCAGCCAGTGCATCGTTTGCCATATCCATCCCGGCACGAACATGGTGGCGTCGTATCTGGGCTACATCTGGTGGGACAACGAGACCGACGGCGAGCAAATGTATCCAGCCAAGCAGCATAATCCCAGCGATGAGGAGCGCTTTGAGTCGTGGCAGGCGAACCCGGAGAGCGCGGCCGCGCGCGGTTTGTGGAGCAAGCTCGATTTTCTGGAAAAGATCGGTACGCCGGAATTTAACCAGCAGCTAAAACACACGCAGTTCGCCGATTTTCACGGCCACGGTTGGGTCTTTCGCGCGGTGTACAAACGCGATCGCAAGGGCAATCTGCTGGACGCCGCGAGTCACGTCGTTCCGCCGGACGACAAGGACAAATTTCAGAAGGCGGTGCAGCTTCGCGATATTCATCTCGACAAGGGCATGCATTGCGAGGACTGCCATTTTGCGCAAGACAATCACGGGAACGGCAACTTGTATGGCGAGACGCGCAATGCCGTTGAGGTAGATTGCGTGGATTGCCACGGGACCATCTCGAAGAAGGCGACGCTCAGAACCTCGGCGGCTGCCGCGCCACCGGGCGGTACCGATATTTCGCTGCTTCGCACGCCTTGGGGGTCGCGCCGATTCTATTGGCAAGATGGAAAACTGTACCAGCGTTCGATGGTGGACAAAGCCCGCGAGCCTTGGGAAGTGGTGCAGGTGATGGACACCATCACGCCCGGCAATCCGCATTACAGCGAGAAGTCGCGGGTGGCCAAAACGCTGCTGAAAGACGGTACGACCTGGGGTTCTGCGCCTTCGGATGAATCGTCGCTGGCACACGCCAACAGCCGCATGACTTGCTACACCTGCCACTCGTCTTGGACCACGAGCTGCTTCGGATGCCACCTTCCGATGATGGCCAACAAGAAGACGCCGATGCTGCACAACGAGGGCCTCACAACGCGCAACTACACTGCGTACAACTTCGAAGTGCTGCGCGACGACATCTACATGCTGGGCGTGGATGGAACGGTGACCGGACATCGCATCGCGCCGACGCGGTCGACCTGCGCGGTAGTGGTGAGCTCGCAGAATGCCAATCGCGATTGGCTTTATTACATGCAGCAGACCATCTCGGCCGAGGGTTTCAGCGGCTTCGGTTTCAGCCCCTATTATCCGCACACTGTGCGCGCGACGGAGACCAAGATGTGCACGGATTGCCACGTTTCCCGCGATGGCGACAACAACGCGTGGATGGCGCAGCTGCTGATGCAGGGAACGAATCTGGTGAACTTCATGGGGCGCTACGTTTACGTGGCCGAGGGCGCTAAGGGTTTCGATGCGGTGCCGGTCGCCGAGCATGACGATCCTCCAGCGGTTTTTGGAAGCGACCTCCATAAGCTGGTCTACTCGGATGACTACGAGAAACTGGTGAAGCGCAGTCGCGAACTCGACGAGGCCGATCACCACGCAGGCAACGTGCTGGATCTTCAATTGCGAGGCGAATATGTTTATGCGGCGCTCGGCAAAGACGGCTTCCGAATCTACGACGTCGCCAATATTGACAACAAGAATTTTTCCGAGAGGATGACCACCGCGCCGGTTTCTCCGCTGGGCCAGCGCTTTTATGTCAAGACGAAGAACGCGACCGCGGTGGGATCGCCGTCGACCCTGGCCGTCGACCCGCTTCGCGTCCGCATTCCGTCGAACGAGGAGCAGCCCATCGCGCTGATGTACGGTTTTCTCTATGTGACCGATGCCGAAGAAGGACTCGTGGTGATCGGCGATCCGAACTTGAAGAGCAAGAGTCCCGGCGTGCTGACGCTGCTGGATGGAAATCCCAATAATAATTTCCTCAAGCGCGCGGCGACCTTCAATCCTGGCGGGATTCTGAATGGCGCACGACGAATTACTATCGCCGGAACTTACGCCTACATTCTGTGCGACCGCGGGCTGGTAGTTGTGAATATTGAGAACCCGCTGGCGCCGAAGGTCGAATCGGAGACCAGCTTCGTCGACGCGCGGGGTATCGCCGTGCAGTTCCGCTATGCATTCGTGGTTGACCGCGAAGGGCTGAAGGTTTTGGACCTGACTTCGCTGGCTCATCCGCGCCTGGTACCGGGCGCGACGGTGGCTTTGGAAGATGCTCGCAACATCTACGTGGCGCGGACCTATGCGTACGTCGCAGGAGGCAAGCAAGGCCTGGTGATCGTAGATGTGGAGCGGCCGGAGCATCCGCGCATCGAGCAAGTTTTCAGCGCCCAAGGCGAACTGAACGACACGCGCGATGTGAAGCTCGGGATGACCAATGCCAGTGCGTTCGCCTACCTCGCGGATGGCAAGAACGGCCTGCGTATCGTGCAGCTTTTCGCGCCGAACGATACTCCCAATTACCTGGGCTTCAGCCCGCGGCCCACGCCGAAGTTGATCGCGACGTATCGCACGAAGGGGCCGGCATTAGCGGTCTCGAAGGGGATCGACCGCGACCGCGCGGTGGACGAAAGCGGCAACCAACTCGCGGTTTTCAATCGCCGCGGCTCCCGCCCCTTTAATCGTCTGGAAGCCGAGCGGCTGTATCTGAATAATGGGCAGCTTTACACGGTGACAAACGATCCGCCGGGTCCTGCCAAGTAACTTTCGATAATGGACGCGATCTAATAACCAATGCTGCGATTGCGGCAGGAGGAGCAGATGTCATGAAAACTCGCCAATTGGGGCGCAGCGGCCTCACGGTTTCCGAAATAGGCCTGGGCTGCATGGGCATGTCGGAATTTTATGGACCGCGTGACGACGAAGAATCCATTGCGACGATCCATCGCGCTCTGGAGCTCGGTATTAATTTTCTAGACACGGCCGACATATACGGTCCATTCGTGAACGAAGAGCTGGTGGGGAAAGCGATCCGCGGACGGCGAAACGAGGTTCTCCTGGCGACAAAGTTCGGCATCGTTCGCGATCCCAATAACCCGAAGGCGCGCGGCATAAACGGCAAGCCCGACTACGTGCGCAAGTCCTGTGAAGGAAGTCTGCGGCGCCTTGGCGTCGATGTGATCGACCTTTACTACCAGCATCGCGTGGATCCCAATACGCCTATCGAAGAAACCGTGGGGGCCATGGCGCAGCTCGTCAAGGAAGGCAAAGTGCGGCATCTGGGCCTGTCGGAAGCTGGATCTCAGACACTGCGACGCGCCATGAAAGTGCATCCGATCGCCGCGCTTCAATCCGAATACTCGTTGTGGACCCGCGATCCGGAAGGCGAGGTGCTCCCGACTTGCCGCGAACTCGGCATCGGTTTTGTTGCCTACAGTCCGCTAGGCCGCGGCTTTCTCACCGGGCAGATCAAGCGCTTCGAAGATTTCGCCGCCGACGACTACCGCCGCATTTCGCCGCGATTTCAAGGCTCGAATTTCGCGAAGAACCTGGATCTGGTGCGGCGTGTCGAGGAGATCGCCGCTGAGAAAGGCTGTGCTCCGGCACAACTGGCGCTGGCTTGGGTGCTCGCACAAGGAGACGACATCGTGCCGATTCCGGGCACCAAACGGCGGAAATATCTGGAGGAGAATGTCGGCGCGCTCAATGTGAAGCTCGCGAAGGAAGACTTACGGCGCATCGACGAAGTACTGCCCGCAGGAGCCGCGGTTGGCTCGCGCTATCCCGAGGAGATGATGAAAGTCGTAGGTCAGTAAGGTCAATTAGCGGGCTAGATACGGCCAGCCACGTACGAAGTGCAAGTGGAAATACGTCATCGCGGCGTAGATCAGCGCGATCGCAACAACGACAGCGATGATAATCTGGACCGTCGTCTTCCAGGCGAATCGCCGGCCCTCGCGCTTTAACACCAGTAAGTAGCTGGCGAAAATCCCCACGAAGTAAAGCGCGCACATCGGAATCGCGAACAGCATCAGGTTGAACACGTCCGGAGTGGGAGTGATGATGGCGGCGACAATAACGATGATCAGGATCGCGTAACGGGAGTGGCGCAGTAGAAAACGCGGCGAGAGCAGGTGCAGCAACGTGAGCATGAAAAGGAGAACGGGTAATTCGAAAACCAGTCCCACGCCCAGGGTCACGTTGACGAACAGATCGAAATATTCGGTAATCGAGACGACCGGCTGGACATTGTTGCTCATGCCAATGCCCAGCAAAAACTCGAGGCCGTAGCGAAACGCCAGGAAATAGGCGAAGCAACCGCCGCCGATGAACAGTCCCGCGGTGAGCAGCACGAACGGCATCGCCCAGCGTCGCTCTTTTTTGTAGAGGCCAGGAGAGATGAAGGCCCAGACCTGATATACGATCCAGGGCGAGGCGATGAAGACCGAGCACAGCAACGGCAGTTTGACCCAAATGATGGAGAAGCTCTCCATGGGCGTGAGCTGCGCCAGGCGCGGCGGATTGACACCCAGGTGTTTCAGGGCTTCGACGGCCGGATCGCTGATGATGTCCCACAATTTTCCAGCGAAGACCAAGGCGAGGACGAAGGCGACCAAGAGGCCGTACAGAGCTTTGATGATGCGCGCTCGCAGTTCCTCCAGATGCTCCATGAAGGACATGCGCAGCATGCCACCCTCTTCTTCGTCCTCAGGCGCGACCGGAGGCGGTGGAGGAGGCGGGGGCGGCGGCTTGATCAGAGCAGTCTGGGGCGCTTCCGCCGGTTCAGAAGACGGAGAACCGTTGGTGTCCGCTTCAGCGGTGGGGTGCTCCAGTTGAGATGCGCCACTCCCGTTGGGAGGAGGCGCTCCCTGCTTCTCGTCGTCCATTCCTGCTTACGTGTTCCTGCTTCCTAAAGTAACAGCCGCATAACACAGCCGGGCGGCAGTTTCTTTATGTAATGAGGCGGCCGCCGCGCCTCGGTGCGGGCTAGCTATGCGTAGCTTGAGAATCCGGTGCTGGATCAGCCGCAACATGCGTAGGCTCGGAATTCGATGTTCGCGGCACGGTTCCATTCGCTGGCGCTTGCGGCACGGTGGCATTCACCGGCGCCTCGTGAGTCGCGGCCGCTTCCGCGATTTGCGGTACAGCCGGGGTTACAGTGGCCGGATCGGTTGGCGCGGATGGGATTGATTCACCGCTGAATGCGCTGGAATCATAAGAGGAGTCGTATCCGGTGTAATGGTTATAAATATCGTCCGTGTAGCTGCGCGTGATTTCCTTAATCGATTCGTTTTCCTTCTCCAGCTCGCGCATGTGAGTTTCGAACGTCGATTTGAGCTCGCTCTGCGCCCGGCGAAACTCAGTTATTGCTTTTCCAATAGTCTTGCCCAGTTCCGGCAGTTTCTTGGGACCAAACAGAACAAGGGCGACTAGGAAAATTACGATCATCTCCTGGACACCCACGGGACCCATGCTCAAAAACCTCCGTCTCCATAATAGCAGGGGTTGGGAAGCGGCCTACTGTGCTGAGGGAAGACCGGTCCTGGCGGCTTCGGAGATCAAGCGGCGATGTCCTCCAGGCGCTGATCGCGGGTTTCTATCATTCGGGTTGCAGCGATGAGCCCTACGACGCTAATTCCCGCGAACATCAGGAATACTGACGCGATGCCCTGCGCGCTGACCAGGAAGCCAACGATGGCGGGGCCCACAGCGGACCCGAAGCGCAGCCAGGAGGTAGCCAGGCCGGTGCCGATGGCTCGCATGCGCGTAGGGTAAATTTCGGGAGTGTAAAGATAGAGGACCGCGTTGGTGGACCCGATGATGCCGTAGCTCAGAGTTGCCAGAATCATCACGCTAAGGGCGCTGCGTGCGCCCGCGAATCCCAACAGCCCAAGAAGCGCGCCGCCCACGATGAAGGATGCCACGGCCCAACTGCGGCGGCCGATCCGGTCGATGAGAAGGGCGCAGACCAGCAGAACGAGAACCTGCGCCACATTGGTGAGAGACGCAGCCCGCAGGGATTGACGCAGATCCAGGTGATAGACGGTGTTGTACAGGCTGGGCAGCCAATTATTCAGGCCATTGGCGATGAAAAAGGTGCTGGCCCAGAGCGTCCACACGATCAGGGTGCGCTGGCGATACTTGCCCGAGAGAAATTCGCTCCAGCGCATGCTCTGCGCCTGACCGGAAATCGGCGCACTTGCCGCGGCCACTGGGGACCTGCGCGGCGTGCTGTTCTCGATCTGCCTTATTATGGTCTCCGCTTCGCGAAGGCGTCCTTTGGAAATCAACCAGCGCGGCGATTCGGGGAGGCGCGCGACGAGCGCCGTGATGATGAGGCAGGGAACGCTTCCGGCTAGGAAGATGGATTGCCAGCCGAAGGAGGGGACCAGCCACGCGCCGAGTTGGCCGGTAGCCATCAACCCAATGGGGAAGATCATTTCATAGAGCAGGAAGAATCGTCCGCGTCCGTGCGCGCGCGATAACTCACTGATGTAGGTTGCCGCCACCGGCATTTCGCCGCCGATTCCAATGCCTTGCACGAAACGGCACGCGATCAGCGCGGGGAAGTTGCCGGCTAGCGCGCAGGCGAGCGTCATGACGGTCATGATGGCAATACCTGCGGTGGCGCTGCGGATGCGGCCGAATCTCTCCGCCAAGACGCCGAACAGCAAAGCGCCGAGGAGCTGGCCCAGGTAACTTGTTCCGATCAAGAATCCACTCTGCTGCGGCGAGATGTGCCAAACGCGGATAAGGGTTGGAAGCGCAAAGGCGAGCGATAGCGAATTGAACGCGTCGAAGAAGGTCGCGCTGCCCATGACGACGCGAGCTTTGGCGTGCCACCAGGAGAACGGGACGGCCTCCATCCGGGCGAGCAGCGTGGCCGCATCGAGAGCGGAGCTTGTGCCGGACGCTGCTTCGGGGGCCGGCCTCACATTACTCGTTCGAATAGCGCGCGAAGCTGTGCGGCAACCTGGTTGGGACATTCGACCGGAGTCAAGTGCCGTCCTCCTGGAATTATGGTCAGGGTGGATTGCGGAATGGCGGCGTGGAGATACTGCGCCGCAGCGACTGGGGTGGCGTAATCTTCGCCGCCGACTACGATTGCGACCGGCATGCGGAAAGATTCCAGATAAGGCCGCAAATCCGCGTCGCCCAGCAATTTGCAGGTGGCGGCGTAGCAATCCAGATCGTTGGCTAAGAACACGTCGATCAACGCCTGGACGGAGGCGGGGTGTTCTTTTCGAAACCGATCGCCGAACCAGCGCGAAATCTGAAAGGCGACCATGCCGGTTAGCCCCTTAGCTTGCGCGTTGGCAGCCCGTTCACTCCACGTTTTGGGTGCATCTTCGCCGTACCAAGCGATGGTGTCAATGAGAGCGAGCGCACTGGCGTGCGCCGGATAAAGCGCGCCGAACGCCTGCGCTACGCAACCGCCCATGGAGCATCCGGCGACGATCGCGTTCCTCCAGCCCACGCGGTCGAGCAGCCCGGCCAGATCCCGGGCGAACAGATCCACCTTATAAGACATATGCGGCTTGCCCGAGCGGCCGTGGCCCCGGCAATCGTAGGTGAGAATCTGTGCGTCGTTGCCGAGTTCCGCGACAACATTGTTCCAGATGCTGGCATCTAAAGCCAAGGAATGAATGAGGACCAGGCGCGGCGCATCCGGTTTGGACGCCCCATGCAATGCGTAAACAATTGGGCAGCCGTCGGGAGTGGTGAAAGTTTGGTTTTGTACCGCTGGTTGCATCGAAACTCCAATCAAGTGGTTCCCGCCAAGGATTCAGTTGGCGTCAAGGGGACGTTCCAGGCGTCGTAGCCGTATAGCCAACTGGTGTCGTCATCGCCGCCTCTCATCCAGGTGTTGGCGCTCGAGATGGCTTGGATGCGCGAGGTCCGCGGCTTGCGATGCGCTTCGTAGCGCTGGAAGGCTCCTTCAATATCGTCGCCATCCACTTCCTTGAGGCAGCGGGCCAGGACGGCGGCGTCCTCAATCGCCGTGGCCGCTCCTTGCGCCATGTAGGGCGTCATGGGATGGCAAGCGTCGCCGAGCAGCACCACTCGTCCGTCGCGCCAGCGCGGCAGCGGCTCGCGCTCAAGAATGGCCCATTTATGGCAATCCGGACACGCTTCGAGCACCCTGCGAACGTCGGCATGGAAGCCTTCGTAGGCCTTGCGAAGCTCCTTCACATCGCCCATAGCCGACCAGGACTCGCGCGTCAGCCACTCGGCCGGCTCGGGAACGCTGGTGACAAAGTAAAGCTCGCTGCGATCGGCGCGGGTGTAATAAATGACGATGTGGCGATCGACGCCCCACCATTTAGTGCGAGACCGGCCGATGTCGAAGCCGTTCAACAAAGCAGAGGAAAAGATCGCGCGGTACGCGATGCGCCCCTTGTGAAGGGGCATGTCGGGACCAATGATGATGTCTCGAACGAGCGAATGGACACCGTCGGCGCCAATCACCGCGTCGGCCTGAGCGCGGGTCCCATCGGCGAATGTGAGCGTGACCTGGCCTGACGCTTGATCCAGCCCGGTCAATTTCTTATTCAGATGGATGATGTCGCGCGGCAAGACCGAAACGAGCGCGGCGTGCAGATCGGCGCGGTGCATGCATAAATACGGTGCGCCGAAGAGGCTCTCGGGCATGGGGAGCTCGCGCATGACCTTGCCCGTGTTCCATTCACGGTTCAGATGCGAGTAGGGCTCGAACGAGATGCTGCGGATTTTCTCTTCGACCCCGATGCGGCGCAGCACCTTCATCGAGTTCGGCATCATTTGGATGCCTGCGCCGACGCGTTCGAAGTGGGGCGCCTGTTCGTAGACCGTTACGTCGATGCCGGCCTGCCGCAGAGTCGCGGCCGCGGCCAAGCCGCCCATGCCAGCCCCGATGATCGCAAAGGAACGCTTTCGTTGACTCATCCCTGAAGGGAAATCATACTACGTCGTCAAGGCGAGCTTCCGAGCGGTGGCGTGGCCCGCGCTGGCGTATAATTTTGGAGCGAGGAAATTCATGAAAAGCGATAGGACCCTGTGGAACAAGGCCTCGGCCATACTGGCGGGCCTGAGCTTGTTGGTCTTGGCTGTGTTGCTAGGAGCGCAGCAGCAAACCGCGCCAAAGTTCAAGTTCGATCCGGACTGGCCGAAACCTTTGCCGAACAAGTGGAAGATGGGAGGCGTCACGGGCTTGGCGGTGGACAAGGACGATAACGTTTGGGTATACGATCGGCCGAACGATCTGACAGACATTGAGCTCGAGGCCGAGCTGACGCCTCCGCTTGCCGATTGTTGTATCCGGCCGCCGTCGATGATCCACATCGATAAGAACGGCAATGTCATCGGATACTTCGATGCGCCCCAGGGGCACGGCATGGCGGTAGACAGCAAAGGGTTCGCGTACCTCGGACAGGACACCGTGCGCAAATACGACGAGAAGACCGGCAAAATGGCCGGCGAGGTGCCGCGCACGCCGGAGAAGCAGCCGGGAGCTGACGGAGGCGATGCGGCTGGTCCTTTGACGAAAGATCACGTTCCAGGCCAGGGCAGCCGCGGACCTGTTGCGGGATTTCTCAGGCCGCCGGGCGGGCGCCCGCAACCTGATCCGGAGGCTCGGGCGGCTCGCGAGAAAGCCGTCGCCGCATTTCGCGCCAAGTATCCGCCGACTACGCCGATGATTGTCGGGGGGCTCGAAGAAATACGGCTCGACGAACCAGAGCACGAGTTGTACGCTGCGGACAATTATTTGGGCGGACGCGTGATGGTGTTCGATCTGGACACGCTTCAATTCAAGCGCGGCTGGGGCGCTTATGGACACACGCTCGCGGAAATGAGCACTAATGATGCGGACCGCGCCTACACGCCGGGCGGACCCGAGCCCAAGGAATTTCGCGGTCACCTGACGCTGAACATTTCGAACGACGGGCTGGTCTATGCGGCCGACCGCATGGCAAATCGAATCCAGGTCTTCACGAAGGAAGGCAAATACCTCAGGGAATTCGTCCTGGCTCCCATGACGGGCGTGGGCGGTTCCACCGGCGGCGTTATGTTCTCGCCCGACAAGGCGCAGCGCTACTTGTATATTTCCGATCTCACCAACAACCACATCTGGTTCCTCAACCGTGAGGACGGCAAAGTGCTCGGCCAGTTGGGAAGCATGGGCCAAAACGGCGGCCAGTTCTTCGGGCTGCACATGATCGCCGTGGATTCGAAAGGCGATATTTACACCGGCGAAGTGTTCGCCGGCGAGCGCGTGCAGCGGTTTGTCCCGGCGAGGTGAGGTCTCGACTGGCTATGGCAACCGAACCAGCTCCATCCGGCTTGACGCTGGAAATCAGCCGCAGCGGCGAAATCGCGGTCGTCAAATGCAGTGGCAGGTTGGTTTTTGGAGTCACCGACCTCCTCTACACTCAGGTGAAGCAGTTGATTCCGGGTAGCCAACGAATCACGCTCGATTTAACAGATCTGGCGTGGATGGACAGTATGGGAATCGGCACGGTGGTCCGTCTGTATGTCTCGGCCAAGTCGGCGGGCTGCGATCTGAAGCTCATCAACCTCGGTAAGCGCGTCCGCGAAGTTCTGGGCGTCACGCATTTGCTGTCAGTGTTCGCGATCGTCGGCGAAGACGGGGTCCGGATGCCCTGAGCGAGGCCGAGTGAGCATCGAAAGCGGCAGGCGCCCTTGGCGGCTCGCTACTTAGGATGAGTAGGTTTTCACTCGCCGATTAAATCTCCAGCTCAAACTGTCTGCGGCAAATTGGCCCAATGCTCGTACATCTTCCAACGGAGGTTCACATCTTTTTGGGCGTCCGCCAACAGGAGGGCGGCTGTTTCGGGCGAGCTTCGCACTAGCGAGTTATAGCGCCCTTCGTTGTAAACGTATTTTTCCAGAGGCAGGGATGGCGGCCGTGAGTCCAGCTGAAATGGATTTTTCCCCTCGACCGCTAGCGCCGGATTGTAGCGGAAGAGCGGCCAATATGCCGATTGCACCGCCGCCTTTTGCTGTTCCAGGCCATGCGCCATATCGATTCCATGCGCGATGCAGTGCCCGTAGGCGATAATCAGCGCCGGCCCTGGATAAGCCTCCGCCTCCAGGAACGCCTTGACCGTTTGCGTGTCGCTCGCCCCGAGGGCGACATGGGCCACATAAACTGTCCCGTATGTCATGGCCATCATTCCCAGATCCTTCTTGCCCGAGGTCTTTCCGGCCGAGGCGAATTTCGCGGTCGCGGCGCGCGGAGTCGCCTTCGAGGCCTGTCCTCCGGTGTTGGAGTACACTTCGGTATCGAGCACTAGCACTTTGACATTCCGGCCTGACGCGAACACATGATCAAGTCCGCCGTAGCCGATGTCGTAGGCCCACCCGTCGCCGCCCAGCGTCCAAACGCTCTTGCGAACCAGCGCGCTCAGCAGCGCACGCAAATCCTGCACCTCGGCTCCGTCGATCGCTGTCAGCCGCCGCCCGAGTTCGGCGACGCGATCCCGCTGCGCTTGAATACCAGCCTCGGTCGACTGATCCGCATCGAGAACCGCCTGCGCCAACTCGTCGCCAATCTTTGCCCGCAGCCGCTCCACCAGTTCGCGAGCATACTGGGCTTGTTTATCGAGCGATACCCGCAGACCCAGGCCGAACTCGGCATTGTCCTCAAATAGTGAATTCGACCACGCCGGCCCGCGCCCCGCTCCGTTGACTGTATAAGGCGTGGTTGGCAGATTCCCTCCGTAGATTGACGAACAGCCCGTCGCGTTGGCAATCACCATCCGGTCGCCGAATAGCTGGGTGAGCAGCTTGATATAAGGGGTCTCGCCACAACCCGCGCATGCGCCGGGAAACTCGAACAACGGCTGGAGCAGTTGTATGTCTTTGACATTGTGCAAACTCAACGCTCCGCGGTCGAACTCCGGCAGGTCCAAGAAGAAGTCCCAATTGCGCTTCTCTTGCTCGCGAATCGGCGCTTGCGGCGCCATGTTGATCGCCTTGTGCGATGGATCGCTTTTGCTTTTCGCCGGGCACACTTCCACGCACAGCGTGCAGCCGGTGCAGTCCTCCGGAGAAACCTGCAACATATAGCGCAGGTGTTCCCGGTCCTTCCAGCGCGCCACCGTCGATTTGAAGCCACCGGGGGCGGCCGACAATCTCCCCGGCTCAGAGAGCTTGGACCGGATCACCGCATGCGGGCACACCATCACGCATTTTCCGCACTGAATGCACAGCTCCTCGTCCCACACCGGAATCTCTTGGGCTAAATTGCGTTTCTCCCACTTGGACGTGCCGGTTGGATAAGTGCCGTCCAACGGCAGCGCGCTCACCGGCAAATCATCGCCGGCGCCAGCCATCATTGGTGCCAGGACGTGCCGCACAAACTCGGGCGCATCCGCGGAAACGGCTGGGCGCAAGTCAAACGAACTGCTGGCCGCATCGGGAACCCGCACCTCGTGCAAGTGCGCCAAGGAGTCGTCGACCGCGGCAAAATTTTTCTGTACCACCGCCTCGCCGCGTTTTCCGTAGGTTTTTTCGATGGCGTGCTTGATCGCCGCGATGGCTTCCTCGCGCGGCAACACTTTGCTCAGAGCGAAGAAACAGGTCTGCATCACGGTATTGATTCGCCCGCCCATGCCGTTGTCCTTGGCGACGCGGTAGGCATCGATCACAAAGAAACGCAGCCGTTTTTGGATGATCTCGTTCTGCACCGTGCGCGGCAGATGGTCCCACGCTTCTTCGGCACCGAAAGGACTGTTGAGCAGAAAAGTGGCGCCCGGCTCGGCCAGGTGCAGCACGTCGGTTCGTTCTAGAAACGAAAATTGATGGCACGCCACGAAGCTGGCGCGCGAGATCAGGTAGCTGGATCGAATCGGCTTGCGCCCAAAGCGCAAATGCGAAATCGTCATGGCGCCGGACTTCTTCGAGTCATAAACGAAGTAGCCTTGCGCGTAATTGTCCGTGTCTTCGCCGATGATCTTGATCGAGTTTTTGTTGGCGCCAACCGTTCCGTCGGCTCCCAACCCGTAAAACACCGCCCGCACCGTTGCGGGATCTTCGGTGGAGAACGAGTCGTCATACTCCAAGCTGTGATGTGAGACATCGTCGCGGATGCCTATGACGAACTGCTTGCGCGGATTGGCTTGCGCCAGTTCAGCAAACACCGCGGCACACATCGCGGGTGTGAATTCCTTGCTCGCCAGGCCATAACGGCCTCGGACGACGCGCGGCCACGCCACAAAACCGTCGCTTTCGTGCAAAGCCGTGACGATGTCCTGATACAACGGCTCGCCTGCGCTTCCGGGTTCTTTGGTCCGGTCGAGTACCGCGATGGCCCGCACCGCCCGGGGCAGCGCATCCACAAAAGCCTTCGCTGAAAAAGGCCGGAACAGGTGCACGTTGATCAAGCCAACTTTTTCGCCGCGCGCCCGGAGCGCCTCCACGCACTCTTCGGCCGCTAAAGCGCTCGACCCCATCAACACTACTGCGCGCTCGGCATCGGGATCGCCGAAATAGTCGAACAGACGGTATTGCCGTCCGGTAAGCGCCGCGAAGCGATCCATAAGGCGCTGCACGATCTCGGGGCAAACGTCGTAAAACGGATTCACCGTCTCGCGCGCCTGGAAGTATACATCAGGATTTTGAGCCGTCCCGCGCAACACCGGATGGTCGGGGTTGAGAGCGCGCGCCCGATGCGCCCGCACTAAGTCGTCCGGGATCATGGCGCGCATATCCTCGACGTCCAACTGTTCCACCTTCGCGACCTCGTGCGAGGTGCGGAAGCCGTCAAAAAAGTGAATGAACGGAACTCGCGATTCAAGCGACGCCGCGTGCGCGATCAGCGCCATGTCCATCACCGCTTGCACTGAGTGCGAGGCCAGCAGCGCGAACCCGGTGGCCCGTACTGCCATCACATCCTGGTGGTCGCCGAAGATCGACAGCCCCTGGGCGGCCAGTGCCCGCGCCGCCACATGGAAAACCACCGGCGTCAGTTCGCCCGCAATCTTGTACATGTTGGGGATCATCAGCAGCAGACCCTGAGACGAGGTGAACGTCGTCGTTAGCGCACCGCCTTGCAGAGAACCGTGTACCGCACCGGCCGCTCCGCCCTCGCTTTGCATCTCGATGACATTGGGAACCGATCCCCAGATGTTCTTTTCATTCGCTGTAGACCACTGATCGGACCACTCCCCCATCGCCGATGATGGAGTAATCGGATAGATTGCAATGACTTCGCTCGCCCGATAGGCAACATAAGCGGCCGCTTCGTTGCCGTCAATCGTTACTTGAGTACGCTTCAACTTTCTACCTCCCAACCGTTCACAGGGGAAAGCTGCACGCCGGCCGCCGTGTCTAAGCCGCTGCTACTCCAATGTGGCTCTTTGCCCGGCTGGGTGAATTCACCCAATTTCCGCCGAATCAGCGGCCCTGCGCAATATCGCTGTGTGGAATATGTGTGACTTAGATCAGACTTGGTTGGGCTGGCCAGATGCACCTAGCTGGATTTCCATGTTCCCTTACCTCGAAAAATGCGAAGCTCCTTCCGCCGACAAGCGTTGGAAAATCGTCGCGGCGACCATGCGAAAACTTGGTAACGAGCGTAACGCTTTAATTGAGACCCTCCATACACTCCAACAAGCCTTTGGCTTTCTGGACAAGCCTGGGTTGACTTATGTGGCGGCTTCGCTGAAGATCCCGCTCAGCCAGGTCTACGGCGCGGCGACTTTTTACAACCACTTTACGATGAAGCCGCAAGGCGAGCATGCCTGCATCGTATGCACCGGAACAGCCTGCTACATCAAGGGCGCGCCGGAGCTGCTGAAGTCGGTGGCGGCCGCTGAGGGCGTGAAGCCGGGCGAAACCACCGCTGACGGACGAGTTAGTTTGCTCACTGCGCGATGCTTTGGGGCGTGCGGACTGGCGCCAGTGGTGGTGATCGACGGGGATGTGATCGGGCGCGTGACGGCTGAAATATTACAGAAAAAGTTGCACGAGGTTAGCGGGCATGCTGGTTGAAGAACTTAAGTCCATCGCCGCGCATGAGCGCGAAGTGCGCGCCGAAACCCCCGTCCGCGTGCATGTGTGTGGTGCGGCCGGATGTCACTCGCTGGCCAGTGACGCAGTAAAGACCGCGCTGGTGGAGGCGGCTGCCTCGGAAGGATACGGAGCCGAAAGCTGTGCGATTCGTAAAGTGGGTTGCCTGGGATTGTGCGGCGCCGGACCTTTAGTCAGTGTTGAGCCAGGCGGAATCCTTTATCAGCGCGTGCAGCCATCGGACGCCTCCGACATCATCGCGGCCCTGCAAGGTCCTCCGGTTGAGCGTATTCACTTGGATTCCCGGCTGCCTTTCTTTGCCCGCCAGTATAAGATTGTGCTGGAAAACTGCGGCCGCATTGATCCCGAGAGCTTAGAAGACTACATCGCTATGGAAGGCTACGCGGCTCTTGCTGCGGTGCTCAGCGAACGCGCACCGGCCGAGGTGGTGGCCGAGGTCCATAAGAGTGGACTGCGGGGACGCGGTGGTGCGGGCTATCCCACGGGCCTGAAGTGGAGCACGGTGGCCAAGGCCGCTGGGACGCCCAAAACCGTGGTCTGCAACGCCGATGAGGGCGATCCCGGCGCATTCATGGATCGCAGCGTGCTCGAGAGCGATCCACATCGCGTGCTCGAAGGCATGGCCATCGCAGCCTATGCTGTCGGGGCCAGCGAAGGATTCATCTATGTCCGCGCCGAGTATCCCCTGGCCGTCGCTCGCTTGAAAACCGCCATCCGCGACGCGGAGCGGCAGGGCCTGCTGGGCAATAACATTTGCGGAAGCCACTTTAATTTTCGAATCAACATCCGGCTGGGCGCGGGCGCTTTCGTCTGCGGAGAAGAGACCGCCCTCATTGCCTCCATTGAAGGCAAGCGCGGTTTGCCCCGTCCTCGCCCTCCTTATCCAGCCGCGTCCGGGCTCTGGGGACAGCCGACCCTGATCAACAACGTGGAAACCTACGCCAACATCCCGCCGATCATCCGCAAGGGCGCCGATTGGTTCGCGGGCATCGGCACCGAGCGCAGTAAGGGCACCAAGGTCTTCGCCCTCGCCGGAGCAATTGCAAACTCCGGCCTCATCGAAGTGCCCATGGGCATTTCCCTACGCGATATTATCTTCGAAATCGGTGGCGGCGTCCCCAACGACAAGCGCTTCAAGGCCGTGCAAACTGGCGGCCCGTCCGGCGGTTGCATACCGGAGGCTTTCCTCGACACTCCGGTGGATTATGAAACGCTCACGAAACTGGGCTCCATCATGGGATCGGGCGGCATGATCGTCATGGATGAGACTTCCTCCATGGTGGACGTCGCGCGCTACTTCATGGAATTCTGCATGACCGAATCCTGCGGCAAGTGCATCCCGTGCCGCGCCGGAACGGCTCAAATGCATTATCTACTAGGAAAGTTTGCCGACCGCGAAGCCACTCCGGCCGACTTGGCGCTGCTCGAATCGCTGTGCGACATGGTGAAAAACACCAGCCTGTGTGGTCTGGGCCAGTCCGCTCCCAACCCCGTAACCAGTACGCTGCGCTATTTCCGGCCTGAATACGAGGCTGGTTTCGCCGCGGAAGGAGAAAAGTAGGATGCCTCAAGTTGTCACCCTCGAAATCGATGGCCGTGACGTCAGCGCCCGCGACGACCAGTCCATCATCGAGGTCGCCCGCGAGAACACTGTCCAGATACCCAAGCTTTGCTACATCTCGGGTCTTTCAGAATGGGGCGGCTGCCGGCTTTGTTTAGTGGAGGTGGAAGGAACTCCCAAACTGCTGGCCGCCTGCACCACCAAAGTCGCCGAAGGAATGCGCGTCACCACCCAGAGCCCGCGGCTCAACGAATACCGGCGCATGATTCTCGAGATGCTGTTTGCCGAGCGCAACCACGTCTGCAGCGTCTGCGTTTCCAACGGCCATTGCGAGCTGCAGTGGCTCGCCCAGCAGCTCGGGATCGATCACGTCCGCTTCCACTATGTCTATCCCCAGCTGCCCGTTGACGCCAGCCATCAGTATTTTGTGCTGGATCAGAATCGATGCATCCTGTGCACGCGCTGCGTTCGCGTGTGCGACGAAATTGAAGGGGCGCATACCTGGGACGTGATGGGGCGCGGCAGCGAGTCATTGGTCATCACCGATCTCGCCCAGCCCTGGGGTGAATCCCAGAGCTGCACCAATTGCGGCAAATGCGTGCAAGTCTGTCCTACCGGAGCGCTCAGCGAAAAGGGCCGTTCGGTGGCCGAAATGTCCAAACGCCGCCAATTCCTCCCCTATTTGACCCTCATGCGCGGTGAACATCATGAGTAATTCCAAACCCACCCTTGCGACGGTCTGGCTGGATGGCTGCTCCGGTTGCCACATGTCCTTTCTCGATATGGACGACCGGCTGCTCGCGCTCGCCGAACAAGCGGATTTGGTCTACAGCCCGCTAGTGGACCGCAAGGATTTTCCCGAGCAGGTCGACATCGCCTTGGTGGAAGGCTCGGTCTCAAACGAGGATGATCTCGCGAAAATCAAGAAGGTTCGCGCGCACACCCGGATTCTGGTCTCGCTCGGCGATTGCGCCGTCACCAGCAACATTCCCGGCATGCGCAACGCCTTTGGGGTCAAGCCGGTGCTCGAGCGCGTTTACGTCGACACCGTAACGATTCCGAAACCGTTTCCCAGCTCGCTGATTCCTCGCCTGCTCGATCGCGTGCGCCCTATCCACGAAGTTGTGCCCGTGGACGTGTTTGTCCCCGGTTGCCCGCCATCGGCGGATATAATCTTTCAGACATTACAGGATCTGATTGCCGGCCGCCCGCCGCGGCATCAGTCCGCACAGCGTTTTGGCGCTTAAATTATGCCGAAAACAATTCTCATCGATCCTGTGACGCGCATCGAGGGCCACGCCAAGGTCACCGTGCAGCTATCCGACTCGGGCGAAGTGGCCGACGCCCGCCTGCACATTACGCAATTGCGAGGATTCGAGAAATTCTGCGAGAACCGGCCTTTTTACGAAATGCCATCGCTGATGGCGCGCATTTGCGGGATTTGTCCGGTCAGCCATCTGATCGCGTCTTCTAAGGCCTGCGATGCCATCCTGGGCGTGAACATTCCGGCGAACGCCGCGCGCCTGCGCCGCATCATGAATCTGGCGCAGATTCTCCAATCGCACGCTTTGAGCGTATTTCACCTCTCCTCGCCCGACTTCATCCTCGGAATGGACGCGCCGCCCGAGAAACGCCATCTGTTCGGTGTAGCGGCTGCGGCTCCGGAAGTCGCGCGCGACGGGATTCGCCTGCGCCAAATCGGACAGCAAATCGTCGAAATCCTCGGCGGAAAGCGCATTCATCCCGCCTGGGTCGTTCCCGGCGGCGTCAGCGCGCCACTCACCGAAGAAAAGCATCAGCAGATCCGAGCCCTGCTGCCGGATGGCATCGCCGCTCTCGATCGATCGCTGGACCGTTTTCGCCGCCTCCTGCAATGTTTTCCCGAAGAAGTTCAATCCTTCGCCAACTTTCCTTCTCTGTTTCTCGGACTCACCGACGGCTCGGGCGGTTTGGAATATTACGACGGCCCGTTGCGCATTGTGGGACCCGATGGCGTGGTCGTAGCCGACCATCTCCGAGCGTCGGATTATCCATCCTATATTGGCGAGGTCGCCGAGAACGATTCCTATTTGAAATCCGCGTTTTATCGCCCCATGGGCTATCCGGACGGCATTTATCGCGTGGGACCGCTGGCGCGCCTCAACCTGGTTACCCACTGCGGCACGCCGCTCGCTGACCATGAACTCGGCGTGCTTCGCTCGTTCGCGGGATCCCCGCTGCTCAGTTCGTTTTATTATCATCACGCCCGCCTGATCGAGATGCTGCACGTCATCGAGCGCATCGAGGAGCTTTTGACGCACCCCGATATTCTCAGTCCGCATGTGCGCGCGTTCGCCGAACCAAATCAGGAAGAAGGCGTGGGTATGTCGGAAGCGCCGCGCGGGACGCTGCTGCATCACTACAAAGTCGATCGCAACGGGCTGATCCGCTGGGCCAACCTGATCATCGCCACCGGCCACAATAATCTCGCCATGAACCGCGGCATCAAGCAGACTGCGGCGTACTTCGTGCGCGACGGCAAGTTCTCGGAAGGAGCCCTCAACCGCGTCGAGGCCGTCATTCGCGCCTTTGATCCCTGCCTGAGCTGCTCGACCCACGCTATTGGCCAAATGCCGCTCGAGATAAATCTGGTCGATTCCGCCGGCATTCTGCTGGATCGACGGACACGGTCTCAATGAAGCGGCCTTTGATCGTCGGCTACGGCAATCCTCTGCGTGAGGACGACGGGATCGGTTGGCGTGCGGCCGAACTCCTGCAGCGCAATCTTGCGCCGGGCATGGCAGACGTATTGGAATGTCACCAGCTTGTGCCGGAACTTGCCGCTCAGTTGGAAGGCGCATCCATCGTGATTTTCCTGGATGCGGCAGTCGATCAAGAACCGGGCGCCGTTTTTCTAACCCCTGTTGAGAAAAAGGATTTCAGTCCTTGGTCACATACTCTGTCGGCTGCGCAAGTCTTGAATTTAGCGAGCAGCGCTCCCCCTGCGTTCTTGATCACCGGTGGCGCGTTGCGAACGGGCTGGCGCGAGGGTCTCACCGTCTCAGGCGAGCAGACTGCCGCCGCGATGGCCCAGGCCGCCATAAAACTCCTGGAGTAGTTCCTAGCCGCACGCGAGCAGTGCGCTTCAGTTCGCGGCTCGCCTATGGACCCCAAAAAAATTCTTTCTGTCGGTCACGAAATCTTTGTGGTATCGTGCGTCGCATGATGACCATTGCAAAAGCGACTGGGATCGGAACCTGGCCGAATGATATCGGCCACGTCGATCTAGGCGGCCGCGTCATCGACGTGATCCCTTTCCCAGGCCATCTATCAAATTGACGAAGCCCCATTGGAACTTACCCGCGCCCATGTCTTCGAACTCAACGACGCGTTCATCTAGGGAGAAAATAAAAGTGGCCGCCATGCCGGACTTTACCCTCGTACCGCGTGGAAAGGGCGATGAGACCGCTTATCCGCCTGAACTAAGACCGAAACCGAGGACGAACTGATGCGCAATAAATAGACGTACGAACTATACGATCAGGTCTTCGCCATTAGCGGCATGTCCGGCGGTACGGGGTGATTGCACCCGTTTTTCGAAGAATGCCCAATTCCTGCCGGTGGTCGCACCTATATGTTTCACATGGATAGAGAGCGGCTCCCGATGTGCTGTCACGCCACTATGAACGCTGTCCTTTCGCTCGAATTCCAAAAGGTGGCGTTGGAGCTTTAGAGCCTATGCAAACGGAAAATCGTGCCCAGAGTGCCGCCGGCAGACCTATCGACGGCTCCGATGCCCGTCCGATCGAATCGCCGGCCTGTCATCCTACTGAGCGGACGTTATGGCGGTACGCTGCCAATGAGACCGGCCCTCAGAGGAAGAAAAAAGTCGCGAAGCACCTGGAGCAATGCGATGAATGCCGAGCTGCTGTTGGCAAACTCCGCGGCGCGAATCGAAGATTTAGAGAGCTTGAGCGAACTGCGATTGCAGCATTTGGCGCTCCGGCAAGCGGCGAGCGTGGGCGTTAGGAGCGCTATCAGATTGTCCGGAATGCGAAGGGCCGGAGCATACGTGTAGCACTTGCCTGCCAAACCGCGACTATGCTGCCGAAGGCCGAAAAGCCGCTGCTGGGCGTACCATCAGATCTAACGTTCGTTGGTGTTGGTCGTTGGGAATGGGCGCCTGAACTTCGCGATTCGTAGAATTCACATGCGCCTGTGCGAATTCGACTGGGCTGCCGGCAGGGGAGGCGGGACGCGCCGCGCGTAAACGCTCGATTCCGAGTTGGTCCATCTCCGCGAAGTACCGATGCTCGTGTTCATCACTGCAAAAGCGATGGCAAGCGAGTCTGCGGAAAAGTCCAATGTCACCATGGCAGCATCGGCACGCCTCCGTTCGTCCCCGATTCCCGGCGATCGCGTTGAAGCCGAGATGTGCCAAATACATCAGCGGCAACACCAGCAGAGATAGCTTGGCATCGACGTGCCCCTGCTCCACCAGCCATGCAGCCACAGTTGTCCCGGCCAGGTAATAACCAACCAGCATCAGAATTGTGAGATTTTTTCGGATCATGGTCGCAAGCCAATATTATTCAGATTCTCCTTAGCCGACAATAGCCATTACCTCATGGCCGAGCGGGACCATGGGTCTACGAGGCCGGGCTGGTACGTTCGGGCTATTGTGCCCGTTTTGCGCCCTGCCCAAACGCAGGCTCGGACCCGGCTAACGCAATCCTCCGGCAACCGGAATGACTTGGCCCGTGATCCAGCCGGCATCTTCGGAAGCCAGAAACGAAATCACAGTCGCGATATCGTGTGGCTGCCCAACGCGCCCCAATGGAGTTCGAGGTAAGAGCTGCGCGAGCATCTGATCGAATTCCGCCAAGGACCGGGCGCCTTCTGTCTCAACAGGGCCAGGCAGCACCGCGTTCACCAGAATCTTCTTCGGGCCCAGTTCAGTGGCGAGGCTCCGCGTCAGAACATCGACGGCGTCTTTAGAGGCACTGTAGGCGGACCCACCCGCAGGGGCCAGCAGAGAAGCCACGGATCCGATGTTGATGATGGATCCCGCATTGTTTACCAGGATATCGATCCGGCCAAACTCGGACACCGTGGCGTCGACGAGCTGTCGGGACTCGGCAGGCTTGCTCACATCGGCGCGAACAGCCTTGGCCTTACCGCCGGCGGCCTTGATCGTGGCAACTACCGCTTCCGCCTCCTTGGCACTGGTCGCATAGTTGACCACCACCGAAGCTCCATCCTTCGCGAGTTGTTTCGCGATGGCGGCTCCAATCCCCTTCGAAGCGCCGCTAACGACGGCCACCTTTCCTGCTACTGTTCTCACGTCCTGCTCCTTTCGATTCAACCAACTGTCCCTACGATGAACGAGACTCCCTTCTCGATGCAGCTTTCAAACGCTTTCTACGCGGCGAACCATCAACGAAGGTGAAGCCTCAACGGCACCCGCAGCATCTGGAGTATTCTGGTGGCTATTCAGGAGGACACTCATGGCTGTAGTCGAAGTCAATCCGCTAGAGAGAGTTGCAATTGAGCCGCCCCAGGCGGGCGATTCCTGTTTGTTAATCATCTTCGGAGCGTCGGGAGATCTCACGCGCCGCAAACTGATTCCCGGCCTTTACAATCTGGCGTGTGTGGGTTGCATGAATCCGCAGTTTGAAGTTCTCGGCGTGGGGCGAACATCCATGAGCTCCGAGGACTTTCGGTCCAAACTGCGCGAAGCGGTTTCCCAATCCAGCGATGCCCGGGATTTTAACGAATCCAACTGGCGAGAATTCGCGAACCGCATACAGTATTTGGTCGGCGACATCAACGACCCTCAGTTTTACCTCCATCTGCGAAACCAGTTGGAGGACATGGAGCGCGCAGGATCGAGCCGGAACCGTCTGTATTACGTTTCGACCCCAGCCTCGGTGGCGGGGCCGATTATCGAAGGCTTGGCGGAAGCCAAGTTGAATGGGCGCGAGGGCGCATGGACGCGCATTATTTTGGAAAAGCCTTTTGGGCACGATCTGGACTCTGCCCGAAAATTGAACGAGGTGGTCCATAGCGCATTCGATGAAAAGGACGTGTACCGGATCGATCACTACCTTGGAAAAGAGACGGTTCAGAATATTTTAGTTTTTCGCTTTGGCAACTCTTTGTTTGAGCCGGTCTGGAACCGCAACTACATCGATCACGTGGAAATCACTGCCGCCGAAACAGTCGGTGTGGAAGGCCGCGGCAGCTTCTATGAAGAGACCGGCGCGCTGCGGGATATGATGGCCAATCACTTGCTTCAGTTATTGGCGCTAACGGCCATGGAACCGCCCATTGCATTCGATGCGGATTCGGTACGCGAGCAAAAGGTTCAGGTATTGCGGTCGATTCGTCCCATGACGGTCGAGGAGGTGGCCAAGCGAACCGTTCGCGGCCAGTATGGCCCTGGCGAAATCGACGGCCAACGGGTCCCAGGATACCGGCAAGAGCCGGGGGTGGCCGGCGACTCCCTCACCGAGACATATGCCGCGGTGGAATTCTACGTCGATAACTGGCGCTGGGCAGGCGTGCCGTTCTACATCCGTTCGGGCAAGCGATTGCCGCGCCGGATTTCGGAAATCCGCGTTCACCTGAAGCGCACGCCCCAGGCGCTCTTTTCCAGCACGCCTTACGAGCAATTAGGGCCGAACGTCGTCACTCTGCGCATCCAGCCCGACGACGGAATCAACATTTCTTTCGACGTGAAACGGCCGGGCAGCCAGATGCGCGCCCTAACGGTGGATGCCAACTTTTCCTACCAATCCACGTTCGGTTCCACCGGCCCTCCGGCTTATGAAACTCTGCTGCTGGATTCCATGCGCGGCGACCCGACCCTCTTCACCCGGCGAGACGAGGTGGAAGCGGAGTGGCGTATCATCACCCCCATCGAAGAAGCCTGGACGCAGTTATCCGCTCCAACATTTCCAAACTATGCGGCCGGCAGCGACGGACCC